>Ga0310834_100583_pt1 | contig 37512 bp, 51 predicted proteins | sample SM_ome_2_FD_201314 | JGI IMG/M metagenome (GOLD analysis project Ga0310834, IMG submission 201314) | Sorghum-adapted microbial communities enriched on stacked mutant (SM) sorghum from Joint BioEnergy Institute, Emeryville, California... ...
TACTTGCTGGCAACTAAAGTCAAGGGTTGCGCTCGTTGCGGGACTTAACCCAACATCTCACGACACGAGCTGACGACAACCATGCACCACCTGTCTCCCCTGTCCCGAAGGAAAGGCACATCTCTGCGCCGGTCAGGGGGATGTCAAGACCTGGTAAGGTTCTTCGCGTTGCTTCGAATTAAACCACATACTCCACTGCTTGTGCGGGTCCCCGTCAATTCCTTTGAGTTTCAGTCTTGCGACCGTACTCCCCAGGCGGAGTGCTTAATGTGTTAACTTCGGCACCGAGGGGTGGACCCCCCCAACACCTAGCACTCATCGTTTACGGCGTGGACTACCAGGGTATCTAATCCTGTTTGCTCCCCACGCTTTCGCGCCTCAGCGTCAGTTACAGTCCAGAAAGCCGCCTTCGCCACTGGTGTTCCTCCACATCTCTACGCATTTCACCGCTACACGTGGAATTCCGCTTTCCTCTCCTGCACTCAAGTCCCCCAGTTTCCAGTGCGTCACGGGGTTGAGCCCCGCACTTAAACACCAGACTTAAAGGACCGCCTGCGCGCGCTTTACGCCCAATAATTCCGGACAACGCTCGCCCCCTACGTATTACCGCGGCTGCTGGCACGTAGTTAGCCGGGGCTTTCTTCTCAGGTACCGTCATCGGTCCAGCAGTGAACTGGACCTTATTCTTCCCTGGCAACAGAGCTTTACGACCCGAAGGCCTTCCTCACTCACGCGGCGTTGCTCCATCAGGCTTTCGCCCATTGTGGAAGATTCCCTACTGCTGCCTCCCGTAGGAGTCTGGGCCGTGTCTCAGTCCCAGTGTGGCCGTTCACCCTCTCAGGTCGGCTACGCATCGTCGCCTTGGTGGGCCGTTACCTCACCAACTAGCTAATGCGCCGCAGGCCCATCCATAAGCCGCAGCTTGCGCCGCGTTTCCCAGCCCCTTCATGCGAAAAGGCTGCGTATCCGGTCTTAGCATTCGTTTCCGAGTGTTATCCCGGTCTTATGGGCAGGTTGCCTACGTGTTACTCACCCGTCCGCCGCTAATCCTCAGAGGTGCAAGCACCTCGTCAGATCCGCTCGACTTGCATGTATTAGGCACGCCGCCAGCGTTCGTCCTGAGCCAGGATCAAACTCTCCATAAAGGTGATGCTTGATCAGAGAGCCTATTGGCTCAACTTGCTCATTCGTTGTCCGTCGCTCCAACCGGAACGACAGGGTCCGTATTACGCTCGATGTTCAGTTTTCAAGGAGCAATCTCGCTCGGCCCGACGGCTCTCGCCGCCGCCTCGCGCATCGTCACCGCGCTAATGGCGACTTTTATAATATATCACAGGTGTTTGGGCTTTTGCAACTGGTTTTTTTATCAAACCGGCCGTTCGATCCCGCTGCACCCGCGATAAGCCGCAACACCAGAAAAGCGGCGAGTGATAATGTATCACATTCGCCGCCTGTCCGTCAACCGGGACGACACATCCATTTCGATCCGGCCGCCGGCCGCTTACCGCGTCGACCTCAATCCGACCGCGTACCTGGACAGTTCGCGCGGCGATGCCATCCGGGCGTACATGCGGAAGATGACTTTATACCGGCTCTCGATCGCTTCTTTCACAGGCCCCTCCAGCCGGCGGTCCCGGATGTCCAGCAGCATCTCATCCAGCTCCTTGCGGAGCAGATACCCCAATTCCCGGCACTCCTTATCGGTGAACAACATTCCGAGCATGGCCGTCGCACGTCCTCCTGTCGTGTATCGAGCGGTATGCCGGCGCCGCAAGTACGAAGCCGCGCGTTCCTTCTGCGCTTCCGTTCCTTCCGCCTTCCGTATCCGGTCATCCGGCATGTTTTAGTGTTATGCGCCAAAGCGAGCCGGATTATGACATCAGCGAATACGTGACCGTGCTTTCGACCAGAGCCGCCAGAAATAACAGGACCACCAGCAGCATAAGGGCGGGAACGGTTCCTTTCAGGGCGCGAACGAACGGCTCCCACGGACTCGTCTTTCCAAACAGCGAGCCGAACAATCCTCTCAGCATGGATACGCCCAGAAGCAGCCCGAAGCCGGACGCCAGGAACAGGGCGGGCAGTTCCAGTATCCCGTGCGGCAGAATGCCCTTCACGATCAAGGCGGCCACATTCTCCCCCTTGTCTGCGAAGGTGCCGAACATGAACCCGAGCACCATTCCGTTCAGCGCCATGGTGAACAGCGGGTATATTCCCGCCGCGATGCCCATGTACATCGTCGTGATGGTCGCGGTCAGATTCCGTCTGAAAATGATCCAAAACATCGCGTTCTGCGGATGGTCGGAACTTTGGGCCTGCTGGGCCAGCTCCTGGATGCTCCGGATTTGGTCGAGAATGTAATCGGTCGCTCCGTTCGGCGTCCCGCCGACCACCAGAGCGGCGAAGAACAAGATGATCGAGAACACGAAATAGGGGCGCACGGACTTCCAGGACAGCGCCAGGGCTTGACGCGTGAACAAGTTCCATCTCCTCCCTGAACGTTCAAAGAATAAGTGGGCGGGTCAAGCCATAGAGTGGTAGTAGCCAAGCCCGGGTACCGCTGAAGTTGCGCCGCGAGTACCGCTGCGGGCATGTCGAGAGCCTATGGAAAGGAGCCGAAGCCGCGTCATGAACAACTCCTTCTTCATCGTATGGAATGGCCGCAAAATTCGCCGCGCGTTCTTCGTCACGACGGCATTCCTGTTGTCGCTGATGGTCATCTGGGCGGAAAAGGACAACTTGAGCGTCTTCTCCCCGCATCCTCCCGCAGCCGTCTACAGCGTCCCGACCGACCGGAAAGTGGTCGCGCTCACCTTCGACATCAGCTGGGGAGAGCGGCGCGCCATTCCGATTCTGGACATCCTCCGCAACAAGAACGTCCAGAACGTCACCTTCTTCCTCTCCTCCCCGTGGAGCAAGACGCACCCCGACATCGTCAAACGGATCGTGGACGCCGGATACGAGATTGGCAGCCACGGCCACAAACACGACAACTACAGCACGTACGACGAAGAGGAGATCCGCCGGCAGATCGCCACGGCCCACAGCATGTTGACGGAAGTGACCGGCAAAGCCCCCAAGCTGATCCGATTGCCGAACGGGGACTTCGACAAGCGCGTGCTCCGCATCGCCGACAGCTTGGGCTACAAAGTCATCCAGTGGGATACGGACTCCCTGGACTGGCAGAACCCCGGCGTAGATGTCATCGTGCAGCGTGTTCTCGGCCGCACCCATCCCGGCGACATCATTCTGATGCACGCCAGCGACTCCTGTACGCAGACGCACGAAGCGCTGCCGATCATCATCGACCAGCTTCGAGCCCAGGGCTACGAATTCGTAACGGTCGGGCAGCTGCTCGGGCAAGCGGATACGAAGAGCAAGACGGTGGAGGACCGTTCCGCCTGGAACATGCTGATCTAGACCCGATTCAGCCTGCCTTGGCGGCCGCCTGCTCCGGCTGCCGGACTTCCAGAATCCGATGGAGCCTCATGATCTGATAGGCGTTGCACACGAACAGGGGGACCAGTTGCAGCGCCAGGGAAGACAGCTTGCCGGTCTGGAACGCCGGTATCGCCTCCAGCGCCGTCACCGCGATCAGGAAGAACAACGTCGGCACCCAGGAGCCGGAGCTCGTCTCCCGCACCTTCAGCCAGGCCACCAGCAGCGAAGCGGCGGTCAGCAGCAAGGGCACGGCCCAGAATACCGCGGACGGAAAATCCGAATCGTATGTCCAATAGGCGATCTCGATCAGGACGAACACGGCCGTAAATCCTTGCAGCGCCACCCACATCTGGGGCCGTCTGAAAATGCTTCGGGCGATGTAATTGAGCATCATATAGGCAAAAAAGCCCATATGGGCGAAAGCGCCGAACGACAAACCCGCCACCGCCATGTTGAACATATTGTAGAGCCATTCGTCGGCCCGCAGATCGCGATAGCCGGCATCGCCCGCCATCATGCCGATCCCGATCAACAGCCCGACCGCTCCTCCGATCAGAATGGTCGTCACGAACAATCTCATCCATTTGCGCAGCGTCAAGGAACTCTTCCTCCGTATGGCGATCCTTCAAGCGATCGATGATGTCAAGACCCGGAGAGGCCTGCAGAACGGCCGTCCGCGTCCTCTCCCATTGTACCACGATACCGCCAAAAAGCCATGAATGCCATTTATAAACCCGGAGAGCCCGACGCATACTACCCGCAGGATCCCATCCGAAGGGAGAGCTCGGGTATGATGCATACTTTATCGCGGGCCGGTGTCGTGGCCGTCCTGGCGGTCTTCCTGGCGTCCTGCGGACAGGAATCGGACGGCGGCGGGCAGACGATGAGCTACAAGGAAATGAAATCGATGGTGATCGACATCCTCGGCTCGGAGGAAGCCCAGAAAGCGATTCTGAAGGCGTCCACGACCTCGCCTGCGGGCACGGAAGGAACCACGTTGTTCGCCAAGGCGATGACCGCCCAGGATCACGAACAGGTGAAGCTGGCGGTGAAGGACGTCCTGACATCTCCCGACTACAGCCGCGTGATCGAGTCGATCATGAAGGACCCGAAGTTCGCCGGGGAATTCGCCAAAGCGGTCAGCAAGGACAACAAGCAAATCCACAAAGACCTGATGAAGGACCCGGATTATCAGAAAGACCTCGTCGAGATGCTGAAGGCCCCCGAGGCGCAGCGCGTCTTGATGGACGCCATGAAGACGCCCGAATTCCGCAAGCAGATGATGGCCGGCGTCACCGAAGCGATGCAGAATCCCCTCTTCAAGATGGAAGTCATGAAAATGCTGCAGACCGCCGTGAAGGAGGAACTGACGCCGCAGACGCAGACACAGCAGCAACAGGGACAAAGCGGACAGCAAGGCCAGAAAAGCGGCGGTTCCGGAGACAACCAGGGACAGAGCGGCAACGCGGACAGCGGCGGCGGAACTTGAGGCTGACGCGGCACGCGGCTTCAATGACAGAAGGCTGACCCGTTCGAGGGACCGGGGTCAGCCTTCTTCATGCTATCTGGCGCAGCGCTTGATCACTTCGTCGGCGAGCGCCAGGTAAGCTTGTCCCGCAGGCGAATCCGCCTTGTACACCGACGGGGAGAAGTCCGGTTCCGAAGGATGGTTGTCGGGCGCTCCAAGCGGAAATTGAGCCAGCAAATCCGTATGGAGCTGCTCCGCCAGCTTGCCCCCGCCTCCGCGGCCGAACACGTAATCCCGCTTGCCGCACCCGCTGCATTCGTAGTACGCCATGTTCTCCACGACGCCCACGATCACGTGTTGGGTCTTGATCGCCATCGCCCCGGCGCGCGCCGCGACGAACGCGGCCGTCGCATGGGGAGTCGTCACGATGATCTCTTTGCTCTGCGGGATCATCTGGTGTACGTCCAGCGCAACGTCGCCGGTGCCCGGCGGCAAGTCGAGCAGCAAATAATCCAGCTCGCCCCACTCGATCTCGGCGAAGAAGTTCCGGAGCATTTTGCCCAGCATCGGACCGCGCCAGACGACCGGACTGTTGTCCTCGACGAAGAAGCCCATCGAGATGACTTTCACGCCGAAGCGCTCCACCGGAACAATCTTGTCTCCGACTTGCTGGGGCCTCTCTTCAATCCCCATCATGTCGGGCACGCTGAAGCCGTATATGTCGGCGTCGATCAAGCCGACCCGCTTCCCTCTGCGCGCCAGCGCGACGGCCAGATTGACGGTCACCGTCGATTTTCCGACGCCGCCTTTGCCGCTGGCCACGGCGATGAACTCCACGCCGCTGCCCGGGCGAAGCAGCGGATTCAGCTCCAGCCCGGCACCGTGGCCTTGCACGGGCGCCTTCCGGGCGTCGTCATGCTTTGCCGCCGCGGCCGGCTGCTGCAGCATCTGCGCGACTCTGGCGGTCTCATGGTCGGTCATCGTGCGGAACCGGATATGCGGTTCCTTCACGCCGATCCCGGCCAACGCCTCCGCCAATTGTTGTTCAATCCGTCCCGACTGCGGCATGCTGTCCGGATGCAGCGCCGCCGTCAGCGAGACGGCATGGTCCCGGACGACAATGTCCCGGATCAGGTCAAGCTCCGTCAACGCCTTGCCCAAGGTCGGCTCGAGCACGCCGCCCAGCGCCTCCAGGACCGTCTCTCTGTTCGCCATTTCCGCTTGCCTCCACTTTTTCGAATTCGCTGTCCCCCATTATATCATAGGCTAAGACCGTTCGCTCTTCCCGGAGGCGTAGCGGAGAATGCCCCGATAGATCGCAGCCGCGACCTTCTTCTGATACGCTTCGTCCGCGAGCAGCCGGGATTCCTCCGGATGCGACAGAAAGCCGACTTCCACCAGAGCGGCGGGAAGATCCAGCGACTTGAGCAGATAGACGGAGTCGTTCGACTTGGCGGCCCGGTTCGTGTTCCCGAGCACCATCTGCAGCTCCTTCTGGATGTCTTCCGCCAGGAGCCGGCCTTCCTCGTTCCTGGAGTAGAAGAACGTCTGGGCGCCGGACCATCTGGGGGACGGAATGCTGTTCATGTGCACGCTGACCGCCAGATCCGCCTTCTTCTCCTTCACGCGGGCCGCCCGCTTCAGCAAGTCCTGCGTCTTGCGCCGGGAATAGCCTTTCGTACCCTGCTCCGCAAGATCGTAGTCCCCTTCTCTCGTCAACGTGACAAGCGCGCCCGCCTGTTGCAAATAGTCCCGCAAGTAGAGGACGATGGACAGATTGAGATCTTTCTCGATCGTCCCCTCGCGGCTGACCGCCCCGCCGTCCGCTCCCCCGTGCCCCGCGTCGAGCGCGATCACCTTGCCGGAGAGCGGCAGCGACCAATAGGTCCATGTCTTGACGGCGGGCAGATCCGCGGAGAAGACGGCGGCCGTCAGCGCGACCAGGCCGGCCGTGAGCGCCAGGCGCAGCCACCCTCTCTTCGTAAGCCAGACCACGATCCTGCGTCTTACGCCGAGCCTTCGCCATTTGCGGTGATGATCGAATCGTGACAACAAAAACATCCACCCCGTCCCGGGAATCGAATTCCCTACATTCTATGGGACAAGGCGGATGTTTATGAGCGGGAACGCGGGTCAGACTTTGGCGGATTCGGCCATGCCTTCGATCAGCACCCTGGCGACTTCCGGCCGCGAGAACTCCGGCGGCGGGCAGATGCCGTCGCGCAGCAGCGCGCGCACCTTCGTGCCCGACAGCGTCAGATGGTCCTCCTTGCCGTGCGGGCACGTCTTGCTGGAGGCCATGTTGCCGCATTTCGTGCAGTAGAAGCTGTGCTCGAAGAACAGCGGCGTTATGCCGAGGTCTTCCGGAGGGAACGAGCGGAGCAGATCCTGCGCCTCGTACGTGCCGTAGTAATCGCCGACGCCGGCGTGGTCCCGGCCGACGATGAAGTGCGTGCAGCCGTAGTTTTTGCGGACCATGGCGTGGAAGATCGCCTCCCGCGGGCCGGCGTATCGCATGGCCGCCGGGAATACGCCCAGGAACACGCGGTCTTTCGGATAGTAGTTCTCCAGCAGCACGAGGTAACTCTTCATGCGGACAACCGCCGGTACATCGTCTGACTTCGTCTCGCCGACGAGCGGATTCAGGAAGAGCCCGTCGACGATCTCCATCGCCGACTTCTGGATGTACTCGTGCGCGCGGTGGACCGGGTTGCGCGTCTGGAAGCCGACCACGGTCCGCCAGCCTTTCTCCGCGAAGATCCGTCTCGTCTCCGACGGATCGAAGTAGAACTCGCCGAACTTCTCCGGCTTCGGACGATTCAGCACGCGGATCGATCCGCCGACGTAGGTATCCGGCCGCTCATACAGCTTGGCGACGCCGGGATGCGCCGCATCGTCGGTCTTGAATACGTTCACGGCCTCGTGCTTCTTGTCGACCTTATAGATGCTCTCCACGTCGATGATGGCATAGATGACGCCGTCGTTCTCCCCGACCAACGCGGCTTGCCGGCCGACGGACAGCGATGCGGCCTGCTCGTCGGTCACCGCCAGCGTAATCGGGATGCTCCACACCAGCCCGCTGGACAGGCGCATCGTGTTCACGACGCTGAGATAATCGTCTTCGTTCATGAATCCGGTGAGCGGGCTGAACGCCCCTACGCCGATCAGGTCCAAATCCGAGACGGTCCAAGCGTTCACCGGAATGGAGACGAGTCCGGCCGCCTTCGCCAGCAGTTCTTCGCGTTCCTTGCCTTCGGCCAACCGGTTGACCAGCGTGCCGCCGTGCGGTTGAATGTTGCTCATTTGTTACACAGACTCCTTTTCCACGATGGGGTGATCGCTCACCCGGTCATTATTGGTGAAGACCGCATTCCGTCTTGTCGGTGCCGGCCCAGCGTCCCGCGCGGGGATCTTCGCCGGGCATGACCGGACGCGTGCAGTATTCGCAGCCGATGCTCGGATAATTCTGATCGTGAAGGGGATTGTAGATCAGCTCGTTGTTGCGGATGTAATTCCAGACGTCGTCCGACGTCCAGGCCGCAAGCGGATTGAACTTCACGAGGCCGAACTTCGTGTCGTACTCCACTTTCTTCGCATTGGCGCGCGTCGGCGCCTGATCGCGGCGAATGCCCGTAATCCACGCTTCGTATTGTCCCAGAATGCGGGTCAGCGGCTCAACCTTGCGAATGTTGCAGCAAGCGTTCGGATCCCGCTTCCACAGCTCGTCGCCGTGCTTGGCGGCCTGCTCTTCCGGGGTCAGTTCCGGCTTCACCTGCACGAATTCGATGCCGTATTTCCGCGCGATCCGGTCGCGGGTCTCGTACGTCTCCTTGAAGTGGAAGTCGGTATCCAGATAGAAAATGTCCGTCTTCGGGCTGATCTTCTGCAGCATGTCGACCAGCACGACATCCTCCGCGCCGAAGCTGCAGGCGAACGTGATCTTCGGGAACGTCTCCACCGCCCAGCGGATCACCGTCTCCGGAGAAGCGTTCTCGAACTCTTCGGCTTTCTGCCGAATCAACGCTTCCTTCTCAAAAAAATTCATGTCTCGCAACCTCCATTGGTTCAATTCCTAGTAAATTCGTCAGAATTAAGTTCATTATACCCCTTCTGCCCCCAAACTTCAATCCATTTTGAAATAAAGTGGCCGCATGTTGAACACACGGCGAACACACGGCGTACGCACGGCGACGCGGCCACACCATCCTATTCCCCGAACGCACAGAATGCCTCCCCGGCCGGGCAGGCCGAAGAGGCATTCCGCAACAAGCAAGATTAACGTTTCGAGAATTGGGGCGCGCGGCGAGCCGCTTTGAGACCGTATTTCTTCCGTTCTTTCATCCGCGGATCGCGCGTCAGGAAGCCGGCTTTCTTCAGCGCCGGGCGAAGCTCCGGATCGGCTTTGAGCAGCGCGCGGGAGATGCCGTGGCGAATGGCGCCGGCTTGACCGGAGATGCCGCCGCCGTGCGCGAGCACGAGCACGTCGTACTTGCCGTTCGTCTCGGTCAGCACGAGCGGTTGCTTCACGATCAGCTTCAACGTTTCCATGCCGAAATAATCGTCAATGTCGCGCGAGTTGATGACGATGCGTCCTTCTCCGGGCACGAGGCGAACCCGAGCGACGGATTTCTTGCGGCGACCCGTTCCGATATATTGCAATTGTGCCATTGGCTCGTCCTCCTGTTATCCGCGAAGCTCGTAAACTTCGGGTTGTTGGGCTTGGTGCGGATGTTCCGCGCCTGCGTATACTTTCAGATGCGACTGCAGCTGGCGGCCCAGCTTGCTCTTCGGAAGCATGCCGTAGACCGCGAGCTCGACCATGCGAGCGGGCTTCTTGCTCAGCATTTCGCCGGCCGTCGTCGTCTTCAAGCCGCCCGGATAACCGGAGTGCGTGTAGTATTTCTTCTGCTGAAGCTTCTTGCCGGTGAGAACGACTTTGTCCGCGTTGATGATGACCACGAAGTCTCCCGTGTCGATATGCGGAGTGAATTCGGGTTTATGTTTGCCGCGGATGAGCGCAGCGGCTTCGCTGGCCAGACGTCCGAGCGTTTGGCCTTCGGCGTCGATCAGCAGCCACTTGCGTTCGACTTCGTTCGGCTTCGCCATGTACGTGGTGCGCATGGATGATCCTCCTTCGAGATCGCAGCTATTCGGTGCGTATAGGTTCCGTCTCCGTTCATCCGGATGGTCGAATGAGCGGTTCGCATGGTTGATCAATCTGGATAAACGCGCGATAAACACGCGAAAAAACGTGACCTTGCTTCATCGGGGCAGTGGGAGGCCATGAAGAAGGCACAAAAATTATTTTACAGGATGGATGCAATAGACGCAAGCATAATTTATGAAAATATCTCGTATTCCACATCCCACAGCGTAAGCGCATGTGGGACCGCCGTCGGCCCCGCCTGCGATCGGTCTTTGGCCTCCAATATCGCGGAGATGCGTTCGGGCGGAAGTTTGCCTTCTCCCACCAGCAGGATCGTTCCGGCGATGATGCGGACCATATTGTACAGAAAGCCGTTGCCCGTCAGATACAGGTGATAGACGCCTCTCGACTTGCCGGGATACCGGAGCCGATCCGCTTCTTCCGTCAAGGTCGGAATCTCATCCGCCGTATCGTCCGCAACCAGCCTGGCTTCATACAGTACGCGGACATGACTCGTCTGGGTGGAATGGGGATTGGTGAACGACGAGAAATCGTGCTCGCCCAGCAAATATGTCAAGCCTTCCCGCATCGCTTCGATGTCCAGCGGCAGCGGGTGATGGAATTCGTACATTCTTCGGAACGGATCGGGAAACTTGCGGCAGTTGATCGTATAGCGGTAGGTCTTGCGCACCGCGTCGTGCCGGGCGTGGAACCGCTGCGGGACTTCCCGCGCCGAGTGGACGACGATATCGTTCGGAAGGCGCGTATTCAGCGCGATCGCCCAGCGGTCGATCGGAATCTTCGATTCCGTATGGAAGTTGACGCACATGCGTCTGGCATGCACGCCGGCATCCGTCCGGCCGGAGCCGATGACCCGGATTCGCTCGCCGGTCAGAATCCCGACCGCTTCCTCCAGCTTGTCCTGGATCGTGTTGCCGCCGGGCTGGCTCTGATAACCGTTATATCCGGTTCCGTCGTAGCCGATGACCAAACAAATATTGCGCGTCATATGTACCACCTTGCGTAGATTCGGGGCGGAAACAAATAGAAGGATGTTCCGAATCGGAGATTCGGCCCATCCTTCTCTGCCCGGTGGATTAACCGCGGTCCACGAGTTCCAGGTACACCATCGGAGCGGAATCGCCGCGGCGGGGTCCCAGCTTCAGGATGCGGGTGTATCCGCCTTGACGTTCCGAGTAGCGGCTCGCCAGATCGCTGAACAGCTTCTGGATGGCGTCTTGCTCTCCGTTCAAAGTCTCCCGGCGCACGAACGCAGCCGCCTGACGGCGGGCGTGCAGGTCGCCGCGCTTGGCGAGAGTAATCAGCTTCTCCGCGATCGAGCGAACTTCCTTGGCTTTCGCTTCGGTCGTCTGGATCCGCTCATAAAGGAACAGGTCGGTCACCAGGTCGCGGAACAGCGCTTTCCGCGCGCTGGAGTCGCGACTCAGTTTCTGGTATGCCATTCGTATTCACTCCCTTGCCGCATGATTCGATCCTGTCCGCGTTGCGGCGTCCAGTATCGGTCTTGGTACGGTGCTATTCTTCCATGCGAAGGCTTAAGCCCAGCTCTTCGAGCTTCTCCTGGACTTCCTCCAGGGACTTGCGGCCGAGGTTGCGGACCTTCATCATGTCCTCTTCGGTCTTCGTGATCAGCTCTTGCACGGTGTTGATGCCGGCACGCTTCAGGCAGTTGTAGGAGCGGACGGAGAGATCGAGCTCTTCGATGGTCATCTCGAGCACTTTCTCTTTCTTGTCCTCTTCCTTCTCCTTCATCGTCTCGGTGTCTTTCGCCTCGTCCGTCAGGCCCACGAACAGCGACAGATGATCCGTGAGGATCTTGGCGCCCAGGCTGACCGCTTCTTCCGGCCGGATGCTTCCGTCCGTCCATACTTCCAGCGTGAGCTTGTCGTAGTTCGTCACCTGCCCGACGCGCGTGTTCTCCACCTGGTAGTTCACGCGGGTAATCGGCGTATAGATCGAGTCGATCGGAATGACGCCGATCGGCTGGTCTTCCTTCTTGTTGCGGTCCGCGGGAACCCATCCCCGTCCCTGCTTCGCGTACAGCCGCATATGCAGACGGGCTCCGGAGGCCAGCGTCGCAATATGAAGATCCGGATTCAGAATCTCGACATCGCTGTCGGCGCGGATGTCACCGCCCGTCACGACGCCTTCGCCCTCCGCGTCGATCTCGAGAATCTTCTCCTCGTCAGAGTGGATCTTCAGCGACAGCCGCTTCAGATTCAGGATGATCTCCGTGACATCTTCCACGACTCCGGGGATCGTGGAGAACTCATGCAGCACGCCGTCGATCTGCACCGATACGACGGCCGCGCCCGGCAGGGATGACAGCAGGATGCGGCGGAGGGAATTTCCCAGCGTCATGCCGTAGCCGCGTTCCAGCGGTTCCACGACAAAACGGCCGTATTTCTTGTCTTCCTGGATCTCAACCGTCTCGATTCTCGGTTTCTCCATTACGATCACAAGCAGAACCTCCTTCGAACGTCATTCGGGAGTATGCGTGCACACTCTCCCCGCGTCGCGACGCTGACGTTGCCGTATGTTTACCGGGGGTAAACCATGTAGTATGCCTAACCATTACAACCATTATTCACAAGTTGTTTTTGTTTGATACCACATTCCGTGCGGCCTGCCGCGCGCCGACTCGCGGCGCGCCCGGCCGGCACGGTACGGCCCGCCTTATACGCGGCGGCGTTTCGGAGGACGGCAGCCGTTATGAGGAACCGGCGTGACGTCTTTGATCATGCTGACTTCCAGCCCTGCGGCTTGCAGCGAGCGGATCGCGGCTTCGCGTCCCGCTCCCGGACCTTTGACCATGACTTCGACGGTGCGCATGCCATGCTCCATCGCGGCGCGGGCAGCGGATTCGGCTGCCATCTGCGCGGCGTACGGCGTGGATTTGCGGGAGCCTTTGAAGCCCAGGTTGCCGGAGCTGGCCCAGGAGATGGCGTTGCCGTGCGGGTCGGTGATCGTAACGATCGTATTGTTGAACGTCGAACGGATGTGTGCGACGCCCGAATCGATGTTTTTCCGGTCGCGGCGCTTGGTGCGGACGACTTTCTTCCCTTTGGGTGCCATTCAGTGATTCCCCCCTTTATTACTTCTTCTTGTTCGCAACCGTACGGCGCGGACCTTTGCGCGTACGCGCGTTCGTCTTCGTGCGTTGTCCCCGAACCGGAAGTCCGCGGCGATGGCGGATTCCGCGATAGCAGCCGATCTCGGTCAGGCGCTTGATGTTCAGCGCGATGTCGCGGCGCAGATCGCCTTCCACTTTCACCGTTCTTTCGATCGTGTCGCGGATGCGGCCGACTTCGTCTTCCGTCAAATCCCGAACGCGGGTATCCGGATTGACCCCGGCTGCGGCGAGAATTTTCTGGGAGGTTGTCTTGCCGATTCCGAAAATGTACGTCAGCGCGATTTCCACGCGTTTGTCGCGGGGAATGTCAACACCAGCAATACGTGCCATGTGTCAGATGCACCTCCTCTTAGCCTTGTTTTTGTTTGTGCTTCGGATTTTCGCAGATCACCATCACGTTGCCTTTGCGGCGAATGACTTTGCATTTCTCGCAAATCGGCTTGACCGAAGGTCTCACCTTCATGATTTTTTACCTCCTTGTGGTGTGGACGAATCCGTGCGGCGCGCCGTCACGATTCGAACACACGCCGCGCGACTCTTATTTGCGGTAGGTAATGCGGCCCCTCGTCAGATCGTAAGGCGACAGTTGGATCACGACTTTGTCTCCCGTCAGAATCCGGATGAAGTGCATCCGCAGCTTCCCGGAGACATGCGCCAGAATCTGGTGGCCGTTCTCAAGTTCCACCTTGAACATCGCGTTCGGAAGCGGTTCGATGACCGTTCCCTCGACTTCGATGACGTCTTCCTTGGCCAACGTCATTCTCCTTTCTCTTCAGCATCCCTCATGGCGCTTGCGATCGCGAAACGGAGCTTCGCGTTGGTCACGCGTCCGGTCTCGCGAAGGCTGCCGGCGACTTCCTCGCTGAACTGCCCGGTCGGCTCGAGATGAAGCACGTTCTTGCGCTTGGGCCGGTCGAATCGGCGCTTGTCGCCGTCGGCCACGAGCGCGGATCGCTCGTCCGGCAGCGCCAGAACCACGTACAGCTGGTCCTCGTCCTTGCCGCGCAAGCTTCTCACAATATCGCCGGGTTTGAGCGAGTGCGATTCCTTCATGGCGATTCACCTGGCATTCAAGATCGGGTGAAAATCTCGTACCCGTCTTCGGTAACGGCGACGGTATGCTCGAAATGCGCGCACCAGGAACCGTCCACCGTCACGACTGTCCAATTGTCGGAGAGAGTCTTCACATACGGTTCGCCCATGTTGACCATCGGCTCGATCGCCAGAACCATGCCCGGCTTCAGCCTGGGGCCGCGGCCCGGGAGACCGTAGTTCGGCACTTGCGGTTCCTCGTGCAGTTCGGCGCCGATGCCGTGCCCGACAAATTCGCGTACGACCGAGAAGCCTGCTTCTTCAATCACTTGCTGGATGCCATGCGAGACGGTGAACAGCCTTTCGTCCGGACGGATGAGCTGAAGTCCCGCGTATAGCGAAGCCTCGGTCACGTCCAGAAGCCGCTGCACTTCATCGGACACCGTGCCGACGCCGTAAGTCCAGGCAGAGTCGCCATGGTAGCCCCGGTACTGCGCGCCAATGTCGATGGTGATGATGTCGCCCTCATTTAACTTCCGCGGTCCGGGAAACCCGTGTACGAGTTCGTCGTTGACGGAAGCGCAAATGCTGAAAGGGAATCCGTTGTAGCCTTTGAAAGACGGAACGGCGCCTTGGCTCCGGATGTACGAATCCGCAATCCGGTCCAATTCCGCGGTCGTGATGCCCGGCTGAATCGCTTGCTTCATGAGCCGGTGCGTCTCCGCAACGATCCTTCCGGCCTCGCGCATCAAGCTCAGTTCCGATTGGGACTTGAGTACGATCATGTTCGGCTCTTACCCTTTCAGCAGGGCGCCGATCTCGGCCGTCACTTCGTCAATGTCCTTCTCGCCGTCCACTTCGCGCAACAGCCCTTTGTCGCCATAGTAGGCGAGAAGAGGCGCCGTCTTGCTCGTGTACTCGTCCAGCCGGGTTCCCACCTTCTCTTCGGTGTCGTCCGAGCGCTGGTACAATTCACCGCCGCATTTGTCGCATACGCCTTCCTGCTTCGGAGGATGAAACACGACATGATACGTGGATCCGCAGGACTTGCAGATCCGCCGTCCCGTCAGGCGGGCGAGCAGCAAGCCGCGGTCCACCTTCAGGTTGATGACGTGGTCGATCTTGCGGCCCATCTCGGACAGCATGCCGTCCAGCGCGTGCGCTTGCGCGAGCGTCCGGGGGAATCCGTCCAGAAGGAAGCCTTTGCCGCAATCCGGCTCAGCCAGCCGATCCCGGACGATGCCGTTGGTTACTTCGTCCGGAACCAGAAGCCCCTGGTCCACGTATTCCTTAGCCTTGAGGCCGAGCGGTGTGCCTTGCTTCATCGCCAGACGGAACGCATCCCCTGTCGAGATATGCGGGATGCCGAACCGTTCGACGATCCGTTCCGCCTGCGTGCCCTTGCCGGCGCCAGGAGGCCCCATAAACAAGATGTTCATTGTCGTGCTCCCCCGTTCATCCGGTTCCTGCTTATTTGTTGATGAAACCTTTGTAATGCCGCTTGATCAGCTGGCTCTCGATCTGCTTCATCGTCTCCAGCGCGACGCCGATGACGATCAGGAGCGAAGTGCCGCCGAGCGAGACGGTACGGGGCAGATCGGCCGCCGCCGCGAACACGACCGGAAGGACCGAGATCACGGCGAGGAAGATCGCGCCCGCCAGCGTCAGACGGGTGATCAGCTTCGTCAAGTAACCTTGGGTCGGCTTGCCCGGCCGGATGCCCGGGATATAGCCGCCGTTCTTCTTCATGTTGTCCGCCATCTGCTGCGGATTGAATTGCACGAACGTGTAGAAGAACGTGAACCCGATGATCAGCAGGACGTAGAGTACCATGCCGAGCGGCTTGTCGTAGTTCAAATTGCTGCTGATCCATTGCGCCCAGGCATGCGTCGACCAGAAGTTCGCGATCGTGATCGGGAACATGAGCAGCGAGGAGGCGAAAATAACCGGAATGACGCCCGCCGCATTCACTTTGAGCGGAATATGCGTCGTCTGCCCGCCGTACATTTTCTGACCGACCACACGCTTGGCGTACTGCACGGGAATCTTGCGAATCCCTTGCTGCACGTAGATGACTCCGGCGATGATCAAGATGATCACGATCAGAATCACGACGAGCTTCACGACGCTCATGAATACCTGATCCGAGTTGATGAACTCGCTCTGGTAAATATCCCGCGCGTACTGCGGAATCCGGGACACGATGGCCGCGAACATCAGGATCGAGATCCCGTTGCCGATGCCTTTCTCGTTGATCTGCTCGCCGAGCCACATCAGGAAAGCCGTACCCGCGGTCAGCACGATGGTGATCATCGTGATCGTGGCCGCGCTGGCGTCGATGATCATCTCCTGATTGTAAATCCGGTTAAAGCCGATCGTCGTCGCGAACGCCTGGATCAGCCCCAGGATGACCGTGCCGTAACGGGTGACCTGCCCCAGCTTGCGCCGGCCGATCTCCCCCTCCTTCTGCCACTCGGCGAACTTCGGGATGACGTCCATCGAGAGCAGCTGCACGATAATCGACGCCGTGATGTACGGCATGATCCCGAGCGCGAAGATGGAGAATTGGAACAGGGCTCCGCCGGAGAACGTGTTCAGAAGGCCGAACAGATCGTTCCCTTGCTCATTGGCCATTTCGAGAGCGTCCTTGTTGATATTCGGGACCGGCACGAACGAGCCGATCCGATAGATCAACAGGATGAAAAGCGTGAAAAGGATCCGCTTGCGAAGATCCTCGACTTTCCAAATGTTCTGGACGGTCCTGAGCATTAAATCACCTCGGTTTTACCGCCGGCGGCCTGGATCTTGTCAGCAGCGGATTGTGAAAACTTATGGGCTTTCACGGTCAGCTTGACGGTCAGGTCGCCGTTCCCGAGGATCTTGATGCCGTCTTTCGGATTTTTGAGGATCCCTTCGGACAGCAGCAGCTCGGGCGTCACTTCCGTACCTTCAGCGAATCCGTTCAGTTGTTCCAGATTGACAATCGCATATTCCGTTGCAAAACGGGCGTTGTTGAAGCCGCGCTTCGGCAGGCGGCGGTACAGCGGGTTCTGACCACCCTCGAATCCGGGGCGCACACCGCCGCCGGAACGGGCATTCTGACCTTTGTGACCGCGACCGGACGTCTTGCCGAGACCGCTGCCGGTGCCGCGACCCACGCGCTTGCGGGTGAACTTGGAACCTTTCGCCGGCTGGAGCTCATGCAGTTTCATCGTACGTCGCACCTCCTTGAAAGTTATGCCAATCGTAACGGACGTTTTATACTTCCTTGACCTCAACCAGGTGGCTGACGGTGTTGATCATGCCGCGGATTGCCGCGTTGTCTTCCTTCACGACCGTGGAGTTCGTCTTGCGCAGGCCGAGCGATTGCACCGTCTTGCGCTGATTCTCCGGACGGCCGATCAGGCTGCGCTTCAGGGTGATTTGCAGTTTCGCCATGTTACACCCCTCCTTAACCCAACAGCTCTTCGACGGATTTGCCGCGGAGCTTGGCTACGTCTTCAGCGCGTTTCAGGCGGGACAGCCCTTCCAGCGTCGCATGGACCATGTTGATGGAGTTGGAGGATCCCAGAGATTTCGTCAAAATGTCGCCGACTCCGGCGAGTTCGAGCACCGCGCGAACGGGACCGCCCGCGATGACGCCCGTACCTTCAGAGGCCGGTTTCAGCAGCACTTTGCCGGCGCCGAAGTGTCCGATCACGGGATGGGGAATCGTCGTGCCGACCAGCGGAACATAGATAAGGTTTTTCTTCGCGTCTTCGACGCCTTTGCGGATCGCGTCCGGCACTTCGCCGGCTTTGCCGATCCCCGCGCCGACCCAGCCCTTGCCGTCGCCGACGACGACCAGCGCGCTGAAGCTGAAGCGGCGGCCGCCCTTGACGACTTTCGCGACGCGATTGATTTGGACCATTTTTTCCGTCAGTTCCAAAGAATTCGGATCTACACGCAAGTCGTTAACCCTCCTTGTTGTGGAATGTGATTAAAACTCAAGTCCGGCTTCGCGCGCAGCGTCAGCCAGCGCCTGGATTCTTCCGTGGTACAGATAGCCGCCGCGGTCGAACACGACTTTCTCGAAGCCTTTCGCTTTCGCGCGCTTGGCGATCAGCTCGCCGACCTTGCGCGCCGCTTCGACGTTGCCGCCGTTCTTGATCTGGCCGGCCAGTTCCTTGTCGACCGTGGATGCGCTCGCCAGCGTCGTTCCGCTGACGTCGTCGATCAGTTGCGCATAAATATGCTTTGCCGAACGGAACACGGACAGACGCGGACGTTCCTGCGTGCCGCTGATTTTCTTGCGCACGCGAAGGTGGCGCTTCAGCCGTGCCTTGTTCTTGTCGCCTTTGGTAATCATCCGAGGTTAACTCCTTTTCTCGGCGTTGCATCTAGGCAGCTGTCCGCCACCCGCAACTACCTACATTACTTTTTCTTGCCGGCCTTGCCTTCTTTGCGGAGGATGCGCTCGCCTTCGTACTTGATGCCTTTGCCCTTGTACGGCTCGGGCGGGCGGACGGCGCGGACCTTCGCGGCGGTCTCGCCGACGACTTCCTTGTCGATGCCTTTGACGATGATGCGGTTCTGCGCCGGAACTTCGAATTCGATGCCTTTCTGCGGAGCGAATTCAACCGGATGCGAGAAACCGACGTTCAGGACGAGCTTGTCGCCGGATTTGCTGGCGCGGTAACCGACGCCGACGAGCTCGAGGCTCTTGGAATAGCCTTCCGTCACGCCGTTCACCATGTTGGCGACGACGCTGCGGGTCGTGCCGTGCAGCGAGCGGTGCAGTTTGTTTTCGGAAGGACGTTCGATCGTGATGACGCCGGCTTCCACCGTAACTTTCATGTCTTTATGCAATTCGCGCGTCAGCGTGCCTTTCGGCCCTTTGACGGTGATGACGTTGTTTTCCAGGTTCACGTTCACGCCGTTAGGCACCTGGATCGGTTTGCGTCCGATACGGGACATGGGTACACCTCCAATCTTGTGCGGGTGAGATTACCAGACGTAAGCGAGCACTTCGCCGCCGTGTTTGCTTTGGCGCGCTTCCTTGTCCGTCACGATGCCTTGGGACGTGGAAATGATCGCGATGCCGAGACCGCCCAGCACGCGCGGGATTTCGTTCGCTTTCGTGTAGACGCGCAGACCCGGTTTGCTGATGCGTTTCAGCCCGGTGATGACGCGCTCGTTGTTCGGCCCGTATTTCAGGAAAATACGGATCAGCCCTTGCTTGTTGTCATCGATGTATTCAGCGTCGCGGATGAAGCCTTCGCGCTTGAGAATCTCCGCGATCTGCTTCTTCACGTTCGAAGCAGGCATTTCCACCGACTCGTGACGCACAAGGTTCGCGTTGCGAATCCGCGTCAGCATATCTGCAATGGGATCAGACATAACCATGGGGTAAACCTCCTTCCCGAACTAGGCTGATTACCAGCTCGCTTTTTTGACGCCAGGAATCTGGCCTTTGTATGCCAATTCGCGGAAACAAATCCGGCAAATTTTGAACTTGCGGTAGACGGAATGCGGACGGCCGCAGCGTTCGCAGCGCGTGTAGGCGCGGACGGCGAACTTCGGCTTGCGTTGCTGCTTGACTTTCATCGACGTTTTTGCCACTTGCTATTACACCTCCCAGGGGTTCAAGTTGGCAGGCTGCATGCCCGGGCAGCCGTCGAAATCGGCGGCCGCGAAGGGCCATTACTTCGCGAACGGCATGCCCAGCTGGGTGAGGAGCTCGCGAGCTTCCTCGTCCGTCTTGGCCGTCGTAACGATGACGATGTCCATCCCGCGGATTTTATCGATCTTGTCGTACTCGATTTCCGGGAAGATCAGCTGTTCTTTCAGGCCGAGCGTATAGTTGCCGCGTCCGTCGAACGACTTGCTCGATACGCCGCGGAAGTCGCGCACGCGGGGGAGCGAGATGTTGAACAGCTTGTCGAGGAAGTAGTACATCCGGTCTCCGCGCAGCGTGACCTTGACGCCGATCGGGAGGTTCTCCCGAAGCCGGAATCCCGCGATCGATTTCTTCGCCCGCGTGATGACCGGTTTCTGGCCGGCGATCTTCTGCATGTCTTCGGCGGCGGCGTCCAGCACTTTGGAGTTCTGGGTCGCTTCGCCCACGCCCATGTTGATGACGACTTTCTCGACTCTCGGGACTTGCATCACCGATTTGTAGTTGAACTTCTGCATCAGCGCAGGAGTGATCTCGTTCTGAAAACGTTCCTTCATTCTTGCTGCCATGTGTCACCGTGACCTCCTTTCCGTCATGATTGCGATTAGTCGATCTCTTGGCCGGACTTCTTGGCGATCCGGACTTTCTTGCCGTTGTCGAGCACTTTGTATCCGATCCGGGTCGGCTTGCCGCTCTTCGGGTCGATGTGCATCACGTTGGACACGTGAATCGGCGCTTCCTTCTCGATGATGCCGCCTTGCGGATTCGCCTGATTCGGGCGCGTATGGCGCTTCACCATGTTGACGCCTTCGACCAGCACGCGATTCTCGCGCGGATAAGCGGCGATGACGCGGCCCTTCTTGCCTTTGTCCTTGCCCGTGATGACGATGACGTTGTCGTCCTTCTTCACGTGCAGCTTATTGTTGTGCGATTCCAGCACTTTCTTCACTCGGGGCATGGGTACACCTCCTGCCTTCTGCTCTTAGGTCCGTTCCCGGAGTTTACAGCACTTCCGGAGCCAGGGAGATAATCTTCATGAAGTCGCGTTCGCGAAGCTCGCGGGCGACCGGTCCGAAAATACGGGTGCCGCGGGGGCTCTTGTCTTCCTTCACGATAACGGCCGCGTTCTCGTCGAACGCGATATAGGATCCGTCCTTGCGGCGAGTTGCACGCTTTGTGCGGACGATAACGCATTTCACGACGTCGCCCTTCTTGACAACGCCTCCGGGTGTTGCTTGTTTGACGGAAGCCACGATCATATCGCCGATATGACCGACGCGGCGGCCCGTGCCGCCCAGAACGCGGATGCACATCAATTCTTTGGCGCCGGAGTTGTCGGCGACGGCAAGACGCGTAAACGGTTGGATCATCGCGGGTTTCCTCCTTTCGCTCGCTGCCGGCCGTACTCAGTCGGCCGCAGCCCGATGTCGCATTACAGGATGACAGCTTTCTCGGTGATCTCGACCAGGCGCCAGTTCTTGTCTTTCGACAGCGGGCGGGTCTCCATGATTTTCACGGTATCGCCGATCTTCGCTTCGTTGTTTTCGTCATGCGCTTTGAATTTCTTCGTGTACTTGATGCGTTTATGGTAGAGGCTGTGCTTCTTGTACGTCTCGACAGCCACCACGATCGTCTTGTCCATCTTGTCGCTCACGACTTTGCCGATCTGGACTTTGCGGTTGTTGCGTCTCTCGCTCAAGGAAAATTCCTCCTTCCCGAAGAAGTTCAGGCGTATCAGCCGATGCCGAGTTCACGTTCGCGCAAAATGGTTTTGGCCCGGGCGATTTCTTTCCGCAGCTCGCTGATGCGGTGCGGATTGTCCAGCTGGCCGGTCGCCAGTTGGAAACGGAGGTTGAACAGTTCATCCTTGAAGCCGGCGACCTTCTGTTCGATCTCGGCCGACGTCAGGTTGCGGAGTTCACTGGCCTTCATTTGCTTCACCACCCAGTTCTTCGCGCTTGACGAACTTCGTCTTGATCGGCAGCTTGTGGGCAGCCAGACGCATCGCTTCGCGCGCAATCTCCTCGGATACGCCCGCGAGCTCGAACAATACTTTGCCCGGCTTCACGACGGCGACCCATTTCTCGACGTTCCCTTTACCGCTACCCATCCGGACCTCAAGGGGCTTCTGGGTGATCGGTTTGGACGGGAAAATTTTGATCCATACTTTACCGCCCCGCTTGATATAACGGGTCATCGCGATCCGGGCGGCTTCGATCTGACGGTTCGTGACCCAGGCCGGCTCCAGGGCTTGCAGGCCGTATTCGCCGAAATGCACTTCCGTGCCGCCCTTCGCCATGCCTTTCATTTTTCCGCGATGCTGTTTGCGGTGTTTGACGCGTTTGGGGATCAACATGATCAGTTGCCTCCTTCCTCAGCGGCAGCTCTTTTCTTCGCCGGAAGGACTTCGCCGCGGTAGATCCATACTTTCACGCCGATGCGGCCGTAAGTGGTATGGGCTTCTGCCGTGCCGTAGTCAATGTCCGCGCGCAGCGTGTGCAGCGGAACCGTTCCTTCGCTGTAGCCTTCCGTACGGGCGATTTCCGCGCCGCCCAGACGGCCGCTGACCGATGTTTTGATGCCTTTGGCGCCGGCGCGCTGCGTGCGTTGGATCGCTTGCTTCATGGCGCGGCGGAAGGAAGTCCGGCGCTCCAGCTGCTGCGCGATGCTCTCGGCCACGAGAACGGCGTCCAGTTCCGGGTTCTTGATCTCGGAAATGTTGATATGCACTTTCTTGCCGCCCGTCAGCTTCGTCAGCTGAGCGCGGAGAACCTCGACCTCGGAGCCGCCTTTGCCGATCACGATGCCCGGCTTCGCGGTGTGGATGGTGACGTTCACGCGGTTGGCCGCGCGTTCGATCTCGATCTTCGAGACCGCTGCGTCTTTCAGTTTATTTTTGAGGAATTCGCGGATCTTGACGTCTTCCATCAGAAGAGCGCCGAAGTCCTTGTCGGCATACCATTTGGATTCCCAATCACGGATAATGCCGATGCGAAGACCGACCGGATTTACTTTTTGACCCACACGTTGTCCCTCCTTATTTTTCGGATACGACCAGCGTAATGTGGCTGGTGCGCTTCAAGATGCTGAACGCGCGGCCCTGGGAGCGCGGCTGGTACCGCTTCATGGTCGGGCCTTCGTTGACGTAAGCTTCGGTCACGACCAGCTTGTTCACGTCCAGCTGGTAGTTGTGTTCCGCGTTGGCAATCGCGGAGTTCAGCAGCTTCTCCACGACCGGAGAGGCCGAACGCGGCGTATGGCGCAAAATCGCAATCGCTTCGCCCACTTTCTTGCCGCGGATCAGGTCGACGACCAGGCGGACTTTGCGGGCCGGAATGCGAATGTTGTACACATGGGCTTTGGCTTGCTGAGACATCGGGGTAACCTCCTCCCTTCCGTTGCGTTGACCGGCGCGCAGGCCGGTTCGCTGGGTGTAGCTGGAGCCGCGGCGCCGGGGCGCCATCGGCCAGGTTCATGCCGGCCGGGCCTTTGCGCCGGGGGCGCAATTCCCTCGGCAGGATTATCTTCTGCCGGTTTTCTTGTCGTCGTCCGTATGGCCTTTGAACGTGCGCGTCGGCGCGAATTCACCCAGCTTGTGTCCGACCATGTCTTCCGTCACATAGACCGGGACATGCTTGCGGCCGTCGTAAACGGCGAACGTATGGCCCACGAATTGCGGAAAAATCGTCGAGCGGCGGGACCACGTCTTGATGACGACCTTCTTGTTCGAGGCGGTCAGTTCTTCTACTTTCTTCAACAAATATCCGTCCACGAAAGGTCCTTTTTTCAGGCTGCGACCCATGGAATGCTCCTCCCTTCCTTACTTCCTGGGGGTATGCCGTGCATTGGGCTTCTCGAGCGAGTATCGTCAGCCGCGGCGGCGAACAATATATTTGCTCGAAGCTTTCTTCTTCTTGCGGGTTTTGTAGCCGAGCGTCGGTTTGCCCCACGGAGACATCGGGGATTTCCGTCCGATCGGAGCGCGGCCTTCGCCGCCGCCGTGCGGGTGGTCGTTCGGGTTCATGACGACGCCGCGGACGACCGGGCGCTTGCCCAGGTGGCGGCTGCGTCCCGCTTTGCCGATGTTGATCAGCTCGTGGTCCTGATTGCCGACGGTGCCGATCGTGGCGCGGCAAGTTTTCAGAACGCGGCGGATCTCGCCGGAAGCCAGGCGGATCGTTACGTATTGATCTTCTTTACCGAGCAGCTGTGCCGACGTTCCGGCCGCACGAACCAGTTGGCCGCCTTTGCCGGGCTTCAGCTCGATGTTGTGGATGACGGAGCCGACCGGGATGTTCTCCAGCGGAAGGGCGTTGCCCACCTTGATGTCGGCTTCGGGTCCGGACATGATCTCGTCTCCGACCTTCAGGCCCTTCGGAGCGATGATGTACGCTTTCTCTCCGTCGACATAGTGGATCAGCGCGATATAGGACGTCCGGTTCGGGTCGTATTCGATCGTGGCGACGCGTCCGGGGATGCCGTCCTTCGTGCGCTTGAAATCGATGATGCGGTATTTGCGCTTGTGACCGCCGCCATGGTGGCGAACCGTGATCTTGCCTTGGTTGTTCCGGCCTGCCGTCTTGGAGAGCGGCGCAAGCAGCGATTTCTCCGGCTTCGAAGCCGTGATTTCCTCGAACGTCGACACCGTCATCTGGCGGCGGCTCGGCGTTGTCGGATTAAACTTTTTGACTGGCACTCGGATTCCCTCCTCTGATCGGGAGATGGCGGAGCACACTCTCCCCGCTGTTCACTTATTCGTCCGTTATACGGAAGCCTCGAAGAACTCCAGCGGCTTGCTGCCTTCCGCCAGGGTCACGATGGCTTTCTTCCATTCCGAGGTATAGCCGTTGTAACGGCCGTAGCGCTTCGGCTTCGCCGGCACGCGCATCGTGTTGACGCCGGCGACCTTCACCTTGAAGATCTGCTCGACGGCTTGCTTGATCTCGACTTTGTTGGCCTTGATGTCGACTTCGAACACGTATTTGAGTTCGTTGACCAATTCGCTGGTGCGTTCGGTAATGACCGGCCGTTTGATGACATCACGGGGATTCTTCATTACGCGAACACCTCCTCTACCTTCGCGACCGCGTCCTTCGTGATGATCAGTTGATCGTGAACCATCACGTCAAGCACGTTGATCCCGTCTGCGGCGACGAATTTGACGCCCGGAATGTTGCGTGCGGACAGCGCCACGTTGTTGTCATACTCTTTCGTTACGACCAGCGCCTTGCGGGCCACCTTCAGATTGTTCAGGATTTTCACGAAATCCTTCGTCTTCGGCTGGCTCAGGCTCAGTTGATCGAGAACGATAATTCCGCTTGCCGCCACCTTGCTGGAGAGAGCGGATTTGATTGCCAGACGGCGAACTTTCTTCGGAAGCTTGAAGCCGTAGCTGCGCGGAGTCGGCCCGAATACGGTGCCGCCGCCTTTCCATTGCGGAGCGCGGATCGAACCTTGACGAGCGCGGCCGGTGCCTTTCTGTTTCCACGGCTTGCGGCCGCCGCCGCGCACTTCGGAACGCCCTTTGACTTTGTGCGTGCCTTGGCGCAGCGACGCTTGCTGCAGCACGACTGCGCTATGAAGAACGTGGGTGTTCGGCTCGAGGCCGAAAACGCCGTCCGCCAGATCCAGTTCGCCGACCTGGCTGCCTTCCACGTTATATACGGACACTTTAGGCATGTGTGGTCCTCCTTTCCTGAACAGTGCGAATTATTTTTTTACCGCTGCGCGGATTTTGAGATAGGCGTTCTTCGGACCCGGAACGGATCCTTTGATCAGCAGAACGTTGCGCTCGACGTCGACTTTGACGACTTCGAGGTTCTGGATCGTGATCGTCTCGTTGCCCATGCGGCCGTGCATCTTCTTGCCCTTCGGCACGCGGTTCGCGTCGCGAATCGTGGCCAGAGAGCCGTTGCCGCGATGGTATTTGGAACCGTGGGTCATCTTGCCGCGCTGGAAGCCCCAACGCTTGATGGCGCCCGCCGTTCCTTTCCCCTTGGAGACACCCGTTACGTCAACAAATTGACCTTCTTCGAAAATGTCGACTTTGATTTCTTGTCCAACTTCGACATTCAGGTCAGCTCCGCGAATTTCGCGGATGAAGCGCTTGGGCGTCGTGCCTGCCTTCTTGGCATGGCCGATTTCGGGCTTGTTCGCCAGTTTTTCGCGCTTGTCGGCGAAACCCAGCTGAACCGCGTTGTAACCGTCGTTTGCTTCGTCCTTCTTCTGAAGCACGACGTTCGGAGTTGCTTCGATCACCGTGACCGGCACGACGCTGCCGTCTGCCGCGAACACTTGAGTCATTCCGATCTTGCGTCCCAAGATTCCTTTCATGTTGACACCTCTTTTCCTTTCCGTATGAGACCAGGTCTCAGTGGTTTAAGATTACAGCTTGATTTCGATATCGACGCCGGACGGCAAGTCGAGGCGCATCAGCGCGTCCACCGTCTGCGGCGTAGGATTGACGATGTCAATCAGGCGCTTGTGCGTCCGCATTTCGAACTGCTCGCGCGAATCCTTATACTTGTGCACCGCGCGCAGGATCGTGATGATCTGCTTCTCGGTCGGCAGCGGAATCGGACCGGACACTCCGGCACCGGTGCGCTTCGCCGTCTCTACGATTTTCTCCGCGGATTGATCCAGCACGCGGTGATCGTAGGCTTTCAAGCGAATACGGATTTTTTGCTTCGCCATAGTGAAATTCCCTCCTCATTCGTCCAATTTTGGAATCGGACATACTCCGCGAGAAAAACCCGACGGCTCCCGGTTGACCCTCTATGGCAAAGGGGCCGGGTGTGTCGGCAACCTCTCGCATCATCGCACAGTCACAGACCAACATTCACTATTATAGCGGCCCGGCCGGGCGTTTGCAACAAAATTTTCACGAGGATTGCCCTCGGCGCGTTATTGCAAGAGCTGCCCTTAAGGCTAGCCAGTTGCGTTATCTTCGCGCAGACCCTGAGAGGTCTTCCATGGGATCTGTGCGGGATCTGTGCGGGATCTTGTTCTGGATCTTCGCTGGATCTTCGCTGGATCTTCGCGGGTTCTTCGCGGGTTCTTTGCCGATCTCCCTCGTCACCGCACCCCCCTTTCTCCCTGCGCTAGCGCACCACAGGCACTATCCGCTCGATTTCCCCGCCGCAGCCCCATTTAGCGCACCACAGGCACAATACCCGCGCTCAAGCATGGCACGCGATCGCAGACAAGTTGCGTACTTCGCAAGGTTCAACGATTGCAAAAGAGCCTGCCTGATGTTATGAGTTCACGCCATACACAGCAAAAAGGCACCCCCGAAGGGATGCCTCTAAAGTCTCCGCGCAAAGCGGATTATTTCACGATGGAAGCAACTGCGCCAGCGCCAACCGTGCGGCCGCCTTCGCGGATCGCGAAGCGCGTGCCTTCTTCGATCGCGATCGGCGAGATCAGTTCAACCGTAACCGTGATGTTGTCGCCCGGCATCACCATTTCCGTGCCTTCCGGCAGTTGGATGATGCCCGTAACGTCGGTCGTCCGGAAGTAGAACTGCGGACGGTACCCGGAGAAGAACGGCTTATGACGGCCGCCTTCCGCTTGGGTCAGGACGTACACTTGAGCGGTGAATTGCGTGTGCGGCTTAACCGAACCCGGTTTCACCAGCACTTGGCCGCGCTCGATTTCTTTGCGGTCTACACCGCGGAGCAGGGCGCCGATGTTGTCGCCGGCTTGCGCTTGGTCCAGCAGTTTGCGGAACATTTCCACGCCGGTAACGACGGTTTTCTTGGTTTCTTCGTTCAGGCCGACGATTTCGACTTCGTCGCCGACTTTAACCGTTCCGCGTTCTACGCGGCCCGTAGCGACCGTACCGCGGCCGGTGATCGTGAACACGTCTTCGACCGGCATCAGGAACGGCTTGTCGGTCTCGCGTTGCGGTTCCGGAATGTAGCTGTCGATCTTCTCGAACAGCTCGATGATCTTGTCGGCCCACGGGCCGTCCGGGTTTTGCAGCGCTTCGCGCGCGGAACCGCGGATGATCGGCGTGTCGTCGCCCGGGAATTCATACTCGTTCAGCAGGTCGCGAACTTCCATTTCCACAAGCTCGAGCAGTTCTTCGTCTTCCACCATGTCGCACTTGTTCAGGAATACGACGATGTAAGGAACGCCGACCTGACGGGAGAGCAGAATGTGTTCGCGCGTCTGCGGCATCGGGCCGTCCGCAGCGGATACGACCAGGATCGCGCCGTCCATTTGGGCCGCGCCGGTGATCATGTTCTTGACGTAGTCGGCGTGTCCCGGGCAGTCAACGTGCGCATAGTGGCGGTTCGGAGTTTCGTATTCCACGTGAGCCGTCGAGATCGTGATGCCGCGTTCGCGTTCTTCCGGTGCTTTGTCGATTTGGTCGAACGCAACGGCTTGACCGCCGTATCTCTTGGCGAGAACCGTAGTGATGGCAGCCGTCGTGGTCGTTTTGCCGTGGTCGACGTGACCGATCGTACCGATGTTGACGTGCGGTTTGGTGCGTTCGAACTTAGCCTTTGCCATTAGGTTTTGCCTCCTTATAAGTAAAGGAAATTGTATTGGGGGAGGGCCGAGAGCGGCGTTCGCCGTCCCGCGGCCCGTCCGTTATCCATGCGCGTACTGCTTACTGGCCGCCTTTGGACTTCGAGACGATCTCTTCGGAGATCGACTTCGGAACTTCCTCGTAGTGGGACAGTTCCATCGAGAATACCCCGCGGCCTTGCGTGCCGGAACGAAGCGTCGTGGAGTAGCCGAACATCTCGGACAGCGGAACTTTCGCGCGGATGATCTGCGCGCCGTGGCGCGAGTCCATCCCTTCGATGCGTCCGCGGCGGGAGTTGAGCATCCCCATCACGTCGCCCATGTACTCTTCCGGAACGGTGACTTCGACTTTCATGATCGGCTCGAGCAGCACCGGGTTACATTTGTCCTTCGCCGCTTTGAGCGCCATGGAGCCGGCGATCTTGAACGCCATCTCGGAGGAGTCGACGTCGTGGTACGAACCGTCGAAGATGGTGGCCTTGATGTCCACCAGCGGGTAACCCGCCAGCACGCCGTTCTTCATCGACTCTTCGATGCCGGCTTGCACCGCCGGGATATACTCGCGAGGAACGACGCCGCCCACGATCTTGTTCTCGAACTGGAAGCCGGTGCCCGGCTCAAGCGGTTCGAACTCGATCCAGACGTGGCCGTATTGGCCGCGTCCGCCGGATTGGCGAACGAACTTGCCTTCGACCTTCGCCGAAGAGCGGAACGTCTCGCGATATGCAACCTGCGGCTTGCCGACGTTCGTCTCGACTTTGAACTCGCGAAGCATGCGGTCGACGATAATTTCCAGATGGAGCTCGCCCATCCCGGAGATGATCGTCTGGCCCGTCTCTTCGTCCGTGTGGTAACGGAACGTCGGGTCTTCCTCGGAGAGCTTCTGAAGCGCGGCGCCCATCTTGTCCTGGTCGGCCTTCGTCTTCGGCTCGACCGCAAGCTGGATGACCGGTTCCGGGAAGTTCATCGATTCGAGGATGACCGGATGCTTCTCGTCGCACAGCGTGTCGCCGGTCGTCGTATCCTTGAGGCCTACGGCGGCGGCGATGTCGCCGGCGTACACTTCGTTGATCTCCTGACGGCTGTTGGCGTGCATCTGCAAAATCCGGCCGATCCGTTCGCGCTTGCCCTTCGTCGCGTTCAGGACATAGGAACCGGAGTTCAGGATGCCCGAGTATACGCGGAAGAACGTGAGCTTGCCGACGAACGGGTCGGTCATGATCTTGAACGCCAGCGCCGAGAACGGCTGGTCGTCGCCGGACTTGCGGGTCGTCTCCGATCCGTCTTCCAGATGGCCTTTGATATCCGGTACGTCCGTCGGCGCCGGCAAATAGTCGACGACGGCGTCCAGCATCAGTTGTACGCCCTTGTTGCGATAGGAGGAACCGCAGACGACCGGGAAAATCTTCACTTCTACGACGCCTTTGCGGAGCGCGGCCTTCAGTTCCGGAACGGTGATCTCTTCGCCTTCCAGATACTTCATCATCAGCTCTTCGTCCAGCTCGGCGACTTTCTCCACCAGCTCGGCGCGAAGTTCTTCCGCTTGGGCTTTCAGTTCGGCGGGAACCTCAATCTTCTCCGGCTCTTTGCCCAGATCGTCCTTGTAGACATAACCGACCATCTCGATGAGGTCGATCATCCCCACAAAGTCGTTCTCGGCTCCGATCGGCAGCTGGATGGCGACGGCATTGGCACCGAGGCGCTCCCGCATGTCCTTGACGACATTCAGATAGTCGGCCCCGATGATGTCCATCTTGTTGACGTACGCGATCCGCGGCACTCCGTAACGGTCGGCTTGCCGCCACACCGTCTCGGACTGCGGCTCGACGCCTTCCTTGGCGCTGAATACGCCGACGGCCCCGTCCAATACGCGAAGGGAACGTTCAACTTCGACCGTGAAATCGACGTGTCCCGGGGTATCGATGATATTGATGCGGTGACCTTTCCACTGGGCGGTCGTTGCGGCGGACGTAATCGTGATGCCGCGCTCCTGCTCTTGCTCCATCCAGTCCATCGTCGCGGCGCCTTCATGCACTTCGCCGATCTTGTGGACGCGGCCGGTGTAGAACAGGATCCGTTCCGTGGTGGTCGTCTTGCCCGCGTCGATATGGGCCATGATCCCGATGTTGCGCGTATTCTGCAAGGAGAACTCTCTTGCCATGGTTGGTCTCCCTTCGATTACCAGCGGTAATGGGCGAACGCTTTGTTCGCTTCCGCCATTTTGTGCGTATCTTCGCGCTTCTTGACCGCTGCGCCCGTGTTGTTCGAAGCGTCGAGGATTTCAGCCGCCAGACGTTCGTCCATCGTCTTCTCGCCGCGGTTGCGGGCGTAGTTGACGAGCCAACGGAGTCCGAGCGACGTGCGGCGCTCCGGCTTCACTTCGACGGGGACTTGGTAGTTGGCGCCGCCGACGCGGCGGGCCTTGACTTCCAGCACCGGCATAATGTTCTTGAGGGCCGCTTCGAATACTTCCATCGGGTCTTTGCCCGTCCGTTCGCGGATAATGTTGAATGCGTTGTACAGCAATTGCTGGGCTACGCCCTTCTTGCCGTCAATCATGATGCGGTTGACCAGACGGGTCACAAGCTTGCTGTTGTATATCGGATCCGGGAGCACGTCCCGTTTCGGTACAGGTCCTTTGCGAGGCATCTAAGCTCCTCCTTTCTCCATCTTCGTGGCCGCCCCGGGCGCGTTCAAGCCGCCGGGAGCGATTCGGGATTATTTCTTGGCTTTCGGACGTTTCGTGCCGTATTTGGAACGACCTTGCATCCGGTTGTTCACACCTGCGGTGTCCAGCGCCCCGCGGACGATGTGGTAACGGACACCCGGGAGGTCCTTGACCCGGCCGCCGCGCACGAGCACGACGCTGTGCTCCTGCAGGTTATGGCCGATCCCCGGAATGTAGGCGGTCACTTCCACGCGGTTTGTCAGACGCACCCGCGCGTATTTCCGGAGTGCGGAGTTCGGTTTCTTCGGCGTCATCGTGCCTACGCGGGTGCAAACCCCGCGCTTCTGAGGCGCGCTCAGATCGGTCTCCACACGCTTGAGGGCGTTGAAGCCCTTTTGCAGCGCCGGGGATTTCGATTTGACCACCTTCGTTTGACGACCTTTGCGAACGAGTTGGTTGATAGTTGGCATGCTGCCACCCCCTTCCCATGATTCGTAAGACATGAATCGGCAGAACTGCTGTGATGCAAAGCCCACAGATCCAGGCGGTTCATTTTGAGAAACGAGAAAGGGCGGCGCCGAACGCGTTCTCCGCAAAGATTCGCGTAACAGGCGACAACCCGTTTGATCTATTCCTCGAGGCGCGGTGCTTGCATCCCCGCATCGTCCACGGAGTCGACGATCAGGGCGGCCATCGCCGCGCCTACTTCAATGCCGCAGGTCTTGCCCAGGCTTCGCATCGTGTCCACGTGCGTCAGCTTGACGCCCCGCTGCCCGCACAATTGGACAATCCGCGCAACCATGCGGGGATCCGCATCTTGCGCAACCATGACTTCGGCGGCTAAGCCCTGCTCGACCGCCTTCATCGTCTGCTTCGTGCCGATGACGACTTTTCTTTCCGGCCGTCCGCTGTTGTTCGTTGTCAAGGACACCGACCTCCAAGGGAGCAGAAAAGAATTCGCCGCGCACACACTAGAACATAGTAGCATCTGGCATGGGCTGTGTCAAGAAACGATTTCGGGCGTTCCCGCGGGCGATCATTGGCCGAATCCTTCGGGCCATGAAGGGTTAGCTCCGCGAATCACAAGCGCCGTTGAAGATCCAAGTGCTACATCTTCTTGCGGGACATCCCGATGATGTAGAGGATCATCAGCGCAAGCGCATAGACGCAGGGCATCGCCATGCCCAGGAAGCGTTCGGACGCGGTCGCCGACTCATATTCATTCAGCATTTCCATCGTGCGGAACAAGGGCGGCAGCACCCATTCGAGAATTCCGATAGCGGGCGGTACGGAGTCGATGATTCGGGAACCTGCCAACGAGACGACGATGAACAGAACCAATCCGCCCCATGCGGTGTACCACTTCGGAAACCATTTCCGCGTGAACAGAATCCCCGCCGCGCAGCCCATCTCGGCCAGGCCGACGTGGCATGCCATGGCGGTCCAGAGCTCCTCCGCGTTCGGCGTGCGCACGAATTTGTCCCCGAAGGTCGGATACACGACGGTGAGAACGGACAAGACGATGGCCAGCACGGCAAGCGGAACGATCTTCAGGCCATAATAGGCCGCCATTCCTCTCAAGCGCAAACTCGTGATGATCTGCTGCGATTCAGGTTCAAGGTCGATATAGCCCAGCGCGAGCCAGGCCGACACCATGAATAATACCGTCGAGGTAAAGGAAAAGCTGGGCATGATCGGGTTCGGCACGACTCCGTAGACGAAGGCTACGGCAAACAGATATACCGTAAGCGGCGCAAAATACCGGAAAGACAGCAAGTAATCCCGGGTAAAGTATCGAATGGCGGCGATCGCAATCATCCGGGCGTCCCTCCCGCGCCGGCATTTGCGGCCGATGGCGGAGACGGCGCATCTTCCGATACCGATTCAATATGTCCGCCGATCTCCAAGACCGCCTTCAGAAACCGATCGCTATTGCTTCCGTCTATGCGGCAAATGTATCCATTTCCCGACTTTCTGCTGAAGCGGACGCCTTGCCGAATCATCCAATCGTCCGTCTTCATGTTCAGCGGGAGCACGCAATGAATGATCTTGTCCCCGCGCGGACTTGAGCCGCGATCCCCTCGACGATCTTCCCCCCGACGCACTTCTCCCCTGCGCACTTCTGCCATTCGAAAATTGACGATGGAAACGAACCGGTCCGCGATCCGCTCCGCAAGCTCCTTCTCGTGCGACGTCAACACGATGGCGACGCCTTCTTGCTTCAGTTCCGCCAGCACCCGGATGAACCGGTCTTGCGCCCCGGCATCCAGACCGGACAACGGCTCGTCGAGCAGAAGAAGTTCCGGATGGTGGAGGAGCGCCTGAATGAGATTGATTTTCTGCAGCATTCCCTTAGAGTATTGCCGGCAAGGGCGTCTCGCCTGATCGGGATCCAATTCGAACTTGTCCAGCCATTCCGTCACCCTGTCGGTGATCCGATGCCTCGGCAAGCCGCCGATGGCCCCCATATGGTGCAAATATTCCCATCCGGTCATCCGGAGCTGCGGGAAACGCTCGGGCGCATAGCCGACGGTCAGTCTTCCTTCGGCACGGTGAACGATTCTTCTTCCTTGCGACAACGCGCTGACGCCTCCGATCAATCTCAGAAGCGTGCTTTTCCCCGATCCGTTCTTCCCCAGGACCGCAACAGCCTCTCCGCGGGCCAATGACAACGAGACATCCTGCAGCACGACTCTCCCGCCGTAGACTCTGCCTGCGTCTTGCAGCGTCAACAGCACGTCGGACATATGGAACTCTCCTCAGCCATGGTGAATGAGCGAAGACAGATAAGAATAAGACCGGCAGGGCCGCCTTGCGCACGCACCCTGCCGGTCATGATGAAATGTCTCGCCTTACTCTGCCGTTACCGCCTCGAGCTCCGACGGCCGCTCCTCTTCATCCAGCGGAGAGACGACTCGGATGTTGCGGTAACGCGACATGCCCGTGCCGGCCGGAATGAGCTTGCCGATAATGACATTCTCCTTGAGGCCGAGCAGACGGTCGACCTTGCCCTTGATGGCGGCGTCGGTCAGGACGCGCGTCGTCTCCTGGAAGGAGGCCGCGGACAGGAACGAATCCGTCTCGAGCGACGCCTTCGTAATCCCCAGCAGCACCGGACGGGCAACCGCCGGTTCCAGGCCGCTCAAGATCGCTTCGCGGTTCGCCGCTTCGTACTCGTGGATGTCGACATACGCGCCGGGCAGGAGCGTCGTGTCGCCGGGATCGACGATCTTGATCTTCCGCAGCATCTGCTTGATCATGACTTCCACGTGCTTGTCGTTGATCTCCACGCCCTGGTTCCGGTACACGCGCTGAACTTCCTGAAGGATATAGTTCTGCACGCCGCGGATGCCCTTGATGCGGAGCATCTCCTTCGGGTCGATCGAGCCGTCGGTGAGCTCGTCGCCCGCTTCGATATGCTGGCCTTGCACGACGCGGATGCGCGAACCGTAGCTGACCGGGTACACCTTCGTCTCGGCTTCCCCTTGTACTTCGATCTCGCGGCGATCCTTCGTCTCGCGGATTTCCTTGATGACCCCGTCGATCTCGGAGATGATCGCCTGGCCTTTCGGGTTCCGGGCTTCGAACAGCTCCTGGATCCGCGGAAGACCTTGCGTGATGTCGTCTCCGGCCACACCGCCGGTGTGGAACGTCCGCATCGTGAGCTGCGTCCCCGGCTCGCCGATGGACTGGGCCGCGATGATGCCGACGGCTTCGCCGATCTCGACTTTCTTGCCGGTCGCCAGGTTGCGGCCGTAGCACATTTTGCAGACGCCGTGGCGGGCGCGGCAGCTCAGGACGGAGCGGATCTGCAGCTTGGTCACGCCGGCCTTGACGATCGCTTCCGCCTTCGGCGTGTCGATCAGTTCGTTCATATGGACGAGCACTTCGCCCGTCTCCGGATGGCGAACCGTCTCGAAGGCATACCGGCCTTCAATCCGGTCGAACAGATCTTCGATGACCTCTTTGCCGTCCTCGATGCGGGTGACGAGAATGCCCTTGTCGGTGCCGCAATCTTCTTCGCGCACGATGACATCTTGCGCGACGTCGACGAGACGGCGGGTCAGGTAACCCGAGTCCGCGGTTCTGAGCGCCGTATCCGCCAGACCTTTCCGCGCGCCGTGCGTGGAGATGAAGTACTCGAGGACGGTCAGGCCTTCGCGGAAGTTCGACAGAATCGGCAGCTCGATGATCCGGCCCGACGGGTTGGCCATGAGGCCCCGCATGCCGCCCAGCTGGGTGATCTGCGACTTGTTGCCCCGCGCTTTGGAATCGACCATGAGCATGATCGAGTTGTAGCGGTCCATGGACTTCATCAGGATGTCCGTGATCTCGTCCTTCGCCCGGCTCCAGATCTCGATGACGCGGTCGTAGCGCTCCTCGTTGGTGATCAAGCCGCGGCGGTATTGCCGCGTGATGACGTCGACCTTCTCCTGCGACTGCCGGAGAATCTCCTGCTTCTCGTTGGGCACGATAACATCCGCGACCGCGATCGTGATGCCGGCTTTCGTGGAATACGTGAAGCCGAGTTCCTTGATCCGGTCCAGGATGATCGACGTCTGGGTCGTATGGTAGAGACGGAAGCATTCGCCGATGATCGCGCCCAGGTATTCTTTGCCCACGGCGCCCGGCGTCGGAAGCTCCGCCATGACCTTGTTGATGTCCGCGCCCTTGTCGTAGACGAAGTATTTGTCCGGCGTTCCCTTGAGCAAGTTGTCCTTGGTTGCCTCGTTGATGTACGGGAACGTGTCCGGGAAAATCTCGTTGAAAATGATTTTGCCGATCGTCGTGATGAGCAAGGCGTTCTGCTGCTCCGGCGTGAAGCTCTTCTTGCCCAGCTCTTTGACCGGAATGGCGACGCGGGCATGCAGCGAGATGCGCTCCGGCTCGCGCTGATAGGCGGAGATCGCCTCGTGAACCGTCGAGAAGCGCAGGCCGGATCCCGGCGCGTCCTTGTTGTCCATCGTCAGGTAGTAGCAGCCGAGAACCATGTCCTGGGAAGGCGTAACGACCGGCTTGCCGTCCTTCGGGTTCAGGATGTTGCCCGCGGCCAGCATCAGCATGCGAGCTTCGGCTTGCGCCTCCGCCGACAGCGGAACGTGAACGGCCATCTGGTCGCCGTCAAAGTCGGCGTTATACGCCGTGCAGACGAGCGGGTGCAGCTTGATGGCGCGGCCTTCCACGAGGACCGGCTCGAACGCCTGGATCCCCAGGCGGTGAAGCGTCGGCGCGCGGTTCAGCAGCACCGGATGTTCCTTGATCACTTCCTCGAGGACGTCCCACACTTCGGGGCTGACGCGCTCGACTTTGCGCTTCGCGCTCTTGATATTGTGCGCCTGGCCCTTCAGCACAAGCTCCTTCATCACGAACGGCTTGAACAGTTCAAGCGCCATCTCTTTCGGCAAGCCGCACTGGTACATCTTGAGGCTCGGGCCGACGACGATAACGGAACGGCCGGAGTAGTCGACGCGTTTGCCGAGCAGGTTCTGGCGGAAACGCCCTTGTTTGCCCTTGAGCATATGGCTGAGCGACTTGAGCGGACGGTTGCCGGGACCCGTAACCGGGCGGCCGCGGCGGCCGTTGTCGATCAAGGCGTCGACGGCCTCCTGCAGCATCCGCTTCTCGTTCTGCACGATGATGTCGGGTGCGCCAAGGTCCAGCAGCCGTTTCAGCCGGTTGTTCCGGTTGATGACGCGGCGGTACAGGTCGTTCAGGTCGCTCGTGGCGAAGCGTCCGCCGTCGAGCTGCACCATCGGACGCAGCTCGGGCGGAATGACCGGCAGCACGTCGAGAATCATCCACTCCGGCAGGTTGCCGGAGTTGCGGAACGATTCAATGACTTCCAGCCGCTTGATCGCGCGGTTGCGGCGCTGGCCTTGCGCCGTGCGGAGCTCTTCCTTGAGCATCTCGAGCTCGCGGTCAAGGTCGATGTCCTGCAGCAGCTTCTTCACGGCTTCCGCGCCCATGCCGGCCTGGAAGGCGTACCCGTACTTCTCCCGGTAGCTGCGGTATTCTTTCTCGGAGAGCAGCTGCTTCTTCTCCAGCGGCGTATCGCCCGGATCGGTCACGACATACGATGCGAAATAGATGACCTCTTCCAGGGAACGGGGCGACATGTCGAGCGCCAGCCCCATCCGGCTGGGAATGCCTTTGAAATACCAGATGTGCGACACCGGAGCGGCCAGCTCGATGTGGCCCATCCGCTCGCGGCGAACTTTCGCCCGGGTGACTTCGACGCCGCAGCGGTCGCAGACGACGCCTTTATAGCGAACCCGTTTGTACTTGCCGCAATGGCATTCCCAGTCCTTCGTCGGTCCGAAAATCTTCTCGCAGAACAGGCCTTCCTTCTCCGGCTTCAGCGTGCGGTAGTTGATCGTCTCCGGCTTCTTGACTTCGCCGCGCGACCAGGACC
>Ga0310834_100593_pt1 | contig 36670 bp, 30 predicted proteins | sample SM_ome_2_FD_201314 | JGI IMG/M metagenome (GOLD analysis project Ga0310834, IMG submission 201314) | Sorghum-adapted microbial communities enriched on stacked mutant (SM) sorghum from Joint BioEnergy Institute, Emeryville, California... ...
CAAGACGGGATTCTTTGGTGACTCCTAGCCGACTCGGCGGACACGCTGTGCGATCCGCTCGACCGCCGGGTATCCGTGGGACGATTCGCGGTTGGGCCCTGTCGCCGCTGGACCGCTCCGGTGACCGACTGGTGGTGACATCTCCTGGTCGGTGACCTGCGGGGCTGGAAACCTGGTGGGCCGGTGACCTGACCGGCCAGGTGACACGTACGGTCCGCTGACCCGGACCTTCCCGTGGCACGAAGCGTCGGGTGACAGGGCCGGCCAGATGACACGACCGGTCAGGTCGGGCCCCGGGAGCGAGGCCACGGCCAGGAGGAGGCGAGGTGAGCGAGCCGGCCCGGATCACGGTGGTCAGCCGGGTGAACTGCCACCTGTGCGAGGTGGCCAAAGAGGTCGTCGACCGCGTCGCGACCGAGGTCGGAGTGACCTGGACCGAGGTCGATGTCGACGCCGACCCCGCGCTGCTGGCCGAGTACTCGGATCTGGTCCCGGTGATCCTGGTCGATGGCCGCGTGCACGACTACTGGCGGGTGGACGAGGCCCGGCTGCGGCGGGCGCTGGCCGCCGAGCCCGGGACCCCGCCCTGGATGTGAGACGCGGCGCGCGATCCGAGATGTGAGGTCCGCCCTGGATACGAGAAATGTGAGCTTCGGCGCGTCCCCGGCTCTCTCGTAAGGTCGATGCCGTGGCTCACCTCGTCTGGGACTGGAACGGCACGCTGCTCGACGACCTCGCCCTGGTCGTGACCGCGACCAACGTCTCCCTGGCCAGCGTCGGCGGTCCGTCGGTGACGGCCGAGGAGCACCGACGGGACTTCCGCCGTCCGGTCTGGACCTACTACGAGTACGTGCTGGGGCGCCGGCTGACCCCCGAGGAGTTCGCCGCGCTGGACCGGGTCTTCCACGACGCGTACCGCCGCGGTCTGGCCGAGACCGCCCTCGCCGTGGACGCGCGGGACGCCATGGCCGCCTGGACCGGTACGCAGTCGTTGCTGTCGATGTGGCGGCACCACGAGCTGGTGCCGCTGGTCACCCGGCACGGGCTCCACACGCAACTGTTGCGTGTGGACGGTCTGCGCGACCGCGTCGGCGGCGGCTCGAAGGCGCCGTACCTGCGGGCCCACCTCGACGCGTTGGGCCTCAAGGGGTCCGACTGCGTCCTCATCGGCGACTCGATCGACGACGCGCACGCCGCCCAGGAGGTCGGGGCGGGCATCGTCCTGTACACGGGCGGGATCACCCACCCCGAGCGCCTGCGCGCCACCGGCCTGCCCGTGGCCGACTCGCTCCTGCAGGCTGTCACGCTCGCCGTGGAGCTGGCCGGGCCGGACCGGACCGGGCCTGAGGTTGTCGGGCCTGAGGGTGTCGAGCGTGAGGTTGTCGAGCGTGAGGTGGCCGGGCGCGAGGTGGCCGAGCCGGAGGTCGCCGGCCGGTGAGGTGGCGCGCCGGGCCGGCGCGCCGAGTGACTCGGTGAGCCACCGCTGCGGGGACCAGCGGCCGGCCGGTCGCCCCGGTCCGCGGGGCCGGACGGTCAGCTGCGCAGGAAGGTGAGCACGGCCAGCACGCGGCGGTTGGTGTCCTCGTCGGGCGGGAGCGACAGCTTGGCGAAGATGTTCGCCACGTGCTTCTCGACCGCACCCTCGGTGATGACGAGCGTGCGGGCGATCGCGGTGTTCGACCGACCCTCGGCCATGAGGGCCAGGACCTCGCGTTCCCGGGGAGTCAGGGCCGCCAGCGGATCGCGGACCCGACGACGTACCAGCAACTGGGCCACCACCTCGGGATCGAGTACGGTGCCGCCCGCGGCCACGCGGTGCAGCGCATCGGAGAACTCGGCGATGTCGGCCACCCGGTCCTTGAGCAGGTAGCCGACCGCGCCGCGTCGGTCGGCGAGCAGGTCGTCGGCGTACGAGACCTCGACGTACTGCGACAGGAGCAGGATGGGCGCGCCCGGCCAGGCCTGCCGGATCGTCGCCGCGGCGCGCAACCCCTCGTCCGTGTGTGTCGGCGGCATCCGTATGTCCACGATGGACACATCGGGCCGCAGGGACATGGCCGAGGAGACCAGCGACGGGCCGTCGCCGACCACCGCCACCACCTCGTGGCCCTGCTCGGTGAGCAGGCGGACCAGCCCTTCGCGCAGCAGGACGGCGTCGTCGGCGAGCAGGATCCTCATGCCGGCGACCCCGGGCGGTGCGTGGCCGCCGCGCCGCCCTCGCGGTCGGTCCCGTCGGCGAGCGGATGGGGGATCTCGGCCCGGACGCTCGTGGGGCCGCCGGGCGGGCTGCTGATCCACAGCTCGCCGCCGGCCGCCTGCAACCGGTCGGTCAGCCCGGCCAGGCCGTGCCCCTTGGCGACGTGGGCACCACCCCGGCCGTCGTCGGTGACGGTCGCCACGAGCCGGTCGTCCGGCAGGCTCACCACGACGGCGGCACGGGTGGCGCCGCTGTGCTTGGCCACGTTCGTGAGGGCCTCGGCGATCGTGAAGTACGCGGTCTGCTCGGCCACCGGGGTCAGCCGGGGCAGGTCGGCCGGAATGTCCACGTCGATCGGTACGGTCGCGCGGGCGGCCAGGGCCGCGACCGCCGCGGCCAGCCCGCGGTCGGTGAGGATCGGCGGGGCGATACCCCGGGAGAGCGTGCGGAGCTCGTCGAGCGCCTCGCGGGTCTGGGCGAGCGCCTCGTCGACCGTTCGGGCGGCCGCCTCGGGGTCGGACGCGAGCTGTTGCCGGGCCCGGCCGAGGTCGACCGCGATCCGGACCAGCCGCTGCTGGGGCCCGTCGTGGATGTCGCGCTCCAGGCGACGCAGCGCGGTCGCCTCGGCCGAGACCGCGGCCGCGGTCTGGGCCTGGGCGGCGTCGCGATCCCGGGCCAGCAGCGCCACCTGGTCGCGGAGCCCGGCCACCCCGTTGAGCAGCCCGTGGGCCAGCCACGCCTCCAGCAGCGCGCACAGGCGCACCACGAACGGCAGCGTGACCGCGAACGCGGCGCCGATGGCGGTCACCACCAGCACCCGGTTGGCGAACGTGTTCGGCAGCCCGAACACCTCCACCAGGGGGACGTTGTTGACCACGATCAGGCCCGGGGGATCGGCGGGGTCCAGGGGCACGGCCCACTCCCACAGGGCGTAGGTGAGGCCGCCGAGCGTGACCAGCCACCACGTCAGCACGGTGCCGCCGGTGACCAGGCTCACCGGACCACGGACCATCGCGTGCAGGATGTCGAGCCAGTACTGCACCTCGGTGAACGGGGTGAGCAGGCGACGCAACGCCTTCGCGTCGGGCGGGGCCGGCCGGTAGTACACCCCGACCCGGGGGCGGCGCAGCACCGGGGCGAGCCGGGCGCGCTCGGCCTCGGCGAGGCCGCGGGCCAGGTACGCCGTGCCGACCAGCACGGGGACGCCCAGGAGGAGCAGGGGCATCAGGATGGCCGCGCCGGTCAGCCCGGCCAGGATGAGCAGGCCCGCGATGCCGCCGAGCGGGAGGCCGACGAGCACGTACGCCGAGTCGACGCCGAGCTGGACGAGCCAGCGGCGGCGGGGCGCGACGGCGACGGTGGGGTCGGCGATCGGTGTCATGTTGGTGACGCTAGGGCGGCGACAGCGTGGTTCCCATCCTGCCGCCCGGCGTCCGAGGAGTGGGGTTATCCCCCGTGACACTTGTCATACCAAGGGGATCGCGGGCCGTCGTGACCTCCGCCCGACCGGGTGATGTTCAAGATCACGATTTGTGCAGACGTTCACAAGCGCCTAGTCTGACCAAACACAGGCGGTAAGCGCCCGTTACCGGGCGTACGAGCGGCGTAGCCTCCGGCAGCCGATGCGGTGAGGACGCCGCCCCACCGTCGTGGGAAGCAACCAGCGCTGTTGGCCCGACCACGCGCCCTCAAACCGGAGCAGCATGAGCCAGCCTCGCGGTGAGAAGCCCGCGCAGCCCCAGACCAGTTCGGCGCCTGGTGACGTCGGGGAGCCCGGCGTCGCGGCGAGCGCGCCGGTCGGGCCCGTGCGCGGCCGCGACGCGGGGGTGACGGGGGGTGCGCGGGGAACGCCGGCCACGGTGGGTGAGGCGGCGGCCGGCGAGTTCACCGACCTTCCCGAGGCCACGGTCGCCCGCCTGCCGGAGTACCTGCGGGCGCTGCACGCCTTCGCCGAGGCCGGACACGAGACGGTCTCCAGCGAGGCGCTCGCCGCCGCGGCCGGGGTGAACTCGGCCAAGCTCCGCAAGGACCTGTCGCACCTCGGCTCGTACGGCACCCGGGGTGTGGGGTACGACGTGGCGGTGCTGGTGGACCAGATCCAGTCGGTCCTCGGGCTCACCGAACGGCGGGCGGTGGCGCTGGTCGGGGTCGGCAACCTCGGCCACGCGCTGGCCCGGTACACCGGGTTCGCCTCGCGGGGGTTCCGGTTCGCCGCCCTGCTCGACGCCGACCCGGCGCGCGTCGGCGAGCGGATCAACGGGCTCGTCGTGCAGCACGTCGACGAGCTCGAGCGGGTCGTGCGGGAACAGCGGATCAACATCGCGGTGATCGCCACTCCGGTGCACGCGGCCCAGGAGGTGGCCGACCGGCTGGTCGCCGCGGGGGTGACAAGCATCCTGAACTTCGCGCCGTGCGTGCTGAACGTGCCGGACGGGGTGGATGTTCGGAAGGTGGACCTCGCTGTCGAACTGCAGATCCTCTCGTTCCACGAGCGGCGGAAGGCGCTCACCGGCGCCACCGGTTCCCATCCGGTCGTGCCCCGCTCCGCGGAGCCGAGCCCGAACGGCTCCCGGCCCGGGGAGGTGGTGTCCCGGTGAACCTGCTCGTCGTCGGCGTCTCCCACCACACCGCGCCGGTCGAGCTGCTGGAGCGGCTCGCCGTTCCGGCGGAGCAGACGCCTGACCTGTTGCGACGCCTGCTGCAGTCGCCGTACCTCGGGGAGGCCGTGGTGCTCTCCACCTGCAACCGGGTGGAGGTCTACGCCGCGGTGAGCGGCTTCCACGGGGGCCTGACCGAGATCGGCACGGCGCTCGCCGAGCGGGCCGGGGTGACCCTGGCCGAGCTCACGCCCTCGCTGTACGTCCACTACGACACCGACGCGGTGCGCCACACCCTGCGGGTCGCCGCCGGGCTGGACTCGATGGTGGTCGGCGAGGCGCAGATCCTCGGCCAGATGCGCCAGGCGTACCAGCTCGCCACCGAGCACGACGCGGCCGGGCGGCTGCTGCACGAGCTCATGCGCCACGCGCTGCGGACCGGCAAGCGGGTGCACACGGAGACGAACATCGACGCGGCCGGCCGCAGCGTGGTCGGCGCGGCCCTGGGCCTGGTGCCGGGCGGCGTGGCCGGGCGCGCCGCGCTGGTGGTCGGCGCGGGGTCGATGGGCGCGCTGGCACTGTCCACATTGTCCCGCCTCGGCGCCGGGCCGCTGCTGGTCACCAGCCGCACCGCCACGTCCGCCGACCGGCTGGCCGAGGCGTACGGCGCCCGTGCGGTCCCGCTCGCCGAGCTGGCCCAGCACCTGGCGCAGGTGGACGTCGTCGTCTGCGCCACGGCCTCCGTGGCGCCGGTGATCACCGTGGACCTCGTGGCCCCGGCCGTCGCGGTGCGAACCGGCGGGACGCGACCACTGTCCATCGTGGACCTCGCCGTGCCACGGGACGTCGAGCCGGGGGTCGGCGCGCTGTCGGGTGTGAGCCTGATCGATCTGGCCTCGATCGCCGCCGCGCCGGGTGAGGCCCTGTCCACGGCGGACCGCGAGGCGGCCGAGGCGATCGTGGCGGCCGAAGTCGCGGCCTTCCAGACCTGGCGGCGCGGGGCGGACGCGGCGCCGACGGTGGCGGCGCTGCGGGCCCGGGCCGACGAGATCGTGGCGGCCGAGCTGCGCCGGCTGTGGCACCGGCGGGGTGACCTGACCGAGGAGCAGCGGGCCGAGATCGTCCACATGGTGCACCGCGTGGTCCAGCGGCTGCTGCACCGCCCGACCGTACGGATCCGGGAGCTGGCCGCCGGGCCCGACGGCGACCAGTACCTGGCGGTGGTGCGCGAGCTGCTCGACCTGCAGGCCGCGCCGGCCGACCTCAGTCGGGCCGTGACGGTCGCGCCCGGCCCGGCCGAGGACGGCGGGGAGGTGGACGCGTGACGCTGCGCCTCGGCACCCGGGGCAGCGCGCTGGCGCTCGCCCAGTCGCGGCTCGTGGCCGACGCGCTGACCCGCGCGCTCGACGAGCCGGTGGAGATCGTCACGATCGAGACCGACGGGGACCGGTCGACCGCCCCGGTGGCCGAGCTGGGGGTGGGCGTCTTCGTCAGCGCGCTGCGCGACGCGCTCGCCGCCAAGGAGATCGACATCGCGGTCCACTCCTACAAGGACCTGCCGACCGCGCCGGTGGAGGGCCTGACGATCGCCGCGGTGCCGCGACGGGAGGACCCCCGGGACGTGCTGATCACGCGGACCGGCGGTGGGCTCGCCTCGCTGCCGGCGGGGGCCCGGGTCGGGACCGGCTCGCCCCGCCGCGTCGCCCAGCTGCTGGCCCTCGGCCGGGGCCTGGTCTGCACCCCGATACGGGGAAATGTCGACACGCGTCTGCGCAAGCTCGCCGCGGGCGACGTCGACGCGGTGGTGCTCGCCGCCGCCGGGCTGCGCCGGTTGGGCCGCGCCGCCGAGATCTGTGAGGTGCTCGACCCCGACGTGATCCTGCCGGCGCCCGCGCAGGGAGCGTTGGCCGTCGAGTGCCGTACGGGGGACCACACCCTCGTCGAGCGGCTCGCCCGCCTCGACGACGAGCCCAGCCGCGCCGCGGTCCTCGCGGAGCGGGCTCTTCTCGCCACCCTGGAGGCCGGTTGCAGCGCGCCGGTCGCCGCCCTGGCGTCGGTCTCGGCCGATGAGATCACGCTGACCGCGGCGGTCTTCGCGCCCGACGGCAGCCGCGCTCTCCGTCGCCGTGGCACCGCAGCACTGTCCGACGCCGCCGGTCTGGGTACGCGCCTGGCCGCGCAGCTACTCACCGACGGCGCCGATCGTTTACTGGAGGAGATCGCGCGGGACCCGGGGGCATCGCCGCGAGCGTCCGCCGCGAGCGGGCCGGGCGAGCGTCAGCTTGCCCCGCAATCGCGAGCGGACCTCACCGCGAGCGAGGAGCGGATCGTCCGCGCTGGAGCAGAAGGGCCGGCGCCAGGAGCATCGCCGCGAGCGAGCGCGGTGCGCAGCGAGGAGCGGACGGACGGCGCCGGAAAAGGAGACAGACCATGACCCGAACCCGCAAGAGCGTCGGCCGGATCACCTTCGTCGGCGCGGGTCCCGGCGACCCGGCGCTGCTGACCCGGAGGGCCTGCGAGGCCGTGCGTACGGCCGACCACATCGTCTACGACCGCACCCTGCCGAAGGCGTTGCTGGACTGGGTTCGTGCCGAGACGGTCCGGGCCGCGGAGGAGGCCGCAGCCTCCCGCCGGCTGGCCGGGTTCAACCGGGACTTCGGCCGCGAGGAGGCGGCGGTCGTCAACTCGACGCCCGACCAGGCGGCGCTCGAGCGGACCGAGTTCAGCCCGGCCGAGGGGGCGTCGGGTGACGTGGCCAAGGTGCTGCTGTCGGCGGCCCGGTCCGGCCTGCACGCGGTCCACCTGGTGCACGGCGACCCGTTCGAGCACGAGTGGGTCGTCAAGGAGGTGGAGGCGGTGGCCCGAACCGCGGTGCCGTTCGAGGTCGTGCCCGGGGTGAGCGGGCCGGCCGGGGTGGCCACCTACGCCGGCGTGTCGCTGAGCGGCCTGCGGACCACCATCGATATCGACGACGTGAACACCGTGGACTTCGACGCGCTGGCCGCGGCGGCCCGGCGTGGGCTGGCCGTGACCGTGGACCACGGCGCCCTGGCGGCCCTGCGGGACGGCCTGCTCGCGGCCGGACTCGACGGGTCCACGCCGGTCGCGGTGACCGGGGACGGCACGGGCGAGACCCAGTACACCACGACCTCCACTGTGGACAACTTCGTGGCCGCCGCCCTCGGGTTCAGCGGTCGGGTGGTGTGCACGTTCGGCGCCGGGCTGGAGCAGCGGGACAAGCTGTCCTGGTGGGAGAACCGGCCGCTGTACGGCTGGAAGGTGCTGGTGCCGCGGACCAAGGAGCAGGCCGGCGCGATGAGCGAGCGGCTGCGGGCCTACGGCGCCATGCCGTGCGAGGTGCCGACGATCGCGGTCGAGCCGCCGCGCACGCCGGCCCAGATGGAGCGGGCCATCAAGGGGCTGGTCGACGGCCGCTACGCCTGGACCATCTTTACTTCTGTCAATGCGGTCCGGGCCGTGTGGGAGAAGTTCGCCGAGCACGGGCTGGACGCGCGGCACTTCGGAGGCGTCAAGATCGCCTGCATCGGCGAGGCGACGGCCGACGCGGTGCGGGCCTTCGGCATCGAGCCGGAGCTGGTGCCGTCCGGGGAGCAGACGAGCGAGGGCCTGCTGGCGGAGTTCAGCCCGCACGACAAGGTCCTCGACCCGGTCGGCCGGGTGCTGCTGCCGCGGGCCGACATCGCCACCGAGACGCTCGCCGCGGGCCTCATCGAGCGCGGATGGGAGGTCGACGACGTCACCGCCTACCGCACGGTGCGGGCGGCGCCGCCGCCGGCCGAGATCCGCGACGCCATCAAGTCGGGTGGCTTCGACGCGGTGCTGTTCACCTCGTCGTCGACCGTGCGGAACCTCGTCGGCATCGCCGGCAAGCCGCACCAGCGGACGGTCGTCGCCGTGATCGGACCGAAGACCGCCGAGACCGCCAAGGAGTTCGGCCTGCGGGTCGACGTGCAGCCGGCCCACGCCTCGGTGCCGGACCTGGTGGAGGCGCTGGCCCAGTACGCCGTCGACCTGCGGGAGCGCCTGGCCGCGATGCCGGCCAAGCAGCGGCGCGGCTCCAAGGTGCAGGGCCCCACCGCCCTGCGTTTCCGCTGATGGCGCGGCGACGCGGGTCGCCCGCGGACGGGTGGGTCGTCCGCCGCGTGAGCCGGTCCGACCACGGCGGGGTTTGGTAGGGGGAGTGATGTCCTATCCGGACGTACGGCCCCGGCGCCTGCGTCGGACGGCCGCGCTGCGCCGGCTCGTGGCCGAGACGCGGGTCCATCCGGCCGAGCTGGTGCTACCGCTGTTCGTGAAGGAAGGGCTCACGGAGCCCCGGCCGATCCCATCGCTGCCCGGGGTGGTGCAGCACAGCCGGGAGTCGCTGCGCAAGGCCGCCGCGGCGGCGGCCGACGCGGGCATCGGCGGGGTGATGCTGTTCGGGGTGCCGGCCACCCGGGACGAGACCGGGTCGGGGGCGGTCGATCCGGACGGCATCCTCAACCAGGCGATCCGCGACGTGAAGGCGGAGGTCGGGGACGCGATCGTCGTGATGAGCGACCTGTGCCTGGACGAGTTCACCTCGCACGGGCACTGCGGAGTGCTCGCCCCCGACGGCTCGGTGGACAACGATGCGACGCTGTCCATCTATGCCTCGATGGCGGTGGCGCAGGCCGAGGCCGGGGTGGACCTGGTCGGTCCGTCGGGGATGATGGACGGCCAGGTCGGGGTCGTCCGGCGCGCCCTCGACACGGCCGGCCATGCTCAGGTCGGCATCCTGGCCTACGCCGCCAAGTACGCCGGTGCCTTCTACGGTCCGTTCCGCGATGCGGTGGAGTCCACCCTGGTCGGTGACCGCAAGACCTACCAGCAGGACCCGGCCAACGGGCGGGAGGCGCTGCGCGAGGTGGCGCTCGACGTGGCCGAGGGCGCGGACATCGTCATGGTCAAGCCGGCCCTGCCCTATCTGGACGTCATCGCCGCCGTACGGTCCGCAGTGGACATTCCGGTGGCGGCCTATCAGGTCAGCGGCGAGTACGCCATGGTCGAGGCGGCCGCGGCCAACGGCTGGCTTGACCGCGACCGGGTGATGCTGGAGACCCTGACCTCGATCCGCCGCGCGGGCGCGTCGATCATCCTCACCTACTGGGCGCTCGACGCCGCCGCCCGGCTGCGCGCTGGCTAGATCCAGGCAGCCCCGGGCCCCACCGCGTGTGCCGTGGGGCCGTCGACCGGTTTGGGTTCGCCCGCGGCCGAGAAAACGGCGGGCCCGGGGGGTCTACCCTAGCCCCCGGGCCCTGGTGTCCGTCATTCATGACGCCGATGGCATTTAAGAATGTCAGTCATCTCTGAGACTTTGCGCTCTTCCGGTTGAGCTACCGCCCCATGCTTGGAGGAGCGGGCCGGACTCGAACCGGCACCTCAAAGTGTGTCGCTGACATCCCCTCGATTCGGCAGTCGACGGCAATGCTGAAGCTGGAGCAATAGTCTGAGTCTTGGGTGGCCAGCGGTTGCCTCTGCCAGTTGGGCTACCCCGGCGTGAGTGCCGGGGGAGGGAGTCGAACCCTCACTGTCGCCGCCATGCCCTCAGGCTGAGCCTCAGCGTCAGCTTGTGCTCCCGCCCGGCAACGCTTGCGGAGCCGGGCAATTCATTATGGCCCCCCCGTTACCGGGGAGTCTGTGGGGAGATCGTGCCGTCCAGCAGGTAGGCGAAGAAGCGCTCGCCGATGCGCTGGTCGGTGACCTCCGAGTTGTTGGCCTCCTCGCGGGCGAACTTGACCGCCTGCTGGAGCTTGTCCACGCGGCCGAGCAGCTCCTTGACCCGGCTCGCGGGCAGCGCGCCGGAGAACTTCACCGTCCGCCAGTGGCCCACCACGACGTCCTCGTAGTAGACCTCGACCTGGGCCGGGTGCTTGTCGGTCGCCTCGGCTTTGACGTGGTTACGCGGGATCTTCTTGGTCTTGGTGGTCTGCACCGGCTCCGTGGCCCAGCAGTCCGCCGCCTGGTCGTAGCTCCACGACTCGGAGGCGTCGAGCACCGGCAGCTTCGCCACGAACGTGTGCAGGTCGGCCAGTTGCTTCTCCAGGAACAGCAGGTACGTCGCGGGGACGGCCCGCAGCAGCACCTGGCCGTCGACCACCACGTCGGCCTTCGCCTCGCAGTTGGCCCAGTCCTTGGTCGCGGTGACGTCGAAGAGCCGAGTCAGCGTGGTCGCGGTCTGCCGCAGCACCTCCTCGGCGCGAACCTGCACGCGCGTGGACTCGGGCGGGTACTGCTCGCCCTCCTCGTCCTTGGGCTGGTACGTCCGCGAGATGCCGGCGAGCAGGGCCGACTTCTGCAGCCGGTGGTGCGCGTCGGTCACCTCGGCGTACGCCTTGCTTTTGACGCCCTTCTCCACGGCGATGATCTGATTCAGCTTCGTCACGGCGGACACCGTAGCCCAGCCTGTCAATCTACGCGAACTGATTTGGTTCGGAATCTACGCGAATAGATTCGTAGACGCCGGCGTCGGGCCTCGGAGATCGGTCGCACATCGTCGATGGCTTGTTGCTCGTCGGCTCCCCGGTCCAGATCCCCGCGGCTCGCGGTCGCCATCGATGTGTCTAAAGCCGTGCCGGCGCTGGGCAGGGTGACCGTGACCGCGAGCCCGCCGCCGTCGCGGGGCACGGCGACCGCGTCACCGCCGTGGGCGCGGGCGATGGACCGGACGATGGACAGGCCCAGTCCGACTCCGCTGGCCCCGGCGATCCGCGTGGTGTCCAGGCGCCGGAACGGCTCGAAGAGGCCGGCCACCTCGTACGCCGGGATCACCGGTCCGGTGTTGGTCACCGCCAGCACCGCGTTCGCCCCGCGGAGGCCAACTTCGATCTCTACCCAGCCGTCCGAGCCCGGGGGTTCGTTGTGCCGGATGCCGTTCTCCACCAGGTTCTGCACCAGCCGTTCCAGCAGCACCGCGTCCCCGAGGACGGGGGCTTCGCCGGCCATCGGCGGCCGGATGGTCACGCCGGCGGCCGATGCCTCAACGGAGGCCTGCCGAACGACGTGCTCCACCACATCGGCGAGATCCACATAGGACCGGGTCGTGAGCTCGTGCCCGGACCGGGCGAGCACGAGCAGGCCGTCGATGAGCCGCTCGTGCCGCCGGTTGATCTCGAGCAGCATCTCGCCCAGTTGCTGCACGTCCGCCGAGGCCGATCGCCGGCGCATGGCGACCTCGATGAGCGATCGGTTGAGCGTCAACGGTGTGCGCAGCTCGTGCGAGGCGTTGGCGACGAACCGGCGTTGCCCGTCGAAGGCCTGGTCGAGGCGCTGGAGCATCGTGTTGAAGGTTTCGGCGAGCTCGGTGACCTCGTCGCGGGGGCCCGGCAGCCGGATGCGTTCGTGCAGCCCGCGGTCGGCGGCCGGAGCGGTGGCGATGCGGCGGGCCGTCTCGGTGATCCGGTGCAGGGGTTCCAGCGCCCGTCCGGCCAGCAGCCAACCCACGGCGAACGCGCCAGCGGTGACCACGGCCAGCGCGATGGCGCCCTGGGTGATCAGTGACCCGAGCGCGGCCGATCGCAGGTGCGCGGGGAGGTCGCTCACGGCCACCACGACGCCGTCGATCTCGACCGGGTCGGTGATCGGCGTGCCCCGGGCGGATGTGAGGTCGGTCGGACCGTTGGTGTACCGGATGCTGCTCGGCTCGGTGGCGTAGACGCCGAGCGGCAGCACGCGTTCGAGCAACAGGTACGTCAACCCCAGCAACACCGCGCCGGCGAGCAGGAACAGACCGCCATAGATAATGGTCAATCGGACCCGGATCGGCAGGCGGTGGGTCATGGGATGCGGTACCCCACGCCGGGCACCGTCTCGATGACGGGCGGGTCACCGAGCTTGCGGCGCAGCTTGAGCATCGTGATGCGGACCGCCGACGTGAACGGGTCAGCGTTCTCGTCCCAGACCTTCTCGAGGAGCTGCTCCGAGGAGACGACGGTGCCCTCGGCGCGCAGGAGCTCGGCGAGCACCCCAAACTCCTTTGTGGACAGTGGGACGTAGTGGCCGTCCCGGAACACCTCCCGGCGGGCGGGATCGAGCCGGATGCCGGCCCGGCTCAGCGTGGGCGGCAGGGCGGGCCGCGACCGCCGGCCCAGGGCCAGGACCCGGGCGGAGAGTTCGGCGAACGCAAATGGTTTGGCCAGGTAGTCGTCGGCCCCGAGGGTCAACCCGGCGACCCGGTCGTCGACGCCGCCGGCCGCCGTGAGCATGAGGATCCGGGCGCTGCTCCCCGACGCGACGATCGTCCGGCACACCTCGTCACCGTGCACCCCGGGCAGGTCACGGTCGAGCACCACGACGTCGTAGTCGTTGACCGTGAAGCGCTCGAGCGCTCCACCCCCGTCGTAGGCCACGTCGACGGCGTGGGCATCGTCGCGCAGCCACTCGGCGATCGCGTCGGCCACCACCGGTTCGTCCTCGACCACGAGCACGCGCATGCGCTCATGCTCCGCCCGAGGGCTGTTTCTTTCCCGTTAACACCCTGGGAAACAGCCGCGAAACGCCGCGAACCGTCCAATCGATCCGCGGCCGGGGACGAGCCGGCCGCGACCAGATCGTGAGGAGATCGATCATGATGATCAGACGAATCGTGGTGGTGGCGGCGTGCCTCGTGACGGTGGCCGCCTGCGCCAGTGACCCGGGCGAGGGGATCGCCACGGCGGGTGGAGGCGGCGGGAGCGAGGCCGGGCCGTCGCCGACGCTGAGCCTGAGCGATGAGGAGCGCGCGCTGAAGTTCGCCGAGTGCATGCGCGAGCAGGGAATCGACATGCCCGACCCGCAGGTCGCGGGTCCCGGCGGGGGCGGTCCGGTGGTCGCCGGCGGGCGAATCGGCGGGCCTGGTCAGTCGACGGAGGAGATCCAGGCCGCGCTCGAGGCGTGCCGACAGTACACGACCGTCGTCGATGGCAGCGCCCCGCTCGACCCGGCCGCGCAGGAACAGCTGCTGCGGTTCGCGCAGTGCATGCGCGACCACGGCGTCGAGTCCTTCCCCGACCCCCAGGGCCGGAACATGGTGCTGTCCGAATCGGTCGTCAACGACCCGGACTTCCCGGCCGCGCAGGAAGCCTGTGTCCAGGGGTTCGCGGGCGCGACCGCCGTCGATAACCGGGGTGGCCGGTCGTGAGCTCCCTCGACGAACGCGTGCCCGCCCCGGCGGCCACCCACTCGACGGCGACCAACCCGACTGCGACCAACCCGACTGCGACCAACTCGGCGGCGGCTGACCCGGTTGCGACCGACTCGGCCGTGCCCTCCCCGGCCACGTCCGGCTCGGCCCCGGCATCGGTAACCGAGCCGGCCCCGGCGGATCCCGCCCGCTCCCGCCCCGGCCGGCGTCGGTCGAAGCGGGCCATCGCCGTGGCGGCGGTGGCCCTCGTGGGTCTGGCCGCCGTGGCCGCCTACGCCGCCGGCATGATCCGGGCCGGTTCCGGGGCCTCCGGGCCCGCCGAGGAACCACCGGCCACCGCAACCATCACACGCCAGACGCTAATCCAGACCATGTCGGTGGACGGGGTGATCGGTCATGGCCCGAGCCGTACGGTCACCAACCGGTTGTCCGGCACCGTGACGTGGTTGCCCGAGGGCGGCACGACCATCGACCGCGGCGGGACGCTCTACCGAATCGACGATCTTCCCGTGATCCTGTTCTTCGGCGACCTGCCGGCGTACCGCGACCTCGGCCCGGGCGACACCGGCACGGACGTCGCGCAGTTGGAGCAGAACCTGGCGGCGCTGGGCTACTCCGGGTTCACCGTGGACGACGAGTACACGTGGCAGACCGCCGAGGCGGTGCGCCGGTGGCAGCGCGACCTCGGACTGCCGCGGACCGGTCGGGTCGAGCTGGGCCGGGTGGTCTTCGCCCCGGAGCCGGTGCTGGTCGAGGCGCCGGTGGCCCAGGTGGGCGGGCTCGCCTCGCCCGGGCAGGACATCCTCTCGTACACCGGCACCCGCCGCGTCGTCACGATTCAGGTCGATATCGAGGACCGGCGGTTCGTGCCGGTCGGCACCGAGGTGACCGTGGAGCTGCCCGACGGCCGCCGCCTGGCCGGCACGATCGAGCAGTCCTACGCGGTGGTCGAGATCGATCCGGCCACCGGCAGGCCGTCCACGGTGGTCGAGGCGGTCGTCAGTTTCGAGGGCGAGGCCGGGGAGGACCTGGACCAGATCGCGGTCGATGTCTCGATCGTCATCGGTGAGCGACCCGACGTGCTCACCGTGCCGGTCGCCGCGCTGGTCGCGCTGGCCGAGGGCGGCTACGGCATCGAGGTGATCGAGGGATCGACGTCGCGCTACGTCGCCGTGGAGACCGGTCTCTTCGCCGGCGGGCGGGTCGAGATCCGCGGGCCGGGCATCGCCGAGGGCATGACCGTGGTGATGCCGTCATGATCGAGCTGGCGGACGTGACCAAGGTCTACGGGGGTTCGGTGACCGCCCTGGCCGGGGTGTCGCTGGTCGTGGCGCCCGGTGAGCTGGTGGGGGTGGTCGGGCCGTCGGGTTCCGGCAAGTCCACGCTGCTGCACATCATGGGGACGCTGGACCGGGCGACCTCGGGCACCGTCCGGATCGACGGGCTCGACGTGGCCCGGCTGACCGACCGGCAACTGGCCGCCCTGCGGGCCCGGCGGATCGGGTTCGTGTTCCAGCAGTTCCACCTCGCCGCCGGCGCCTCGGCCCTGGACAACGTGGCCGACGGCCTGCTCTACAGCGGGGCGAGCCGGGCCGAGCGGCGGGAGCGGGCCGTCGCCGCCCTGGAGCGGGTGGGCCTGGGCCACCGTATGCGCCACCGACCGCACGAGCTCTCCGGCGGGGAGCGGCAGCGGGTGGCCATCGCCCGGGCGACGGTCGGCGACCCGGTGCTGCTGCTGGCCGACGAGCCCACCGGCAACCTCGACACCGCCTCGGGCTCGGCGGTGTTGGCGTTGCTCCGGGAGCTGAACCGAGCCGGCACGACCGTGGTGGTGATCACGCACGACCTGAGCATCGCGGCGAGCCTGCCGCGGCGCATCCAGCTGCGGGACGGGCGAATCGTGGCCGACACGGGCGCCCAGGCGCGCGCGGACGCGGTCGAGGTGGTGCGATGACGTCCACTGTAGACCGGGCGCCGGTGACCCCGGCGGACCGTGACCGGCTGCCCGCTGCCCGGCTGCGCCCCGCCCGGCTGCGGCCGGCCGACGTGGTGCGGGTGGCCGGGGCCGGCCTGCGCACCCGCCCGCTGCGGGTCGTGCTGTCGGCGCTGGGGATCGCCATCGGCATCGCGGCCATGGTCGCGGTCGTCGGCATCTCGGCCTCCTCGCGGGCCGAGCTGGACCGCGCGCTCGCCGCGCTGGGCACCAACCTGCTGACCGTCTCACCGGGACAGAACCTCTTCGGTGGGGACGCGGTGCTCCCCCGCGAGAGCGAGGCGATGATCGAGCGCATCGGCCCGGTCACCGACGTCTCGGCCGTGGGCCACCTGCCCGACGCCAACGTGTACCGGTCCGATCGGATCCCGGCGGGCCAGACCGGGGGCCTGCGCACCTACGCGGCCCGGCTCGACCTGCTCGAAACCGTGGGGGCGACTGTCCACAGCGGAACCTGGCTCAACGAGGCGACGCACCGGTACCCCGCGGTCGTGCTCGGGGCGAAGGCCGCCCAGCGCCTGGGCATCCGGGCGCCGCACCCCGACGCGCAGATCCTCGTGGGTGGCGTGCTGTTCACGGTGGTCGGCATCCTCGATCCGGTGCCGCTCGCCCCGGAGCTGGACTACGCCGCCCTGATCGGCTGGCCGGCCGCCGAGACGTACCTGGACTTCGACGGGCATCCCACCACGGTCTACACACGGTCGGTCGACTCCTTCGTGGAGGCGGTGCGGGCCGTGCTCGCACCCACGGCCAACCCGGCGGCGCCGAACGAGGTCACCGTGTCCCGGCCGTCGGACGCGCTGGCGGCGCAGCGGGCCGCCGGGTCGGCCTTCACCGGCCTCCTCGTCGGGCTGGGGGCGGTCGCGCTGCTGGTCGGTGGCGTGGGGGTGGCCAACACGATGGTCATCTCGGTGCTCGAGCGCCGGTCAGAGATCGGTCTACGCAGATCGCTGGGGGCGACCCGCGGGCAGATCCGGCTGCAGTTCCTGGCCGAGTCGCTGCTGCTGTCCACCCTGGGTGGCCTCGCCGGCGTGGGCGCGGGCGCGGTCGTGACGGCGGCGTACGCGGCGTACCAGGGGTGGCCCGCCACCGTACCGACCTGGGTGGCCGCCGGCGGGGTGGGCGCCACGATGCTCATCGGTGCGCTGGCCGGTTTGTATCCGGCCGTCCGGGCCGCTCGGGTCTCGCCGACCGAGGCCCTGGCGACGGGGTGACGGCCATGCTCAGGCGGCCAGTCGGGCGACCAGCTCGTCGACGTCCACTTCGTATTCGCGCCACTCCCGGTCGGGCTGGAATCCGAGCTCCTTGTTGACCTGCTGGAGCTGGACCCGGTCGGTGGCGTGCCAGGTCTGGACCTCGCGCAGCTGGGGCTGGCGGTCGCGCAGCTCCAGCAGCATGCGGGCCTTGATCGTGCGGGCCAGGCCGTAGCTGTTGTGGGCGGGCACGATGATGGTGTCGTACTGGTCGGCGCGGGTCGGGTGCTGCGCCGGCACGACCAGCTCGGTCAGGCCGGCCACGACCCCGGTGCGTTCGTGGATGGCGACCACGATGTAGGGCCGCAGGCCTCGGACGTTCAGGCAGTTGAGGCTCGCCCGCAGCCGGTCGGCGTCGTACGCGATGGGACGCACGTCCATGTCCCCGACCGGGTCGGCCCGGCGGACCTGCTTGGCCTCCGCGTAGGCGGGCAGCAGGGGCTCGGGGAGGGCGCCCTCGTGCACCTGGACCACGTACCCCGAGGCCAGGTCGGCCGCCATCTCCTCGACGTGCTTCCAGTCCACTTGAGACAGCGGCAGGATACTGCGCATCTCGGTGTAGACGTGGGTAAAGCCGTACCGTTCGTAGAAGGCGGCCGCCGGCGTGCCGCCCACCGCCTCGACGCCGAGCGAGCTGAAGTGCTCGACGCTGGCTCGGTCGGCCACCGCGCTCAGCAGGGCCCGGCCTACGCCCTTGCCCCGGGCGTCGGGGCGCACGTAGAGCTCGAGGACGCCGAGGTCGGACAGGACCAGCAACCCGGCGAAGCCCACCATCCGGCCGTCGGCCTCCTGGGCCACCCAGCACAGGCGCCGCTCGCCGGGCATGGTCTCGACCAGGTACTCGCGCAGGTGGTCGTTGACCCAGGGTGGGTCGTTAGGGAGATCGTGGGCACCTACCGCGTTGTACAGGTCCAGCCACGCGGCGATCTCGTCCGCCGGAACGGCGGCAGGGTCCCACTCCCGAAGCCTCACGGGACCAGCTTGCCCGCCCCGTCCCGATTCGACAATGCCGGGTCCCACCCCGTGGGTTCCACCCAGTGGGAGGTGGACCGGGTCTCGTACGGTCGCTGTCGTGGATAGGTCATGCTCGCGGTCCCCAACGGCTCGGCGTGGAGGTTTGTCCGCGACGTAAAGCCGACGGTAGGCTTGCGTTCTGCGCCGGCATGTGCAGGTGGATCGGTGCGATTCACCTCTGGCGAACGGCGGTCCGGTGGGGCAGGATGATCCCGAACTTCCAGGGGCGGAGGTTTCAGCTTTGGCGTCAAAGCGGGACCTGCCGAGCGGCCTGGTGACGTTCCTCTTCACTGATATCGAGGGATCGACCCGGTTAGCGCAGTTGCTCGGCGGCCAGTACCGGCCGATGCTCGCCCAGCACCGGCAGATACTGCGCCGTGCGCTGGGCGCGGCGGATGGCGTCGCCATGTTCACGGAAGGTGACTCCGTGTTCGCCGTGTTCGCCGACGCCAATGCGGCCCTGCGCGCCTGCATCGCGGGGCAACGCGCGCTCGCGGCGCACAAGTGGCCCAACCCCGAGGCCCGGCCCAAGGTGCGCATGGGGCTGCACAGCGGCTACGCGCAGCCCGTCGCCGGCGAGTACGCCACCCCCGTCGTCCACCGGGCGGCCCGGGTCGCCGCGGCCGCGCACGGCGGCCAGGTGCTCTGCTCGGCCGCGACCGCCCAGCTGGCCGACAAGCTCCCCGAGGACGCCTTCCTGAAGGACCTCGGGCTGTTCCAGCTCCGGGGGTTCGACGGCCGGGAGCGGCTGTTCCAGCTCGTGGCCGACGGCCTGGAGCGCGACTTTCCCCGGCCCCGCACGCCCGCGGCGGCCGCGCACAACCTGCCGTCCCCGCCGTCCAGCTTCGTCGGGCGCCGGGTCGAGCTCGAGGAGCTGCGTGAGCTCGTCGCCACCCGGCGGCTCGTCAGCGTGGTCGGCCCGGGTGGGGCGGGGAAGACCCGGCTCGCCATCGAGGCCGCCAGCGCCTTCACGCCGTCCCCGCCCGACGGCGCGGCCGGGTCGCCGGAGTCCACCGGTCCCGGCGCGGAGGCCGAGGCTGGGGCCCGACCGGCCCTGTCGACGATCTGTCCGGACGGCGTGTGGTTCGCCGACCTCGCCGCAGTCACCGACCCGTACCTCGTGGCCGTGGCAGTGGCCGAGGCGCTCGGGGTGCGGCCCGAGCCCGGGCGTCAGATCGTGGAGACGGTGGTCGAGTTCGTCCGGCCCCGGTCGCTGCTGCTCGTGCTGGACACGGCCGACGCGCACCTGTCGGCGGTGCGGCCGCTGGTCGACCGCCTGGTCGGCGCCGGCCCCGGGGTGCGGGTCCTGGCGACCAGCCGCGAGCCCCTCGGCGTCCCGGGCGAGCTCGTGTGGCGTATCCCGCCCATGGACATGCTCGCCACCACCAACGGCCCGATGCCCGACGCGGTGCGCCTGCTGGTGGACCGGGCCACCGCGGCCCGGGGCGGGCGGGAGCCCGGGCCGGAGGAGCTCGCCCACCTGTACCGGGTCGCCCAGCGGCTGGACGGCCTGCCGCTCGCCCTCGAGCTCGCCGCCGCCCGGCTGCGCCTGTTCACCGCGAGCCAGCTCGCCGACCGCCTGGAGGACCTCCTCGGCACCCTGGACGTGAGCACCGGGATGACTGGCGAGTTCACCGCGATCACGCTGACCCGGCACCGCCACTCGACCCTGCGGGCCACCGTCGACTGGTCGTACCGCAACCTGCCGGGTCGGGCCGCGGCCCTGCTGCGGCAGCTGTCCGTGTTCGCGGGTGGGGTCGACCTGCAGACCGTCGAGTACGTGGCCGGGCCGGGCTCCGTCACGCAGCTCGCCGTGCTGGTGGACAAGTCGCTCGTCACGGTCGAGCCGGGCCCCACCAAGGACGAGGTGGTCTACCGGGTGCTCGACCCGATCAAGGCGTTCGGGGTCCGGGCGCTGGAGGCGGAGGGCGAGGAGGAACCCGCCCGGGACCGTCACCTGCAGTGGGCGCTGCACGCGGTCAGCCGGGTGTACACCGACGCCAACGGCCAGCCGGTCACGCTGAGCACGTACGCCATCGACCACCTGGCGCCCGAGGTCCGGGCCGCGCTGCTGTGGAGCGTCAAGGCGGGCCGGATCCGGGACGGGCTGCGGCTGGCCGTGCTGATGGACGAGTGGTGGCGCGAGCGCGGGCTGGCCCGGGAGGGGCGGCTGTGGCTGTTCCGGCTCTTCGAGAAGCTCGCCGCCACCCGCGGCGGGGCCGAGGAGATCCCGCCGGCCGAGCTGGCCGAGGCCTACCACGTCTCGTCCCGCCAGGCCGGGGCCGACAACGACCTGAACGAGCAGCTCCGCCTGCTGGTGGAGGCGGAGAAGGCGGCGTGGCGCACCGGACAGCCGGCGCTCATTGCCCGGGTCAGCGCCTACCGGGGCGAGGCGCTGCACGCGCTGGGCCGGGACGAGGAGGCGGAGAAGGCCTGCCGGGAGACGATCGAGTGGGCCCGCAACCACCACGTCGAGGCCGAGGCGCTGCCCGCGGTGTTCTGCCTGGCCCAGATGCTCTGGCGCCGGGGCCGCCTGGCCGAGGCGGCGACCGAGCTCTCGGCCGCCCGGGCCGTGGCCTCGACCCACCCGACCGAGCGCGGTCGCCGCAGCATCGACATGCTGCTGGGCATGGTCGCGCTGTCCCGGGGCGACCTGATCGCCGCCCACGACCACATCGTCGTCGCGCTCAAGGGCCGGATGTCCCACGGCTACCACTGGGGCGCGACCGAGGCGCTGACCGCGATGGCGGTGCGGTGTGCGCTCGGGGGCGAGATGACCCAGGCGGCGACACTCTTCGGCGCCTCGCAGGCGGCCCGGTCCCGGCTGAAGCGCCACCGGGGGGTGCTCGGCCCGATGGGCCAGCGACACGAGTCGGCGGTGCGCCACATCATGGGCGACGCCGCCTTCGACGAGGCGTACGCGGCCGGGGCGGCGATGAGCCTGGCCGAGGCCGTCGAGTACGCGCTCAAGGTCGACCACCCGGACCACGGCCTGGTCCGGCTCTCCGTCGACACCGACCCCACGGCCGACCTCTCGCTGCCCACCCTCTGAGGCCGCCCGCCGAGCCCGGCACCATCCCGCGAGCCCGGCCTCTTCCCTGAGCCCGGCGCCCTTCCACGAGCCCGCGACCCCGTTGATCTAGGGCGCAGAGTGGTGGATGGAGATCAATTCACCACCGTAAGCCCTAGATCAACGGCAGAGGGGGATGGGCTTACAGGATCGTCCAGGTGTCGCCGGAGTTGAGCAGCTTGGCCAGCTCGGCCTCGCGGTCGGTGACGTCGGCGGACGCCGTGGCGATCTGCTCCCGGACCAGGCCGTCGTAGGTCGGCCGGGAGACGCGCCGGAACACCCCGATCGGCGTGTGCGACAGGTCGGCCTGCGGCAGGCGGGACAGCGCGAAGGCGTACGCCGGGTCGGCCACGGTCTCGTCGTGCACGACGATCTCGTCCGGGGAGACCTCCGCCGTGGGCCGTACGGTCAGGCCGAAGCCGGAGGGCGAGCGCACCACGGCCGACTGGTTGTCGCGGCCGAACGTGATGGGCCGGCCGTGCTCGAGCGGGATGAGCGCGGCGTCACGGGTTGATGGATCTTTCAATATGTCGAAAGCGCCATCGTTGAAGATGTTGCAGTTCTGGTAAATCTCGATGAATGCCGAACCGTTGTGCTCGGCTGCGGCCCGCAGGACCTGGGTGAGGTGCTTGCGGTCGGAGTCGATGGTGCGGGCCACGAACGTCGCCTCGGCCCCGAGCGCCAGCGACACCGGGTTGAACGGCTCGTCGGCCGACCCGACCGGCGTCGACTTGGTGATCTTGCCAAGCTCGGAGGTGGGCGAGTACTGGCCCTTGGTGAGGCCGTAGATCCGGTTGTTGAACAACAGGATCTTGATGTTCACGTTGCGGCGCAGCGCGTGGATCAGGTGGTTGCCGCCGATCGACAGCGCGTCCCCGTCACCGGTCACCACCCAGATCGACAGGTCGGGCCGGGTCGTGGCCAGCCCGGTGGCGATGGCGGGGGCTCGGCCGTGGATGGAGTGCACCCCGTACGTCTCCATGTAGTACGGGAACCGCGACGAGCAGCCGATGCCCGAGATGAAGACGATCCGCTCCCGGGGGATGCCCAGCTCCGGCAGGAACGACTGCATCGTCGCCAGGATGGAGTAGTCCCCGCAGCCGGGGCACCAGCGCACCTCTTGGTCGGTCTTGAAGTCCTTCGCGGTGAGCGTGAGGCGGACCGGGCCACCGACAGACGTGTCAGACATTCTTCAGCACTTCCTCGAGCATGGACTCCAGCTCGGCCGCGGTGAACGGCAGGCCGCGGACCTTGTTGTAGGGGATCGCGTCGACCAGGTACCGGCCGCGGATCACCTGGGCCAGCTGCCCCAGGTTCATCTCCGGGATCACCACGCGGTCGTAGGCGCGCAGCACCTCGCCGAGGTTCGCGGGGAGCGGGTTGAGGTACCGCAGGTGGGCCTGGGCCACCGCCAGGCCCCGCTGGCGCAGCGTCCGGCAGGCCGCACCGATGGGGCCGTACGTCGAGCCCCAGCCGAGCACCAGGACCCGGGCCGTGCCGTCGGGGTCGTCGACGGTCACGTCGGGCACCGGGATCCCGGCGATGCGAGCCGCGCGCGTACGCACCATGAGGTCGTGGTTGGCCGGGTCATAGGAGATGTCGCCGGTCTTGTCGGCCTTCTCCAGGCCGCCGATCCGGTGCTCGAGGCCGGGCGTGCCGGGGATCGCCCACGGCCGGGCCAGCGTGACCGGGTCGCGCAGGTAGGGCAGGAACCGGCCGTCGGGGCTGTTGGGCTCGGTGGCGAAGGTCACCGTGAGGTCGGGCAGGTCGGAGATCTCCGGCAACCGCCACGGCTCCGAGCCGTTGGCGAGGTAACCGTCCGACAGCAGGATCACCGGCGTGCGGTAGGTCAGCGCGATCCGGGCCGCCTCCAGCGCCATATCGAAGCAGTCGGCCGGTGAGCAGGGCGCCACGACCACCGCCGGCGCCTCGCCGTGCCGGCCGAACAGGGCCATGTTCAGGTCGGCCTGCTCGGTCTTGGTCGGCATACCGGTCGACGGGCCGGCCCGCTGGACATCGATGACCACCAGCGGCAGCTCCAGCGCCACGGCGAGCGAGATCGTCTCGCTCTTGAGCGCCACGCCCGGCCCGCTCGTCGTGGTGACGCCGAGCGCCCCGCCGTAGGACGCGCCGAGGGCCGCGCCGATCGCGGCGATCTCGTCCTCGGCCTGCATGGTCGTGACGTTGAACTTCTTGTGCTTGCTCAGCTCGTGCAGGATGTCGCTGGCCGGCGTGATCGGGTAGGCGCCGAGGAAGACCGGGAGCTTGGACCGGACGCCCGCGGCCACCAGACCCAGGGCGAGCGCCATGTTCCCGGTGATGTTGCGGTAGTTGCCGGGCGGCATCTGGGCCGGCTTGACCTCGTAGCGGACCGCGAAGCTCTCGGTGGTCTCGCCGAAGTTCCACCCGGCCTGGAAGGCGGCGATGTTCGCGGCCGCGATCTCCGGCCGGCGGGCGAACTTCTGCTTGAGGAACTCGATCGTCGACTCGTGCGGCCGCGAGTACAGCCAGCAGAGCAGGCCCAGGGCGAACATGTTCTTCGCCCGCTCGGCCTCCTTCTTGGAGATGTCGAAGCCGGCCAGCGCGTTGACCGTCAGCGACGTCAACGGCACCGGATGCACGGAGTACGCGGCGAGGCTGCCGTCCTCCAGCGGGTTGCTGTCGTAGCCCACCCGGGCCAGGTTGCGCTTGGTGAACTCGTCGGTGTTGACGATGATGTCCGCCCCGCGGGGCAGGTCAGCCAGGTTCGCCTTCAGCGCCGCCGGGTTCATCGCGACCAGGACGTTCGGCGCGTCCCCGGGGGTGAGGATGTCGTAGTCGGCGAACGCGACCTGGAAGCTGGAGACACCGGGCAGCGTTCCGGCCGGCGCGCGGATCTCGGCCGGGAAGTTCGGCAGCGTGGAGATGTCGTTGCCGAGCTGGGCCGTCTCCGACGTGAATCGGTCTCCCGTGAGCTGCATGCCGTCGCCAGAGTCTCCGGCGAACCGGATGACCACGCGATCCAGCTGTCTGACCTGCTTGGTCACGATGGCGGCCTCCTCGGTGGGCCCGACTGCAGGGGGCCCGCGTACTGGCAGTCCTCTGCGAGCCTACGTCGGGCCCGTCCCCCGGCTGGCGCCGGTCCGGTGCGACGCCGGTCCCTGTCAGGGAACCGACGGACCGGCACCCGCGACCGGGTCACCCCGGGTGGCCGCGCCGGTGCGCTGCGGAACGACCGGCCGTGACCCCCACGGAGCGGCCGGTCGTGGCGACACGGAGCGGCCGGCCGGGGCACCAAGCAGCGACCGGCTGGCCGCTACGACGCGACCGGCTCCGGCTGGCGCGCGGTCTCCTCGGCCGAGTCGTAGGCGATGAAGTACGCCGGCCGGCCCTGGACCGCGGAGTAGAGCCGCCCCAGGTACTCGCCCACCAGGCCCAGGCAGAGCAGCTGGGCGCCGCCGAGGAACAGGATCGTGGCGATCATCGATGCCCAGCCGCGCACGGTGGCGTCCAGCGCGTAGGAGACGGCCACGTAGATGATCATGCACAGGCAGAAGAAGAAGCTGAGCAGCCCCAGCCAGGTGGCCAGCCGCAGCGGGGCGGCGGAGAAGTTGGTCATGCTGTCGGCCGCCAGGGCGATCATCTTCCGCAGCGGGTACTTGGTCCGGCCCGCGGCCCGGCGTTCCCGCACGTAGGTGACCTCCCCGGAGGGGAACCCCAGCCAGGGCACCAGCAGCCGGTACACCGGCTGCCGCTCGGGCAGCTGCTTGAGCGCATCGACGGTGGCCCGGCTCAGCAGGCGGAAGTCGCCGGCGTTCGCCCGGATCTTCACCCCCGAGAGCCGGCCCATGAGGCGGTAGTACAGGCTGGCCGTGCTCCGCTTGCCCACGGTGTCCGAGCTGCGGTCGGAGCGCACCCCGTAGACGATGTCGAGCTTCTGCGTCCGGGCCAGGGTGAGCATCTCCGGGATCTTCTCGGGCGGGTCCTGCAGGTCGGCGTCGAGGCTGACCACGTACTGCCCGAACGCCCGGTGCAGGCCAGCGGTCAGCGCCGCCTGGTGCCCGCTGTTGCGCCGCAGCCGGATGACCCGCAGCTGGGGCCAGGCCCGACGCAGCCCGATCAGCTGGGCCGCCGTCGCGTCGGTGCTGCCGTCATCGACCGCGACCACCTCGTAGGTCTCGCCGAGGCCGTCGAGCACCGGGCGCAGACGGTTCACGAGCAGAGGCAGGACATCGGCCTCGTTGTACATGGGAATGACCACGGACAGGACCGGTACGCCTTGGTCACTCATGGCCTCGACATCCGGTGGTCAGGCGGCGAAACACGCCGGTCGTCACGTCGAAGAGTCACCCTGGGTTCCTTCACCATCGAGCGAGGGCCGGGTATGTCGTGTCGCTGCGAGGAGCGAGCATCGTAGCAGGCGCATGGGCGAGCATGGCGCTCCGCCGGACCCCCGCGGAGACTACCGCCGTCCGGGCAAACTTACGGCGTGCGCAACGGTCTGGCCTCGGTTTTGACCCGGGCTCGCACCTCGATGGCCGCACCGCCCTCCCCCCGGGGGCGGGCGGTCGGCCTCGGCAGGCTGGCGGCGGGCCTGGCGGGTGGGCGCGGCCTACTGGCTCATCTGTCACGCCGGCTACCTGGCCGTTCAGATCATCGCGCTCCGCATCAACGGATTCACCGTGGCCCCGGGCAGCTCCGCGATCGGGACGCTGATCTCGATGTGGGTGCGGTGGGACGCCATCGGCTACGTGAAGATCGCCGAGCACGGGTACCCGGCCGACCCGCAACCGGAGTTCCTCCGCTACGACGACTCGGCCCTGCCCGCCTGGCCACCGGGCTACCCGCTGTTGATCCGGGTGGCGTCCTGGCTGCTGCCGGGCAGCCCCAACCTGGCCGCCCTGGTCGTGAGCAACCTGGCCATGCTCGGCCTGCTCGTGGTCCTCTACCGCCTGGTCGAGACCGAGTTGGACGCGACCACGGCCGAGCGGACGCTGCTCTGCCTGCTCGTCTTCCCGACCGCCTTCTTCCTCGCCGCGGCCTACAGCGAGTCGGTCTTCCTCCTGCTGACCGTCGCCGCCCTGTACTGCGCCCGGCGCCAGCGCTGGTGGTGGGCGGGCGGGCTCGCGGGCGCGGCGAGCTCGGTCCGGGTGGCCGGGGTGACCATCATCGTCGCGCTCGCCCTGGAGTACCTGCGGCAGCGTGACTTCGACTGGCGCCGCATCCGGCCGGACGTCCTCGCCCTCGGCCTCGTCCCGAGCGGCCTGGTCGCCTACATGGCCTACCAGTGGGTCCGCTACGACAACCCCTTCATGTTCAGCGACGCCCAGAAGATCTGGGGGCGGGGCCGATCGTCATGCCGTGGCGGCCGTTGCTCGATTCGCTGCGGGACCTGAACGTCGTCGCCAACACCGAGCGGGCCGTGATCAACACCATCGACCTCGGTCTCCTCGCGGTGGCCCTGGCCCTGCTCGTCCTGGGCCTGGTGGGGCCGTGGAAGCTGCAGCGCGATCAGCTGTTCCTGCTCGTGGCGGGCGCGCTGCCGCTGGTGATCGCGATCCTGCAGCCGATCGGCGACCCGAACGGCCCGCCGTGGCAGAGCATGAACCGCTACGTGCTCGCCTGCTTCCCGATCTTCCTGATCATGGCGAGGATGGCGCGCCACCGCCTCGTGGAGCGGCTCGTCGTCTTCGCCGGCCTCCCCCTGCAGGCCGGACACCTGATCCTCTACCTCGGCGGCCAGTGGGCCGGCTGATCCACCACCGCCGCGGCCGGTCGGACGGGTGACCCGTCGCCTCGGCCGCCGGTACGCCGGGTGATTCGTCGCACACCCGCTCGACGCCATCCGCTCGTGCCCGGACCCGGGCCGGCCCGACCGGTCGAGCCGGCCCGCGCGGCGTTCCGTAGGGGGCGATCTTCAGCAAACTCCCAGCTGGCACGGCGGACAGTCGCCCCGGCGGCGAGGGACCATGGATCTGGCGCATTGGCTCGCGCCCCGCCTGTACCGAAGGAGAGAGATCACGTGCATCGGCATCGCAACGGCCTCAAGACCGCTGCCCTGCTCGGTCTGCTGACCGGGCTGATCCTGCTCGTCGGCTACTGGTTCGGCGGGGGGCCCGGCCTGTTCCTCGCCGCGCTGGTGTCGCTCGGCATGAACGCGGCCACGTACTACTACTCGGACAAGATCGCGCTGCGGACGATGGGGGCCCGGCCCGTGTCCGAGGCGGAGATGCCGCAGCTGTACGCGATCGTGCGCGAGCTGGCGGCCCAGGCTCGCCAGCCGATGCCCCGCCTGTACATCTCGCCGACGCCGCAGCCCAACGCGTTCGCCACGGGCCGTAACCCGCAGAACGCCGCGGTCTGCGTCACCGAGGGCATCCTCGGCATGCTCGACTGGCGGGAGCTGCGGGGTGTCATCGGGCACGAGCTGTCGCACGTCTACAACCGCGACATCCTCATCTCGTCGGTCGCCGCGGCGCTCGCCGGCATCATCACCATGCTGGCGCAGATCGCCTGGTTCATCCCGATCGGCCGCACCGACGACGAGGACGGTCCCGGCATCCTGGGCATGCTGCTCATGCTGATCCTGGGCCCGATCGCGGCGTCGATCATTCAGCTCGCCATCAGCCGGAGCCGGGAGTTCCAGGCCGACGCGTCCGGGGCGGAGCTCACGCAGGACCCGCTGGCCCTGGCCAGCGCCCTGCGCAAGATCCACGCGGGCACCACGGCGATGCCGCTGCCCGCGGACGGCCAGCTGGCCAGCACGGCTCACCTGATGATCGCCAACCCGTTCCGGGGCGGCGGCCTGCGGAGCCTCTTCGCCACCCACCCGCCCATGGAGGAGCGGGTCGCGCGGCTGGAGGCGATGGCCCGCAGCATCGGCCCGATCCAGTTCCGCTGAGCCGGCGCCCGTAGCCCGGCCTGCGGCAGCCGACACGACCACGGCCCCCGCCCGACGGCGGGGGCCGTGTGTTTGCGTCCGGTCGTCCGGTGCTCGCCGATCCACCCGGCGGGTCAGCGGTAGCCCAGGTAGTGAGCGGTAGCCAGGACCTCAGCGGTAGTTGGTGAACTGCAGGGCGATGCCGAAGTCCGTCTCGCGCAGCATGGCGATGACCGCCTGCAGGTCGTCCTTCTTCTTCGACATGACCCGCAGCTGGTCGCCCTGGATCTGGGCCTGGACACCGCGCGGGCCCTCGTCGCGGATCTTCTTCGCGATCGCCTTGGCCTTCTCGGCGTCGATGCCCTGGATGATCCGGCAGTCGATCTTGTAGCCCTTGCCGGAGGGCTGCGGGTCCCCGGCGTCGAGCGACTTCAGCGACACCTTGCGCTTGACCAGCTTCTCCTTGAAGACGTCCAGGGCCGCCTTCACCCGGTCCTCCGTGTCCGCCTTCAGCGTGACCGCCGCCTCGCCCGCCCAGGCGATGCTGGCGTTGGTGCCCCGGAAGTCGAACCGCTGCGCCAGCTCCTTGGCGGTCTGGTTGAGGGCGTTGTCCACCTCCTGGCGGTCCACCTTGCTGACGATGTCGAACGAGGACGTGTCGGCCACGTCTGTCGCCTCCTCCCAAATGACCGGGGACGTACGGCTGTGGGTGAACCCGTCCGGGCCCGCCCGCGCGACGCTACCCGTTCGCCGGCTCAAACGCGGTCAGGGGCGGGGTGGTGTCGTGGCCGGCGGGAACCGGCCGCACAGCCCAAAGAACCCCCCGCGCCACCCGACATCCCGGAGGCGTCACCTCCCTGAGGCCGTTACATCCCTGAGGGCGCTACCTGTCCGGGGCGTGCGCGCCCTACTCCGTGCGCAGGCCGTCGGCTCGCATGAGGCGCCAGAGCACGGGGAGGCTGAGCACGGTGGTACCGACCACCACGAACGCGGCGACGCCGGTCATGACGCCGATCGCCCGCCAGTCGACGACCTTCGCCTCGCCGGCGATCGAGAGCACCGCCCACGCGAGGGTGAGCCCGGCGCCGACGGCCAGCAGCAGGCCGAGCCCGACCGGGATCACGGCCTGCCACAGGACCGACCAGGCCAGCGTCCGCCGGCGCGTGCCGAAGGCGATCAGCCCGGCGAGCACGCGTCGCCGTTCCCGCAGCTGATCGAGCTGCGTGATGAGCAGGCTCGCCCCGATGATCACCAGCATCGCGGCGGCCCCCGGGAGCAGCGCCCGGCCGGCCGTGGCCATCTGCTCGGCCTCCGTGCCGCTGAAGTACGTGGCGTAGGTCGGGCTCGCCCGCCACACCGTGGTCCGTACGTGCTCGACGGCGTCGGCCTGGGCGGGGTCGAGCCACACCCACGACGAGGCCCAGGACCAGCCGGGGATGGATGCCATGGGGGGCAGCGCGGACGGCGTCGCGAGGATTCTCGGGGCCAGGCTGCCCAGCCGCGAGTCCGTGGCCGGCACCGTACGTGTGCTCGCCGGCACGGTCCATTCGAGTGGTTCCTCATCGCCGAGCGTTTGCAGGGCCAAGCGGTCACCGGGCGTGGGCGACGGGTTGAGCGGGTCCGGGATGACAAAGACATCCCCATCCATGCATGGCTCGACGAGGGCGAACTCCTGCAGGGTGGCGCAGGCGCCGACCATCACCGTGAAGCCTTGCGTGCCCGTTGCGACGTCGGTGGCCGACAGGTACAGGGCGGTGTAAACCGTGGTCACGCCGGGGGTCGTCCGCAGCGATTCGTCGAGGGCGTTCATCTCGCCCAACGTGTCGGGGTCGTGGAACACCGTGACGTCCGCCCGGTGCGGGTCCTGGCCCCGGTCGGCCTGGTCGGTGGCCAGGGTCGAGGCGAGGACGGTCTGCACGCCGATGGCGCCGGCCACCGCGACGGCGATGCCCACCACGGCCCGCGTCGCCGTGGTCGCGTCGAGCTGCAGCCGGCGGGTCGCGAGCTGCCACGCGACCGGCCCACCCCGCAGCCGCCGAATCGCGACCTGCACCAGCCAGGGCAGCAGGACCGCCACGCCGATCAGGATCAGCCCGAGGCCGAGCCCGACCTGCAGGGCGTTGACCGAGCCGGGTGGCGCCCCGGACGTCGGCTTGAGGTCGCCGAAGAGGGGAACCAGCACCAGGACGCCGGCGACGGGCAGGAGCAGGCGCCACCACAGCCGACGCCGTACCTCGCCGGCGCGCCGGGTCACGCCGAGCGGTTCGACCAGGACCCGGCGCATCGCGACCATGGTGACCAGCACGGCGGTCGCCGGGACGGCGACGATGAGCAGCGCCGTGAGCGCCGGGTCGGGTTGCAGGTCCGCGGGGAAGGCCGAGACGTCCATGATGCTCAGACGGTCCACAAAGGATCGTCCAATGAGGAACAACCCGGCGCCGACGAGCAGCCCGAAGCCCGACCCGACCAGCGCCTCACCGGCCGCGATCCGGCGGGTCATCCGGACATCGGCCCCGACCAGGCGCACCCCGGCCAGCCGCCGATCGCGGGCTTCGCTGCCGAACCGGGTCGCCGCCGCGGCGAAGACCCCGACCGGCGCCAGCAGCACCACGACGACCACGACCACGATCAGCGCGAGCAGCGGACCGGGAATGCGGATCTCGCTGGGGCCGCCCCCGAACCCCGTCGCCCGCGTCGAATCCAGCGCGGCCGGGTCGTCGCCGGGGGCAGCGATGTCGTCGGCCCCGAGGTAGAAGAAGAGCTCGCTCGGCGAGGCCAGGCCCTCGTCACCGATCGTCCCGACGATCGGGTAGTGCAGCCGTTCGCGCAGCAGCGTCCCGCCCGGCGAGGCGAGCAGGCGGGCCAGCGCCGGAGAGACGACCAGCTCCCCGGGCCCGGGGAGCGCCGCCACGCCCGGTGGCCGCGGCGGCTGCGGCCCCTCGGGCTGGACCAGCAGACCCTTGATGGAGCGGTCCCGGAACTCGGTCTGGACCTCCTCCACCAGGATCGTGGTGGCGGACGCGGGCGCCTCGGCGTAGGTGGGCTGGCGGGCGTCCTCCCGCTGGTACCGCGCGTTGGTGGCGTGCGGCAGGCTGACCGCGACCAGCAGCAGCGCCACGCCGAAGCCGACCCCGAGTGCGGTGAGCCCCGTGCTCACCCATCCCGCGCGCCCGCCCGCCAGCGCCATCCGCGCCCCGAGCAACAGCTCCCTCACCCAGGCCCGTGGCCCGATCCGCGGGCTGATCCCGCGCTGACTCCCAGGGAACACCTGCGTAACTATACAACGTGTGTATACACTTGGTGTATACCCATTCCGACCGCCTGCGCGAGGCGCAGCAGCCACCTCGGGGGACGGGAACCCGGCGCGAGCCGGGGCGAGGGCGCTACTCGTTTGCAAGTCCGGCCGGCTGTACCGGTATCCTGTCTGCTGCCGCCGCACGCAGCGGTCGGTCCCGGCGGGTTGCCCGAGCGGCCAATGGGAGCGGTCTGTAAAACCGTCGCGAAAGCTACGGAGGTTCGAATCCTCCACCCGCCACCCCTGACAACGGCCCCTGACCTGCGCCAACGCGGTCGGGGGCCGTTGCGTTGGGTGCGCGGTCGCCGCTGCGCGAGCCGGCCCTCGAGCCGCGCGGTGGCCGCGACCGTTCGCCCTCCGGCCGGGCCGGGGAAGCGGTCAGCCAGCCGGGCCGGGTCCCGGATGGGTGGGGCCGGTATGGTCGGCCGGGTTGGTCCGAGGGGCCGGTGGCCCCGGCGGCAGGACGTGGGCCAGAGGTCGCCCGGGCCGGGGCGGGGACGGTCACCGACCGCCGTGGGTCGCGAGACCCGGTCGGGCCGGCGCTTTGTCACCGTGGCAAAGCGTCAGGATGAAAACCGACAAAGGCTCCCCTTTTTGGCCATGAACGACGGTGGATGACCGGCCGCCATTGGGCCGAATGGCCAAAGTTGCGCCGACGCCCGTGCGGTCCTGCCGACGGGCGGTGGGCGTTGGCTCGCGGCTGTGGCAGCATCCTCCTAGCCCTTGTTAGGTGTGGCACAGGTAACGGTTGATAGGAGCCGCGAAATGCGTAGGGGCCAGGGGCGTCGGGCTGCGGCCCGGAAGATGCTCGCGATGACGGCCGCGGTCGTCGCAGTGGCGGCTGCGGTGGTGGCGTTGAGCGGCACAGGCGCGTCTGTCTTCGCCGACGTCGTCTGGATGTAGCCGGGCGCCGTACCGAAATACGGCCGCGTGAACGGCGGCGAAACGTTGACGGCAGCAGCGGGTGATGCGCGGTGCCGCGTCTGACGGTGCCCAACGGTCGACCCCAGTGGTACGCGTACTACATCGCGGCACCGCTGGCGGTACTGACGGCGTTTCTCGCGATCCCGCTCGCGGGGGCGTCGTCCGTGACCGTCGACCAGCTGCTCCTGGGGTTGCTGCTGCTCGGCCTGATGGCCGTGTCACAGGCGTTCGTGCTGACCTTCCAGGTGCGTCGGCACACGGTCGGCGTGACGCTGGGCGAGATCCCGCTGCTGCTGGCGCTGTTCTACTTGTCGCCGATCCTGGTCATCGCGGTCCGGGCGCTGGCCTGCCTGGCGCTGCAGGTGTTCCAGCGCAACTCGCTGGTCAAGACCATCTACAACGTCGCCAGCGTCAGTTTCGCGGCGGCCGTGGCGGGGTCGATCATCACCCGGTTCCCGTCCGAGACGGTCACGCCGCGCACCTGGCTGGTGCTCGCGGTCGCGGTGGCGTCGTCGTCGGTGATCTCGCTCGCCGCGGTCCTCGGCGTCATCAGCCTCCTCCAGGGCGTCCCGCCGCTGCGCTACCTGGCGCAGGCCTCGGCCTCGGTTCTGGTCGTGACCGCGGCCAACATCATGCTGGGCCTGATCGTCCTGCAGGTGCTGCAGGGCGAACCGTGGTCCATCGTCCTGCTCGCCGGCCTGGTGGTGCTGCTCTTCTTCGTCTACCGCCAGTACGCGAAGTTCACGCTCCAGCACCGGAGCCTGACCGAGCTGTACGAGCTCACCCAGGCGATGGCGGACGCGGCGCGCAACGGCACGTTGCCGGACGTGCTGCTCGGCCGGACCCGGGAGCTGCTGCAGGCCGAGTGGGCCACGCTGTGGTTGCCGCCCACCGGCCGCTTCCCCCGCACGCTCCTGTCGGCCCGGGTCGATGCCCCCGGCCTGCTGGACCAGAGCCCGACCCCGGCGGTGCTGCGGGAGCGGGCCGTCGCCGACGGCACGGCGCTCATCGTCGGCCCGAAGGTGGGCGACTCGGGCCTGCGGGTGCTGCTGCGCGGCGCCGGCGTCAAGGACGCGATCGTGGTGCCGCTGCGGTCGGGGTCGGCGGTCATCGGCAGCCTGGAGGTGGCCGGCCGGCTGGGCGAGTACGCGACCTTCGGCCGCGAGGACGTACGCCTGCTGCAGACCCTGGCCGCGCACGCCGCCGTGGCGGTGGAGAACTCGCGCCTGGTCGACCGCCTGCTCTTCGACGCCTACCACGACGCGCTCACCCGGCTGCCGAACCGTCGTCGCGTGCTGGCCCAGCTCGAGGAGGCGGTGCGGGTCCGGGCCCACGACGAGGTCGTGGCGGTGCTCGCGTTCGACATCAACGGGCTGCGCAACGTCAACGACGCCTTCGGCCATGACGCCGGGGACCAGGTGGTTCGCGAGGTGGCCGACCGGCTGCGCGGCCTCGCCCCGGCCGCGGCGCTGGTCGGTCGCAGCGGTAGCGACGAGTTCCTGATCACCGTGCGGCTGCCCGACATCCCCGCGGCGGTCGCGCTCGCCGAGACCCTGCGCAGCGCGGTGCAGCAGCCGTTGGGCGTCGGCGAGATCGCGCTGGAGGTCGACGTGGCCGTGGGGGTGGCGGTCTACCCGGACCACGCCGCGGACCCCGAGTCGCTGGTCCGCCGGGCCGGGCTGGCCGCCCAGACCGCCAAGAACCTGACCACGCCGATCCACGTCTACCACCCCAGCCAGCAGGCCCGCTCCTCCCACCGGCTGGAGCTCGCGGCCGACCTGCGCCGCGCCCTCGACGACGGCCAGGTCGCGGTGACCTTCCAGCCGAAGGTCTCCCTGCTCGACCGCCGGGTCGTCGGGGTCGAGTGCCTGGCCCGGTGGGAGCACCCGGCGCACGGCGAGGTGGCGCCGGACGAGTTCGTGGCGATCGCCGAGCACACGGGGCAGCTGGGCCGGCTGACCGAGCTCGTGGTGCGCGAGGGTCTCCTGCGCGCCCGGGGCTGGCTCGAGGCGGGACGGGAGCTGCCGGTGGCGGTCAACGTCTCCCCCCGCACGGTCGTCGACCCGACGTTCCCGCAGCGCCTGGCCCGCCTGCTCGACGAGTACGGCGTGCCGGCCCACCTGGTGACGCTGGAGATCCGGGAGCAGGGCCTGCTGGGCGAGACCGAGCGGTCCCTGGCCAACGTGCGGCGCCTGGCCGATCTGGGCGTACGGCTCGCGGTGGACGACTTCGGCACGGGGCACGCCTCGCTGACCCACCTGCGGCGCATGCCGCTGCACGAGGTGAAGATCGACCGGTCGATCGTGGCGGGCATCGCGACCGACCACGGCGACCTCGCCACGGTCCGGGCGGTCGTCCTGCTCGCCGAGCAGCTCGGCCTGGTCTCGGTCGCCGAGGGCGTGGAGAACGAGCGGACCGTGAACCTGCTCGAGGAGGTGGGCTGTCGCGTGGGGCAGGGCTTCCTGTTCAGCCGGGCCCTGCCGTACGAGCGGTTCGAGGCCTGGCTCGCCGCCCAGCCCTCGCCGACGCCGCTGCCGGTCTTCGAGCCCCGCGCGGAGGTCACCGTGCTGGAGCCGCGGGCCGACGGGGAGGGGCGCCGGCTGCGCGCCGTGCCCTGACCACGTCCGGTGGGGTGTTTCGGGCGCCCGGCGGCGATTCGTGGCCGAAAATGTCGGTTTTGACCGTCTTTGCCGCGGGCCGGCGCGCCGAGAGGGGAACCTGGTTTCACGGGGGCCGGCGGGCCGTGTACTCTTACACAGGCCGCCCACGCGGCTGGTGTGGCACGCCCCCTTAGCTCAGTCGGCAGAGCGTCTCCATGGTAAGGAGAAGGTCTACGGTTCGATTCCGTAAGGGGGCTCAGCTGCTGCAAAGCAGACCTGGCGGTGTAGCTCAGTTGGCAGAGCAAGCGGCTCATAATCGCTGTGTCGCCGGTTCAAGTCCGGCCACCGCTACGAGACTCACCGCATGAACCGCCTCACCTGAGGCAGTAGTCCACCCTTCGCGCAGTCTCAGACTGTCCGGGCACACTCGAAAGGCGCACGACCGTGGCCAAGGCGACCGACATTCGTCCCAAGATCACAATGGCGTGCTCGGAGTGCAAGCACCGCAACTACATCACGACCAAGAACCGGCGCAACGACCCCGACCGCATCGAGCTGCGCAAGTTCTGCCCGAACTGCGGCAAGCACCAGGTGCACCGCGAGACCCGCTAGTACGGTCGGGCCGGGCTTACCGTGGCGCTGGACCCCTCCGTCGTCGGCCGCACCTACCCGCCGACTCCGCCCTACCGCGTCGGCCGCGAGAAGATCCGGGAGTTCGTCGCGGCCATCGGGGCGACCGACCCGGCCTACACCGATCCGGGCGCGGCCCGGGCCCTCGGCTACCCGGACGTGGTGGCGCCCCCGACCTTCCCCATCGTGCTCACGCTGGCCGCGGGCCACTCGGTCATCGAGGCGTTGGGCATCGAGTACGCCCGCGTGGTGCACGGCGACCAGCGCTTCGCCTACACCCGACCCGTCGTCGCCGGGGACGAGCTCACCTGCGTGTGCACGGTCGAGGAGATCCTGTCCCGGGGCGGCCACGACTTCCTGACCACCCGGGTGGACGTCAGCGACGCCACCGGCGCGCCGGTGGTCTCGGTGTGGACCCGACTCGTGGTTCGGGGGGACGCGTGAGCCAGCCGGAGTCCTGGGTCGAGGGGCAGCAGCTCCCCGCGCAGACGTACCGCGTGACGCGGGCCGACCTGATTCGCTACGCCGGGGCCTCCGGCGACTTCAACCCCATCCACTGGAGCGACCGGATCGCCCGCTCGGTCGGGCTGCCGGGCGTGATCGCCCACGGCATGTACACCATGGCGCTGGCCGGCCGGGCGTTGACCACCTGGGCCGGCCGGGCCGATGCCGTGGTCGAGTTCGGGGTGCGCTTCACCAAGCCGGTCGTCGTGCCGGACGACGACACCGGTGCCGAGGTCGTGGTGGCCGGGGTCGTGCGGAGCGTCGCCGAGGGCGAGGCTCAGGTGGAGCTGACCGTCACGTCGGGCGGCGAGAAGGTCCTCGGGCAGGCGCGGGCGCGGCTGCGGGTGGCGGCCCCGTCCGCCGGGCCCACCCCGGGCCCGTAACCCGACTTGGGATTCGGGCGGCACTACCCGTACACTGTCCGCCGTGGGGTGATACCCCCGCCGTAGCGTGCTCGGAACCTGTCTTCCGGCCCAGCGGTGCGGCGGGTGGGTCAACCGCACAGGGGTGTGGCGCAATTGGTAGCGCAGCGGTCTCCAAAACCGCAGGTTGCAGGTTCGAGTCCTGTCGCCCC
>Ga0310834_100594_pt1 | contig 36590 bp, 35 predicted proteins | sample SM_ome_2_FD_201314 | JGI IMG/M metagenome (GOLD analysis project Ga0310834, IMG submission 201314) | Sorghum-adapted microbial communities enriched on stacked mutant (SM) sorghum from Joint BioEnergy Institute, Emeryville, California... ...
CGCCGAAGCCGGGGGCCTTGACCGCGACCGACTTGAAGGTGCCGCGGATCTTGTTGACCACCAGGGTGGCGAGGGCCTCGCCCTCGACGTCCTCGGCGATCACGAGCAGCGGCTTGCTGCTCTGCATGACCTTCTCCAGGACCGGGATCAGGTCCTTCGCCGAGGAGATCTTGTGGTTCACCAGCAGGATGTACGGGTCCTCCAGGACCGCCTCCTGCCGCTCGGGGTCGGTGACGAAGTAGCCGGAGATGAAGCCCTTGTCGAAGCGCATGCCCTCGGTGAGCTCCAGCTCCAGCCCGAAGGTCTGCGACTCCTCGACGGTGATGACACCGTCGCGGCCCACCTTGTCCATCGCCTCGGCGATCATCTCGCCGATGCTCGTGTCACCTGCGGAGATCGACGCGGTGGCGGCGATCTGCTCCTTGGTCTCGAGCTCCTTCGCGGCCTTCAGGACCCGCTCGGCCACGAGCTCGGTGGCCTTCTCGATGCCGCGCTTGAGGGCCATCGGGTTCGCGCCGGCCGCGACGTTGCGCAGACCCTCGTGCACCAGGGCCTGGGCGAGCACGGTGGCGGTGGTGGTGCCGTCACCGGCGATGTCGTCGGTCTTCTTCGCGACCTCCTTGACCAGCTCGGCCCCGATCTTCTCCCACGGGTCCTCGAGCTCGATCTCCTTGGCGATCGACACACCATCGTTGGTGATGGTGGGCGCGCCCCACTTCTTCTCCAGCACCACGTTGCGGCCCTTGGGGCCGAGCGTCACCTTGACGGCGTCGGCGAGGGTGTTCATGCCGCGCTCGAGCCCGCGGCGCGCCTCCTCGTCGAACGCGATCATCTTCGCCATTGCGTCGTCCTTCCACGCAATCACGACGAACCTTGCACGTCACGGCCGGGCCGATACCCGCGACGGACCTGCTCGAACGCGCCGAGCAGGTTCATCGACCCGACCGGCTCCGGGCGACCGCGCCCGGTTAGCACTCAGGACATGGGAGTGCCAGCTCCCTCTTAGCACCGGAGGCGGGGCACGTGCAAGCGACGGGCCCGTGGCCCTCGCCCGACCTACTTCGTGCGCAGGTACTCGCGGATCTTCTCCGCGTCGAGGACGACCGACGGGTCGTACTCGGGGGCGTCCTCGATCTGCTCCAGGTCGTTGAGGCCGCACTGCTTGTAGATCCGGTTGATCGCGGAGATCAGCCGCGCGGGACGGTGCGGGTCGGCGTTGAAGTGCTGGTGGATCGTGTTCGGCGGCACGTAGATGACGTCACCCGCCTCCCACTCGAAGCGCTTGACCTCCTCGCGCGGCTTCCAGTGGTAGGTGTCGGTGATCTCGACGTCGCAGTCCTGGTGCAGGTCGTAGCCCCGGCCCTCGAGGACGTAGAGGCACTCCTCGGCCAGGTGCCGGTGCTTCCCGGAGCGGCTGCCCGCCGGGATGATCTGCATGTAGGCGTCGACCGTCTCCATGCGGGTGTTGAGGTCCTCGTTGATGAGGTGCTTGAGCAGCCCCTGCCGCGACATCTCCCACGGCAGGTCCGCCGGCTTGAGCACCTTGCGCCGGCCCGCGTTGCGCGCGGGCGCCTCCTCCGCGTCCCGCAGGAGGTTGGCGTAGAGGGGGGCGTTCTCGGTGCCCGCGACCCACGCCCCGGTCTCGGACCAGGCCATCAGTAGCCCTCCCGCGGGTGGTTGTAGTCCTCTTCCTCCTCGCGGGCCTCGAACCCGATGCCCTCGGGGGTCGGCGCGCTCGGGCGCGGCTCCACCTGCTTCTGGAAGAGCATGTTCATGAACATGTACATCGGCTTGGTCTTGATGACCAGGGCGCGGGCCGGGCGGTGCGGGTCGGCGTTGAAGTGCTGGTGCACGCAGTTGTTGTGCACGATCACGACGTCGCCCGCCTCCCAGTCGTAGCGCTCGCCGTCGTGGATCTCGTAGCCGCGGCCGTCGAGGATGTAGAAGGCGGCCTCGTTGACGTGCCCGTGCTTCTGGGACTTGCCGCCGGGGCCGTACTCCTCGAGGTGGAGGTGGAAGGTCTGGGTGATGCCGTCCTTCGGCTCGACGTAGTGCCTGCTGTAGGCCTGCGGCCCGTCGACGAACTTGATCTCGCTCGCCTTGCGCACCCGCGGCATGGACCGCAGCCGCTCCAGCTCGGCGTTGAGGCCGTAGTCCCCCTGGACGGCCCGGACGAACGTGCGGTTCTTCTGGCTGTGGTAGAGCTGCCGGGACGCGTCCTCGGGCGGCGACATGCCGACCTCCTCCCTATTGGACTGACCGTTTTACCTTAGTACATACTGGCCAGCAGCTCACGGTAGTGCGGCGGAGCGCTCAGGATCCGCTGGACGAGCGTGTCGAGCTCGGCGCCGGGCAGGAACGCGAGCTCGCGTTCCTGCTGCTGGGCCGCGGCGAGCAGGTCCGGGTTCGCCATCGCGGCGGCCATCGCCTCCCGCCAGCAGGTGGTGGCGGCCTCGTCCATGCCCGGCGGGCCCACCAGCGGGCGGCCGATCTCGATCAGCGCCAGGTGCGCGTCGATCAGGGCCCGCTGCTCGTCGCTCATCGGGACGTCGCGCACCCACGGGACGTCGGCCTGCAGCCACGACGGCGGCTGCTCCCCCATGCGCAGCACCGGCGTCTGCGTGCCCTCCTCGATCGCCTGGCGGCGGCTGCCCGGGTTGCCGGACATGCCGTCGAGGGCGCCCTGCAGGATCGCGAGCTCGGTCTCCCCCGACCCCGGAAACCCGGTCACGACCTCGGCGTCGATCTCGAACACCCGCGACAGCAGCGAGGCGGTGACGTAGTCCTCGGCGCCGGGCCCGGTGGAGCCCCAGCGGAAGCCCTGGGCCTGCCGCACCGCGTCGAACGTCTGGTACGGCCCGTTCGCGCTGGTGACGATCAGCGGCGGCTCGCTCACCACACGGCCGATTTAGGTGAAGTCGTCGAGGGAGAACTGGGCGCCCTCGGCCCCCGCGAGCGACGAGCCACCGGCGCCGACCCCGTTCATGATCGCGATGGTGGTGCCGTCGGGGCGTTCGGTGAGCAGGTTGTTCAGGGCGAGCAGGCCGCCCGCCCCCGGTCGGTTCTGCACGGCGATGGTCGCGCCCGTGTTCTGCTCCAGGTACGGGGCGAGCAGCCGCGCGTACGAGTCGTAGCCGCCGCCGGGTTCGTAGGGCACGACGAGGGAGACGGTCTCCCCCTCGAGCGACGAGCAGGCCGGCAGCGTCTCCCCACCCGCCGCGGCGGTGCCGCTCGAACACCCCGCCAGCACCACCGCCCCGACGCCCAGCGCCACGACGGCCGCGAGGCCACGCCGACGGTCAGCCACCACTCCTCCTGCGGGGGACGAGTTCCGATCACTCCACGAGCAGACCCGCCGGCACCGGGACCCCGAGCACCAACCGGAAGACCGCGTAGAGCACGCACGCGATCACAATGGCGTAGATCGCGCTGAAGATCCAACTCCGTCTGCCTGCGAACCTCAGGTACAGCAGCGAGAAGACCGCCGCGGCGAGGTAGAGGCCGCAGACGTAGAGCAGGGCGTAGAACCCGGCGACCCAGCCGAGCGCCCTCGCCCACCGCGCGGCCCCCGCGCTGCGGAACACGTGCTCGACGTCGTCGGGGTCGGCGTCATCGGGCCCTGCGTCCCCGTCCGGCGCCGGGGCCGGCCGGCGCAGCCGCAGCACGGCCTGCCCGAGCAGCAGCAGGCCGAGCAGGAAGCCCGCGCCCGTGACCAGGCGCGGGAACAGCGCCGCGCGCGCCGACCACTCCCCCGCCTCGGTGAACCCCCAGGCGAACAGCGCGACCAGCAGCGCGGCGATGACGACGTCGGCGACGGCGTCGGGCGCCCGACGCCCGCCCGCGGTGTCCGGCTCGACCGGGGCCTGCGCGGTCATACCGCCTCCCCCGTCGTCGCCCGGGCCGCCCGCCGCGCCCTCCGGCGCCGGATCGCGGGCACCAGGATCGTCGTCGCCATCGCCAGCCCGATCACGACGACGATCGGCCGGCTCAGCCACGACCACCCGTACAGCGAGTGGGACAGGAAGAGGTACCGCTCGGCCAGCGATCCGAGCACCACCGCGAGCAGGAACGGAACACGCGGCCAGTCGTACCGGATGCACGCGACGCCGAGCGCGGCGGCCCCGAGCATCACGACGATGTCGCCCGCGGAGTTGCTCGACGTGTAGGCGCCGAGGGTGAGCAGGAGCAGCAGGAACGGCACCAGCAGCGGTCCGGACACGAACGTGAGCCGCGTGAGCGGCTTGAGGAACACGAACGCGGCCGCCACGGCGATCGCGTTGGCGAGCACCGTGATCCAGATCATGGAGAAGGTGACGTCCAGCTGGGTCGTGAGCATCTCCTGACCGGGGTTGAGCCCCACGATGAGGAACGCCGACAGCAGCACGGCGCTGCCGGCGCCGCCGGGGATGCCGAACCCGATCGTCGGGATGAGCGATCCGCTGTCCTTGGCGTTGTTGACCGCGCCCGCCGCGATGACGCCCTCGACCGAGCCCTTGCCGAACATCTCGGGTGTCTTCGAGCTCTGCTGCGCGGCACCGTAGGCGAGGAACTGGGCGACGGTGCCACCGAGCCCGGGCACGATGCCGATGCCGGTGCCGATGGCGCTGGAGCGGATGACGAGGGCCCAGTGGCGGACGACGTCGCGGATGCCCTGCCCGACGCCGGCGAGGGAGGTCCCGGCGGTGTCGGCGCGGGCGATGCTGCGCTTGCTGAGCATGATCTGCAGCACCTCGGCCCCGCCGAACAGCCCGACGACGAGCGGGACGATGCCGATGCCGTCCCACAGGTAGAGCAGGTCGAAGGTGTAGCGCTGCACGCCCTCCTGCGGGTCGAGCCCGACCAGCGCGACGAACAGGCCGAGACCGGCCATCGCGAAGCCCTTGAGCAGCCGCTTGCCCGAGAGCGCGACGACGAACGTCAGGCCGAGCACGGTCAGGGCGAAGAACTCGGGCGGGCCGAAGGCGAGCACCACGGGGCGCAGGACCGGGATGGAGAGCGCGAGCACGAACGCGCCGAACACCGCGCCGAGCGCCGACGACAGCAGCACCGCGCCCAGCGCCCTCGCCCCCTCCCCCCGTTTGGTCATGGGGTGGCCGTCGAGCACCGTGGCCGCCGACGTCGCCTCGCCGGGCACCCCGAACAGCACCGAGGTGATGTCACCGGCCGTCGACGTGACGACCCACATGCCCAGCAGGAAGGCGAACGCCTCGACCGGCTGCATGTCGAAGGTGAACGGCAGCATCAGCGCGAGGGTCACGGCGCCGCCGAGACCGGGCAGGATGCCGACCGCGAAGCCGATGGCCACCCCGAGCAGCATCAGCGCGAGGGGTACCGGCTGGAACACCTGCGTGAGACCGTTGAGCGCGTCGGTCAGCATCTATCGCCTCCACGCGACGACGCGGTGATCCACGGCACGGCTGGTAGTTTGGCACAACAATCAGACCTTTGCTGCAGCCGATCGGAGCACAGCGAGTGCCGTCGCGTGATCATCTCTCGCGCGACTCCATCGCGTCGACCGCGGGTGCCGGCATCTACTCCCTCTCACTGGGGGCGGCGAGCGTGGCCCTGCCGCTGCTCGCCCTGCAGGCCGGCTACTCGGCCTTCGCGATCGGGGCGCTGACCGCCGCCTCCGCCGTCGCGCAGATGCTCGTCCGGCTCGCGTTGGGCCGGGCGATGCGCCGCTGGCCCGACTGGACGCTCATCGCCGGGGCCGGGATCAGCCTCGCGGCCAGCTGCGCGTTCGTGACGGTGTCGGACGCGCTGGTGCCGTTCCTGGCCGCCCAGCTGCTGCAGGGCGCCTCCCGGGCGTGCTTCTGGACCGGCAGCCAGACCCACGTGGTGCGCGGGGAGGGGCGCGCGGCGGGCGCGCTGGCGCAGATGAACCTCGCGGGCTCGGTCGGGCAACTCGCCGGGCCCGTGCTCGCGGGCGCCCTCTCCGAGCACGGCCCCGCGCTGGCGCTGGCCGTCTCCGCCGCCATCGCCCTGCTCGGCGTCGTCCCCGCGGCCCTCTTGGACCGGCTGCCGCCGTTCGCGCCCCCGCCCGACCGGCAGCCCGGGCGGATCTGGCGCAGGCCCGGGGTCGACGTCGGCTGCTGGGCAGGGGTGAGCGCGGGCGCCTGGCGCGCCCTGCTCACCTCCTACGTCCCGGTCGCGCTCGACGCGGCGGGCCAGACAGCCACCGCGGTCGGCATCCTGATCGCGATCGCCAACGGCGCGCAGCTGCTCGGCACCGGGATGGCCGGGCGGGTCCCGTCCCGCGGCTCGGTCCGCGCGCTGCTGGCCGCGATCGTGGCGACCGGCGGGGCGACCGCGCTCACCGCGGCGACGGCCGCCAGCGCCCCGCTCGCCGCCGCGGTGCTCGCGGTGAGCGGCGTGGCCGCCGGCGCGGTCCAGGTCCTCGGCCCCGCGCTCGCCGCCGAGGCCGTGCACCCGGAGGAGCGCGGTGACGCGATCGCCGTCACCGGCACGTTCCGGGCCGCGGCCCTGCTGGCCGCGCCCGCGGCCGTCGCGGGGCTGGTGGTCGTCGTGCCGCTCGCGCCCGCGATCGCCGTGGTCGGCGCCGGGATGACGCTCCCGGCGTTCGCGCTGCGGCGCCGGGGCACTTCCTAGGCCACCCCCTCTTTGGCATAATGGTAAGTCCATTAGTCGGAGGTGGTCCCATGCCGCAGCCCACGCCCGCCGGCACCCTGGTCGTCGGGGCCGGTCAGGCGGGCGTCCAGCTGGCAGGCTCGCTGCGGCAGCTCGGCGACCGGAGCCCGATCACGCTCGTCGGCGCGGAGCCGCACCCGCCCTACCAGCGGCCGCCGCTGTCGAAGGACTTCCTCACCGGCTCGGTCGCGGCCGACTCGCTCGCCTTCCGCGCGCCCGCCTGGTACGTCCAGCAGCGGATCGCGCTGGTGCGCGGCGACCGGGTGGTCGAGGTGGCCCTCCCCGAGCGCGGCCGCCCCGGGACCGCGCGCACGGCGGGCGGCCGGACGCTGCGCTTCGCCCGGCTCGCCCTCACCGTCGGCGCCCGGCCGCGGCGGCTCGACGTCCCCGGGGCGGGGCTCGACGGCGTGCACTACCTGCGCGACCTCGACGACGCCGTCCGGCTGCGCGAGAACCTCGACGCGGCCGCGCGGGTCGTGGTCGTCGGCGGCGGCTTCATCGGGCTCGAGGCCGCCGCCGCGGCGCGCGCCCTCGGCAAGCAGGTGACGGTCGTCGAGGCCACCGACCGGCTCGCCCCGCGAGCGGTGGCGCCGGTCGTGTCGGAGTTCCTCCGGTGCGCCCACGAGCGCCGGGGCACCACCGTCCTGCTCGGCGCCGAGGTCGTGGGCTTCGGCGGGGCGGGCCGCGTCGAGGCCGTCCGGCTGGCCGACGGGCGGGAGCTCGCGGCGCACCTCGTCCTGGTCGGGGTCGGCGTGGTGCCCCGCACCGAGCTGGCCGAGGCGATCGGCCTGGAGTGCGACGACGAGATCGGCGGCATCGTCACCGACGACGCCGCCCGCACGAGCCACCGGGCCGTCGTCGCGGCGGGCGACTGCACCGCGCTCCCCCACCCCGTCACCGGCGAGGGCCGCGTGCGGCTGGAGTCGGTGCCCGGCGCGGTCGCGCAGGCGGGCACCGCCGCGGCCACGCTGCTCGGCCGCGCGCCCGGGCCGCGCGCCGTGCCGTGGTTCTGGTCCAACCAGGGCGACCTGCGGCTGCAGATCGCCGGGCTGTCCACCGGGTACGACAGCGTCGCGGTGCGCGGCGAGCCGGGTGGGGAGAGCCTCACGGCGCTCTACTACCGCGACGGCGCGCTCATCGCCGTCGACGCCGTGAACGCCCCGGCCGACTACCTGGTGGTGCGCAAGGCGCTGGCCACGGGCCGCACGCTGCCCGCGGACAAGGCGGTCGACGCGAGCACGCCGCTGAAGAACCTGCTGGCCGGCTGAGCCCCCCGTTCGGGGCCCTAGATCACGAAGGACTCGATCGACTCGGGTGCGAACAGCTCGGCCGGCGCGTACCGCCGCCGCGACAGCCCCTGCTCGTGGTGGTAGCGCAGGAACGTGGCGAGCGTGTGCTCGTTGGCCGCGAGCCCGTAGGACCAGTAGTCCTCCCCCAGCAGCGACCGCGCCTCCTCCACCCCCGGCACGAGCCAGGGCAGGGTGAACCGCAGCGCGGAGGTGTCGTAGAGGTTGGCCATCGCCTCGGCCTTGGCCAGGTTCAACGCCTTGGCCAGCGACTGCGCCACCCACGGGTGCCGCTCGTAGACGTCGCGGCGGACGACGACCACGTGCATGATCGGGAAGATGCCGGTGGCCGCGTAGTACTCCTTCTCCGCCGCGACCGGGTCGGCGAACAGCCGCCGCACCGGCCCGCCCGGGCGGAACGACGAAGGCACCCGCGGGCTGTAGAGGGCGTCGATCTCGCCGTCGGCGAGCATCTGCGACAGGGTCGCGTCGGGCGGGATCGGCTCGACCCGGACGCGCCCGCCGAGGTCGACGGGGGCCTTCTCGATCCGTCCCGGCGCCTCCTGCCCGCCGGTGCGGTAGGTGACGGACTCGACCGGCACGTCGTGGTGGTCGGCGAGGATGCCGCGGATCCACACGCCGGCCGTGAGCTGCCACTCGGGCGTGCCGACCACCTTCCCGCGCAGGTCCTGCGGTTTCTCGATGCCCGACGCCGCGTTCACGAAGATCCCGCCGTGGCGGAACATCCGCGACGGGTAGACCGGCAGCGCGACGAACGGGCGCGGGTCGAGGTCGAGCGACTTCACGTACGACGACAGCGACAGCTCCGCCACCTCGAACTCGCGGTGGCGCATCATCCGGAAGAACGTCTCCTCGACCGGGAGCCGCAGGTAGGTCAGCTCGATCCCGTCGGGCTGGATCGTGCCCTCGTAGAGCGCCCGCGTGCGGTCGTAGTCGCCGCAGGCGAACGCCAGCCTCAGCCGCCCCACCGCTACCGCCCCGCCGCCCGCAGGCGCGCGTCGAGGCGGGGGTAGACCCGCCGCGCGTTGCCCTCGAAGATCGCGTGCCGCTGCTCGTCGGTGAGGTCGGCGCGGTCGAGGTAGTGCTTCGTGTCGTCCCACGCGACGCCGGTCTCGGGGTCGGCGCCGCGCACCGCGCCGAGCATCTCCGAGGCGAACAGGATGTTCTGCGTCGGGATCACGCTCGTGAGCAGGTCGATGCCGGGCTGGTGGTACACGCAGGTGTCGAAGAAGACGTTCTCGAGCAGCGTGGCCGGGTCGGGCCGCCCCATCCGGATCGCGAGCCCGCGGTAGCGGCCCCAGTGGTACGGGACCGCCCCGCCGCCGTGCGGGATGACGAAGCGCAGCGTCGGGAACCGCGTGAACAGGTCGCCCTCGAGGAACTGCATGAACGCCGAGGTGTCGGCGTTGAGGTAGTGCGCGCCGAGCGCGTGGAAGTTGGGGTTGCAGGAGGCCGACACGTGCACCATCGCGGGCACGTCGAGCTCCACCATCGCCTCGTACAGCGGGAACCAGTACTCGTCGGTGAGCGGCGGGGACGTCCAGTACCCGCCGGACGGGTCGGGGTTGAGGTTGCAACCGACGAAGCCGGCCCCGACGCAGCGGCGCAGCTCGGCCACGGAGTCGTCGAGCGAACCGCCCGGGGTCTGGGGCAGCTGGCAGACGGGCGCGAAGTGGTCCGGGTAGAGGTCCACCACCCGCGCGACGAGGTCGTTGCTCGTGGCCGCCCACGCCCGCGCGGTGGCCGGGTCGGGCACGTGGTGGGCCATCGACGAGGCGCGCGGCGAGAACAGCATGAGGTCGCCGCCGCGCTCGCGCAGGATCCGCAGCTGGTTGCCCTCGACGCTCTCGCGGATCTCGTCGTCGCTGATCTTCGCCGGGGCGGGCGCGGGCAGCGACGGATCGTCCAGCGCGGCGAGCTGGGCGTTGCGGAACTCCTGCTGGGCGGCGGGGACGGTCGTGTAGTGGCCGTGGCAGTCGATGATCATCGGTCGGCGTCCACGTAGGTGAGGCCCTTGGCGGCGAGGGCGTCGCGCATCGCGTTCACATCCAGGCTGAGCTCGCCCTTGGCGTAGCGCTCCCGCGCGCGGGCCTCCTTCTCCTCCCGGGCCCGGCACGCCTCGACGACGGCGGCGGCCTCCGCCCGGGGCACGACCACCACCCCGTCGTCGTCGGCGACGACCACGTCGCCCGGCTCGATCCACTGCCCCGCGCACACCAGCCCGACGTTGACGTCACCGAGCGTCTCCTTGACCGTGCCGAACGCCGACACGTGCCGGGACCACACGGGGAAGCCCATCTCCCGCAGCTCGGCGACGTCGCGGCAGCCCGCGTCGATCACCAGGCCGCGCACCCCGCGGTAGGCCAGCGCGGTGGCGAGCAGCTCGCCGAAGTACCCGGCCGACGACGGCGTCGTCGGGGCGACGACCAGCAGGTCGCCCTCGGCGCACTGCTCGACGGCGACGTGGATCATCCAGTTGTCCCCTGGCGGGACGCTCACGGTCACGGCGGTACCGGCGGCGCGGGCACCGGCCCAGATCGGGCGCAGCGCCGGGTCGAGCAGGTGGGTGCGGCCCTGCGCCTCGTGGATCGTGGACACCCCGAACCGGCCGAGCTGCTCGACCAGCTCGCGTTCGGTGCGGGGCGGGTTGCGGACGACGACGCTCACGCGGTTCCCTTCCACGGCAGCAGTGAGATGTGGATCGCATCCTCCCCCGTCTCGCCGGCCAGCGCGCGGATCGCGTGGTCGACCTGGTGGAGGCCGAAGCTGTGGGTGGCGAGCCGCTCGAGGGGGAAGCGGCCGGACGCGAGCTGCTCGAGCGCCAGCTCGACCGCGCGGTAGCCGTGCCCGCGCGCGCTGGCGAGCGTGATCGACTTCTCGGTCAGCTTCTTGAGCGGGAAGTCCGGGAACGCCGCGAGCTCGCCCTGGGTCACCATGATCCCCTCGCGGCGCTTGAGGGCGTCGATGCCGAGCAGCACCGGGGCCGTCCCCGCCCCCGCGGTGCAGTCGAGCACCGTGTCGACGCCCCGCCCGCCGGTCAGCTCCACCACCCGCTCCAGCGGGTCCTCGCGCTCGACGTCGATCACGGCGTCCGCACCTAGCCCCTTGGCGAGGTCGAGCCGGGCCGCATCCCGTGTCGTCCCCGTCACGATGATCAGCGACGCGCCGGCCTGCTTGGACGCGACCACCTGGGAGAGCCCCTGTTGCCCCGGCCCCTGGATGAGCACGGTCGACGCGTAGCCCACCCTCCCGGCGTTCAGCGCCCACTCGATGCCGTTCGACAGCGGCGTCACCAGCCCCGCGAGCTCGGCCGACACCCCGTCGGGGACCTTGTGGACCACCGCGTTCCACGGCAGGTACATGTACTGCGAGAAGCCGCCCCACAGCCGGCCCGGGTGGTCCGACGAGGTGTAGCCGTAGCGGCGCGCGTCGGGGTTGGTGCGCCAGTCGGTGAGCTCGCAGTGGCGGTACTCCCCCGCGTGGCACCACTCGCAGTGGAAGCACCCCACGTAGTGCTCGACGAAGACCCGGTCACCCTCGCCGACGCCCTTGCGCTCGGCGAACCGGCGCCCCGCCTTCGAGATGACACCGACGTTCTCGTGCCCCATGATCACAGGGGCGGGCGTCGGTGGCTTCGCGTACATTTTCACGTCGGTGCCGCAGATCCCCGCCACCTCGACCTCGAGGAGAGCGCTGTCCTCGTCGATGTCGGGCATCGGGAACTCGCGGAGCTCGGTGACGCCCGGGCCGGTCCGGACCGCTGCGAGCACGTGATCGACCATCGACCCCGCCTCCCCATCTAAGGTCTATTGGTAATACCATAGGCGTCGGTGAGCGACCAGGGGGGAACGAGGATGCAGGAGCCCGGGCGGCCCGTGCTGCGGACCGTCACCCGTACGCAGGGAGCCAACGAGGCGTTGAAGAGCGGTGAGGTGACCCCGCGCGGGTTCCGGCTCGAGTTCGAAGAGGTGCCGGTCCTCGTCTCGGCCTTCCGCCGGATGGTGCGCGAGCTGGCCTACGACGTCAGCGAGATGGCCCTGACCACCTACCTGGTCGCGAAGGAGCACGGCGTCGAGTTCACCGCGCTGCCGATCTTCATCGCGCGCGGGCTGCACCACGGCGTGATCCAGGTGGCCGCCGCGGGCGGCATCCGCCATCCGAAGGACCTCGAGGGCCGCCGGGTCGGCGTCGACCGCGGCTACACGGTCACCACCGGGGTGTGGGCGCGGGCGATCCTGCAGGAGGAGTACGGCGTCGACCTCGACCGGGTCACGTGGGTGCTCTCCGGCGACGAGCACGTCGCGCAGTACCGGCCCCCGGCCAACGTGGTGCCGGTCAAGCCGCCGCGCAGCCTCGAGGAGCTGCTGCGCAGCGGGAAGCTCGCCGCCGTGCTCGGCGCGCCCATCCAGGCGCCGGACGTCACGCCGCTGATCCCGGACCCGACCGGCACCGCCCTCACCGCGCTGCGGGAGCGCGGCCTCTACCCGATCAACCACCTCGTGGTCGTCCGCGACGACGTGCTGCGCGCCCACCCCGACCTCGCCCGCGACCTCTTCGACGCCTTCGTGCGCGCGAAGCAGGTCTACCTCGACCGGCTGACCAACGGGGGCATCGCGTCGCCGACGGCCGTCGACCGGCTCCACCAGCAGGTGCACGAGCTGACGGGCGCCGACCCGCTCCCCTACGGGATCGAGCCGAACCGGGAGGCGCTCGAGCGGCTGGTCCGCACCGCGGTCGACCAGAAGATCCTCTCCCGCCCGGTGGAGCTGGAGGACGTGTTCGCCGGGGACACGCTCGACCTCGTCGGGTAGCGGACCGGGCGGAGCGGGCCGGGGCCCACGCGTCAGCGCCCGTCGAGGAACTCCAGGATCCGGGCGGGCGCGGTCTCCCGCGTCTGTTCGGCCACCGGGGCGTCCCAGTACTCGGCCGCGGGCAGGCACTCCTGCAGGTAGCGGGCCGCGGACGGCGCGTGCGAGTCGTCCTCTCCCGGGACGATCAGCGCGGGGGTGTCGAGGCAGAGCAGGTCCTCCGGTTCCACGCCCGGCACGGTGTCGCGGTCGAACATCAGCCGGGCCGTGCCGTTCACGACGAGCGCGTAACGGTCGGGGTCGCGGGCCGCGTAGGCCTCGGCGAAGGCCGGGTCGGCGCGGATCACGCTGTTCCAGGGCCCCACCCGCGGGTCGGCCGCGAACCCCGCCTCGGTCGCCCGCGCGAGCGCGACCACCCCGGCCAGGCCCTCGGCCTGCACGAACGCGAGGTGCCGGGCGAAGCGGTCCAGCTGCTTCATCCGGTACTTCACCCCGCCCGCCGGGGAGTACAGCACCATCGAGCGCACGCGCTCGGGGTGGGCCACCGCCATCGCGGCGGCCGTCGAGCAGCCGACGCAGCCGCCCATGAGGTGGGCGCGCTCGACGCCGAGGTGGTCGAGGAGCCCGACCGCCTGCGCGACGTAGCGGGCCCAGGTGAGCCGCTCGACCCGGCCGCCGGAGCGGCCGGACTCGCGGCGGTCGAACGTGATGCACGTGTAGCGGGCCGCCAGCTGCTCGAGCAGGTCGAGGCGGCGGTAGATCCCGACGGTCCGCCAGCTCTCCAACGTCGAGTCGAACCCGCCCGGGGAGAACATCAGCAGCGGCGGGCCGGACCCGACCACCTCGTAGCGGGTGGGGATGCCGTCGGCGATCGCGGTGGGCACCCCGGTCACCTCCCACCGGGCAGCTGCCTGCCGCCGCGGACGTCGTCGGCGTAGCGCGTGAGCGCGTCGAAGGCGATCCAGGCGACGTTGGCGTAGGTGTCGGGCGGGTCGTCGATCGCCGAGGCCGCGTAGCCGATGGCGGCGTGCGCCATGCGCATCCGCCCGTCGAGCCACGGCCCGCCGCCGAACCCGCCGAGCACCGGCACCGCCGCGGCCTTGGCGACCGCGGCGCCCGCGACCGGCCCGGAGTTGGTGAAGTTGAGCAGCACCGCGCCCGCCGCCTCGAGCCGCCGCGCGGTGTCGACCATCTCGTCGGTCAGCTCCGGCGGCACCTGGTCGGACGCGGACGGGGTGGCCGAGTACTCCACGCCGTAGCGCAGCGCGGTCTGCGGCGTGATGCCGAACTGCGCGAACACCGGGATGCCGGCCTTGGTGATCGCCGTGACCGCCTCCAGGTGGTCGGCGGCGCCGTCGACCTTGACCATGTCGACCCCGGCCTGCTTGACGAACCGGATGGCCGCGCGCACCGCCTCGGCCGGGCCCTCCTGGACCGGGCCGAACGGGAGGTCGGCGCTCACCAGCGCCCGCGACACCCCGCGGCGCACCGCCCTGGCCACGACGAGCATCTCGTCCATCGTGATCTCGAACGGGTTGGCGTGGCCCCAGAGGTTCACCCCGACCGTGTCGCCGACCGACACGATCTCCACGCCCGCCCGGTCGGCGACCTTGGCCATCTGGTGGTCCCACGCCACGACCCCGACGATCTTGCGGCCCTCGTCCTTCATGCGCTGCAGGTCGCGCAGCGTCGTCCGGCTGCTCATGCCCGCAGGGCCCGCAGCAGCTCGACGACGTCGCTCTCGTCGGCGCCCGGCAGCAGCACACGGGCGTGCGGGCGCAGCGCGGCGACCGCCCGGTCCGCGCCGTCACCGGCGCCGCCGTCGCCCGCGACGACCAGCCCGGCGGTCATGATGCCGCGCTGGAAGCAGGCCTCGCCGATCGTGTGAGCGGCGTCCGCGCCGCCGTCGCTGGTCGCGATCATGACGACGACGTCGGCCGAGGCGAGCTCGTCGTCGAGGGTGGCCGACCCGCCGTCCACGCCCTGCAGCAGGCCCGCGTCCCGCCAGGCGTAGAAGCGGGCGTTGGCCCAGTCCAGCCCGGCGACGCGGCGCACGATCCCGACCGCGCCGTCGTCGAGGCCGACGACCCGCGGGGCCCGCGCGGGCGCCACCGGGCGCTGGATGCGGTAGCGGGCCTCGGCGGCCGTCGCGGCGCGGGCGCAGCTGCTCGGCAGGCTGGGGTCGACGAAGGTCCGGGGAGCCATCCGCCTACACCGACGCGATCGGCTCGCCGGGCTTGACGCGCACGTCGTCCTTCACGGCCTCGAGGAACGCCTCGGCGTGGGGCAGGACGACGGCCGCCGACCGCACGCGGTGGTGCGCCGGGTCCACGCCGGGTGGCGTGGTGCCGTGGTCGCGCAGCGCGATCGCGGCCTTGCGCAGCTTCTGCCGGGCCTTGATGATGCCCGCGTCGGCGGGCACGAGCCGCTCCTTCGTGCGGTCGGCGATCGGGCCCATGCTCTCCTGCAGCGACGCGTCCTGGATCGCGATGCCCTTCACGCCCGAGTAGTACTCGCCGGTGCGTTGCTTCTCCCGGTCCATCAGGTAGTCGTTGTCGCGGTTGGCGACCGGTCGGTACGTGCCCGGGATGTTCTCGCTGTGCACGCCGTTGCCCTCGATCATCGCCTGCCGCTCGGCCGCGGTGAGCGCGCGGACCGGGTGGTAGTCGAAGCTGTAGACCCAGCAGTTCTCGTCGTCGATCGGGATCCAGAAGTGCCCGTGGATCGGGTGGTCGCCACGCGGGGGCACCATCGTGAACGACGGCATCACCCACGGCGTGATCCGCCAGTAGTACTTGCCGTCCTCGGCGTTGCGCCGGGCCCCGACGTAGAGCCCGCCGTCGGAGTCGACGACCTCGAAGAACGGCTTGGTGTCCTTCTGGTTGTACTCGTTGCCCTTCGCGCCCTTGAACAGCGGGTCGTTCTTCAGCCCGCCGGAGTGCAGGAACGTGACGTGGCTGGAGTCGATGCCGCCCTCGAAGGCCTGCAGCCAGTTGCACTGCTGCAGGCGCTTGGAGGTGTAGGTCTGCTCCGGGGGCACCAGCGCGAACTCGAACTCCGGCAGCGGCGGCTTGCCGGCCGGATCCCCCATGTAGGTCCAGAGGATGTCGCCGATCTTGACCAGCGGGTACGCGGTGAGCTTGACGTTCTGGCAGAAGCTCGAGTTGTCCGCCTCCGAGGGGACCTCGACGCACTGGCCGGTGACGTCGTACTTCCAGCCGTGGTAGGGGCAGCGCAGGCCGCCCTCCTCGTTGCGGCCGAACCACAGCGAGGCGCCGCGGTGGGCGCAGAACTCGTCGATCAGGCCGTAGCGGCCGTAGCTGTCGCGGAACGCGATGAGCCGCTCCGACAGCAGCTTGAGCCGGATCGGGGGGCAGTCGTCCTCCGGGAGCTCCTCGGCGAGGCAGGCCGGTATCCAGTACTGCCGGAACAGCTCCCCCATCGGCGTGCCCGGGCCGGTGCGGGTCAGAAGCTCGTTGATGTCCTGGCGAAGCACGGAACGACTCCCCCTTCGGAAGCGTGGACTAACCGTTATACCTACCCCATACCGTCAGGGTTGAACAGGCGGCACGTCGACCGTCAGCCCATCGAGCTCGGGCGAGACGGGGATCTGGCAGGACAGCCGGCTCCCGTCGCGCCGCTCGGAGACCGCGAGGTCGAGGAGGTCCTCCTCCATGTCGCCCGGCGACCCGACGGCGGGCCCGAACTCCTCGCGCACCCAGACGTGGCAGGTGGCGCAGGACGCGTTGCCCCCGCACTCGCCGACGATCCCGGGCACCCCGTTCTTGACCGCGGCCGCCATCACGGACTCGCCGACGACGGCGTCGACGGCGTACTCCGCCCCGTCGTCGCCGACGTAGATCACCTTCGGCACCGTTGCGACTTCCTCTCGCGCTTGGTCTGTCCATTAGACCATGGCGAGGTGAGGAGGGCCAGCACCACGATTCGTGATCACGGCACGGGCGGCACCGCCGCAGGAGACGATCGGTGAGGGCATACAATGCGTGAGTGACGAGGCCCGGAACCACTGCCCCAGCGACGGATGGCGGCGCCGCGCCGAACAAGGGTGACCTGCTCAGCAAGGTCAGCGTCGGCCGCATCTCCGAGGTCATCGTCGACCAGATCCGCCTGCTGATCCGCTCCGGACAGCTCACAGCGGGTGATCGACTCCCGAGCGAGCGGGAGCTGTGCGAGCGGTTCGGCGTCAGCCGCGTCACCGTGCGTGAGGCCCTCCGGGTGCTGGAGGCCACCGGTCTCGTCGACATCCGCGTCGGCGCCCGCGGCGGCGCGTTCGTCACCGCGCCGAGCAGCCGCATGGTCGGCGAGGGCATCGCCGACCTCATCTCGCTGTCGAGCCTGTCGGCCGTGGAGGTCACCGAGGCGCGGATGATCTTCGAGCTCGGCCTCGTGCCGCTGGTGTGCGAGCGCGCCACCGCCGACGACATCGCGGCGCTCTACGAGATCTGCGACCGCGCCACCGCGGCCGCCGAGGCAGGCGACTACCCGCTGGCGCTGTCGGCGGAGTGGCACTCGAGGTTCGCCCGCAGCACCCACAACCGCGCGATCGCGCTGCTCGCCGAGTCGCTGCACGACCCGATGATCCGCTCGCTGCAGGAGGCCCGCTCCACCGCGCCGAGCCACGGAGAGCTCGGCGTGGAGGAGCACCGCGCGCTCGTCGACGCGGTCGCGGTGCGCGACGTGGATCGCGCCACCGAGCTCATGCGCGTCCACCTCACCCGCACGGCCGAGCGGGTCGCGAGCCACGAGGGCTAGAACAGCAGCGACTTGATCGTCACCGGCACCGTGTTCGACGGATGCCGGACCCGGCCGATGTCGACGTAGTCGAAGTCGCGCAGCGCCAGCCCGTCGACGACGAGGATGTCCGCGGTCACCTCCAGCTCCTCGCACAGCAGCCTGCCGAGCGTCATGGCCACGTCGCCGTCGAGCACGACGTAGACGGGCCTCCCGCGGGCGATCCGGTCGGCGAGGCCGTCGCGGATGCCGCGGGCGAAGGCGAGGACGCGCTGGTAGCGCGGCGGCCCCGACCAGGACATCGCCAGTGCGACGTCGGCGCCGTCGTCGGTTGCGTCCGTGCCGTCGGCGCCGAGCTTGGCGAGGTGGCGGCGGACGGCCGCGGCGATCGCGGCGTCGTCCACGGCCTCCCCCAGCTCGTAGGCCGGGCGCGCCACCTGCAGGTTGCGCCGCGGCAGCAGCGCGTCCGCGTCGGAGATCCAGCAGGTGTTGCCGCTGAGCTGGACGCTGTGCTCGCTCGCCCCGAGCGCCGTCGCGCGGATGCACTCGCCCGGGGGCAGCAGCCCGCCCGGCAGCGCCCCCGCGTCGACCCGCCGGCGCAGCGCCGCACCGAGCGGCTGGCCGAGGTCGCCGAAGCGCCGCTGCTCGCGGCCGTAGACGTACTCGGCCACGCCACCGGAGAACATGACGCCGTCGATGCGGCCGAGCTCGCCCAGCGGCTCGGTCAGCAGGAACGGCTCCGCCTCGGCGCCTCCGGTGACGGCCGCGACGACCACGTCGGCCATGCCCTGGGCAACCCGCTCCAGGTCGGCGGGCGCGACGCGGTCGCCGACCTCGAAGCGGTAGCCGGCGCGGGCGGCGTGCGCGCGGCCCGCCGGGTCGAGCCGCACGATCGTGCCGGCGTCGTCGACGACCTGCAGCCGGCCGCCGACGTGCACGGCGGCGGTGGCGGCGACGCGCCCGGCGTCCAGCAGGGCGAGCTTGGTGGTCCCGCCGCCGACGTCGACCAGGAGGATGCGGCTGCCCGCGTCGTGGGACGCCTGCGCCGCCCCGGAGCCGTAGCCGGCGAGCATCGCCTCCATGTGGTGGCCCGCGGTCGCCGTGACCAGCGAGCCACCCCGGTCGGCCAGCACCGCGGCGATCGCCTCGGCGTTGCGCCGCCGCAGGGCCTCGCCGGTGAGGATCACGACGCCGGTGTCGACGTCGTCGGGGTGGACGCGGGCCTCGGCGTAGGCGGTGTCGATGATGGTGCCGAGCGCCTCGGCGTCGATCAGCCCCGGGTCGGCGGCCGCGTACGGCGTGAGCACCACCGGGGACCGGTAGGTGGTCTCCCGCCGGACCACCACGTAGCGGCTGGTCAGCTCCTCGCCGATCCGGCGCAGGTGCAGCCGGGAGAACACCACCTGGGTGCCCGAGGAGCCGATGTCCATCCCGACGCTCGCCAGCGTGACGTTGTCCTGCTGCCAGATCGGGTTGTCCTCGATCGGACCGAGGGGCTCGTCGTGGTGGTGGCCGTCGTGGTGGTGGTCGTCGTTGAGGTGGTGGTGCCCGTGGCCGTGGTGCCCGTGCCCGTGGTGATGGTGGTGGTCGCTCACACCGAGGCGGCCTTCGGCGGCAGGGTGGCGAGCTCGGCCTCGTAGAAGGCGTCCATCTGCGGCTCCATGCCGTGCTCGGCGAGGGCCTTGCGGAACATCTCGCGGACCTCCGGCGACTCGTCGGCGTAGTCGATCTGGTCGCCGCCGATGCGCCTGCTGATCCAGGCCTTCGGCACGCCCTGCGCGTTGCGCACGGACACCACCTCGTGTTTGAAGGCGAGGTAGCGGGCGGGCTCGGTGCCGCTGTTGAAGTGCTGGTGGAACCACATGTTCGGCGGAACGATCAGCGTGCCGGGGCCCCAGTCGTAACGGCGCGGCTCCTCCCCCTCCGGCCACATCAGGCTGTAGCCCCGGCCGGACAGGACGATCACGTGGGCGCCCGGGCCGTGCCGGTGCGCCTTCTTGTAGGTGGCGGTCGGGAACTGCGAGATGTGGCTGTTCATCGACCCCCTGGCCATGGCGAAGCGGATGTGCCCGCCGCCCGCGCCGCGTTCCTCGGCCTCGACGAGCGGCAGGTTGACCGCGTCGGCGACGAAGTTGGTGTCGAGCAGCAGGCCCTTCTGCTCGCCCTTGGGCGCGAAGTAGTCGGGCTCGCCCGCGAACCGCTTCGGGAAGTCGTGCGCCGTGCCGAAGACGAAGTCGACGTCGTCGTAGAGGTTGAGCACGGGCGGGAGGTTCGTGGAGGCGACGTAGCGGGCCGGCCGCTGCCCGGAGCCGTTGAAGTGCTGGTGGTGGGTGTTGAGCGGGATCGCGAACAGCGAGCCGGGGCCCCACTCGAAGGTGACCTCGGCGCCCGCGTCGTTCCACACGCGCGTGGACCCGTGCCCGTCGAGGACGAGGATCATCTCCTCGTAGAGCTGCCGCTGGGGCGCCAGCTCCCCGCCCGGGGGGATCTCGCACACGTAGCAGTCGTTCGAGGTGCGGGTCGCCTCGTGGTTGATGAACACGCCGCGCCCGCCGCGGCGCGCCCACGGCTTGAGCTCGACGGTGCGCAGGTCCGGGATGTGGTGGGCGGCGATGATGTCGAGCCCCTCGGCCGCCACCCACCGCGTGTACGGGGAGTCCTTCTCGGTGGCGAACTTCGCGGCGAAGTCCTCGTTGACGAGCGCGTCCTTGGCCATGGCCCGGCACAGTAGCAAGCTTGACAGCCATTGGTCTAACCACTAGACCTTAAGGCCGTCGCAGCGGCGCCGAGGAGGTCACCGTGGGTGAAGACGGTCGCGTGTTCGTGCGCGGTCTGGAGTCCGACAAGTACGAGCTCGAGGCGTTCCGCCGCCGTCAGCTGTCCCACCCCCGGGTCAGGGACGCCACGTTCGTCACCGACCACGGCGACGCCGTGGCGCACAACAGCACGACCAAGAAGTCCCGCACGTGGTGGCGGATCGGGCCGGGCGACGAGGAGTTCCTCACCCAGTCGCTGCAGGTGCACTTCGTCGAGATCGACGGGCACGGCAGCAACCGGGGCCACGGCCACCAGAACGAGGCCGCCTTCTACATCCTCGAGGGCGCCGGCTACGAGATCCACGACGGCCACCGCTACGACTGGAAGGTCGGCGACTTCGTCTTCGTCCACACCGACTCGGTGCACCAGCACTTCAACCCCTACGACGAGAAGGCGCTCGCCCTCGTCGTCAAGGCCAAGAGCAGCTGGATGTTCCTCGGGCTGCTGCAGCAGGGGCGGGGCGGCGACATCGACCGGCCCGACGAGTTCGGCCCGCGCGAGGACTGGTCGCAGATCTGGACCCCCGGCGTGCTGGAACGCCGCAAGGTGATCAGCGTCGAGGACACGGTGTGGGAGGACACCGAGCTGGGCCGGGTCCGGGTGATGACGAGCCCTCGCACCGATCACGCGCGGCTGTTCAGCGTGGACGCCTTCGAGTGGGCGATCGAGGCGGGCGGGTCCACGCCGCGCTACTGGAAGATGGCCGACGAGGTCCTCTACGCGCTCTCCGGCGACGGCTACTCGCTGCACTGGGAGGTGCAGGCCGAGATCGCCGACCGGTACTACGCCCACATCGCGCTCGAGCCGAGCCGCCACGAGTTCGGCCAGGGCGACATCCTCTACGTCCCGCCGAACACGGTGGCCCAGCACTTCGCCGCGGACGGCACGCCGCTGCACCTGTTGAGCTTCCAGAACCGCCTCTTCAAGCACCTGGGCTACGACAACGTCAAGGTGTTCTGAATGGAGCGCCCGTCCGGGGTCGTGGCAGGCCCCGCCCGTTACGGCAGCGACCTCGTCGTGGACCTGCTGCGGGCGCTCGGCACCCGGTACGTGCCGCTCAACCCCGGCTCGTCGTTCCGCGGGCTGCACGACTCGCTGGTCAACCACGGCGGCAACCACGACCCGCAGCTGCTGCTGTGCCTGCACGAGGAGATCGCGGTCTCCCTCGCCCACGGTTACGCCAAGGGCTCCGGCCAGGTGGGCGTCGCGCTCGTGCACGACCTCGTCGGGCTCATGCACGCCTCGATGGCCGTCTACGACGCGTTCTGCGACCGCGTCCCGCTGCTCGTCCTCGGCGGCAGCGGCCCGGCCGACCCGGCGCTGCGCCGCCCGATCGACTGGGTGCACTCGGCCACCACCCAGGCCGAGCTCGTGCGCGACTTCGTCGTGTGGGACGCCGAGCCCGCCACCCCCGCCGCCGCCGTCGCGGACGTGCTGACCGCCCACCAGCGGGCCGCCAGCGTCCCGCGCGGGCCCGCCTACGTCTCGCTGGACGCGGGCGTGCAGGAGGCCGCGCTCACCGCACCCGTGCCGCTCCCCGATCTGGCCGGCTTCGCGCCGGCCCCTCCCCCGGCGGCCGACGAGGCCTGCGTCGATCGGGCCGTCGAGGTGCTGCTCGCCGCGCAGCGCCCCGTCGTCACCGCCGGGGCGATGGACCACGACCCCGCCGCCACGCCGGTGCTGGTCGAGCTGGTGGAGCTGCTCGGGGCGGCCTACGTCGAGGACCGCAACTCGGTCTCCTTCCCCACCACCCACCCGCAGAACGGCACCGGCGACGCGAGCTGGCTCGCCGACGCCGACGTCGTCCTCGCGATCGGGGTCCCGGACGTACCGGGCCGGCTGCGCCGCCGCGGCCGGGAGCGGGCGAGCGCGCCGACGGCGTTTCCGTCCATCGTGGACGTCTCCACCGGGCACCTGGGACAGCGGTCGTGGAGCAACGCGTTCGCCACCCCGTTCCCGCGGGCGGCGCAGCTGCTCGCCGACCCGCTGACCGGGGCGCGCCAGCTGCTCGCCGCGCTGCGGGAGCGGGCACCGGACGCCGCGGAGCGGCGCGAGCGGGTGGTGGAGCGGGTCCGCGCGCAGCGGGCCGCGGCCACGCGGACCCGACGCCTCGACGCCCGGCCGATCAGCCCCGCGCGGCTGGTGGCCGAGCTCTGGTCGGCCGTGCGCGACACCGGTCACCTGCTGTGCCTGCGCAACACCCGCAGCTGGCCGGAGGGCGTGTGGGAGCTGCCCGGCGCGGGCAGCTACCTCGGGCACTCCGGGGGCGGTGGCGTCGGCTACGGACCGGGCGCCTTCGTCGGCGGGGCGCTCGCCGCCCGCGACCGGGGCCTGCTCGGCGTCGGGATCATCGGCGACGGAGACCTGCTGATGGCCGCCGGTGCGCTCTGGACGGCCGTGCACCACCGGATCCCCGGGCTGCTCGTCGTCAACGACAACGGCTCGTTCTACAACGACGAGCCGCACCAGGCGGCCGTGGCCCGCGAGCGCGGGCGGCCGGTCGACAACAGCTGGATCGGCATGCGGATCGCCGACCCCGCCGTCGACATCGACGCCCTCGCCGCCTCCTACGGCTGCTGGACGGCGGGCACCGTCACCGAGCCCGACGAGCTCGCGGGCGCGTTCACCAAGGCGCTCGCCGCGGCGCAGGAGGGCCGGCTCGCCGTGGTCCACGTGCGGACGGAGCCGGCATGAGCCGGGTGCTGGGCCGTGTGGCGCGCGGCGCCCCACCGGTGCACGCGCTGATGTCGATCGGCGGGCGGTGGCGCGAGGCCACGTCCGGCGCCCGGATGGACTGCATCGACCCGACCACCGAGGAGCTGCTCGGCACCGTGCCCGCCGCCGGGGCCGCCGACGCCGACCTCGCCGTGCGGACCGCGCAGGAGGCCTCGGGGCCGTGGCGGGCGCTGGGCTGGACGAAGCGGGCGGCGCTGCTGCGCGACCTCGCCGCCGCCGTCGCCGAGGTCGCCGACCGGCTCGCCGTGCTGGACACCCTCGACAGCGGCAACCCGATCGCGGGCATGCGCGGCGACATCGACTCGACGGTCCGCGAGCTGCACTACTACGCCGGCCTCGCCGGCCAGACGCACGGCGAGAGCACCCCCACCGGTGCCGAGACCGTCTCGTTCACCCGGCGTGAGCCCTACGGGGTGGTCGTGCGGATCGTGCCGTTCAACCACCCGTTCAAGTTCGCCTGCGGCAAGGCGGCCGCCGCGCTCGCCGCCGGCAACGCGGTGATCGTGAAGCCCGGCGAGCAGACGTCGCTGTCGGCGATCGCGCTCGCCGAGATCGCCGAGGCCGTGCTCCCGCCGGGCGTGCTGACCGTCCTCACCGGCACCGGGACCGAGCTGGGCGAGGCGCTCGTCGGGCACCCCGGCGTGCAACGGGTGGCGTTCACCGGCTCGGTGCCGACCGGCAGGCGGATCCTCACCACCGCGGCGCGCAACCTCGCCCACGTCACCCTCGAGCTCGGCGGCAAGAACCCGCTGATCGTCTGCCCCGACGTGGACCCGCGCACCGCCGCCCGCGACGCCGTCGCCAGCATGAACATCGCCCGCAGCAACGGGCAGTCCTGCGGGTCGACCTCGCGGCTGTACGTGCACGAGCGGATCAGGGCGGAGTTCACCGAGGCGCTGCTGGAGCGGGTGCGGGCGCTGCGCGTCGGCGACCCGTGCGACGAGGCCAACGACGTCGGCCCGGTCGCGTTCGCCGAGCACCACGCGCGCGTGCTCGACCACATCGAGCGCGCGAAGGCCTCCGGGGCGACGGTCGCCGTCGGCGGGTCCCGCCCGCCGGGGCCCGAGCGCGGCTACTTCGTCGAGCCCACGGTGTTCACCGACGTCACCGACGACATGCCGATCGCCCGCGAGGAGGTGTTCGGGCCGGTCATGGCCGTCATGGGGTTCACCGACCTCGACGACGCCGTGCGGCGGGCCAACGACACCGACTACGGGCTCACCGCCAACGTCTACACCCGCGACCTGCGGGTGGCGCACCGGCTCGCGGGCGAGCTGCAGGCCGGCTACGTGTACGTCAACGGCACCGGGCGCCGCCCGCCCGGCTCCCCCTTCGGCGGCTGGAAGCACAGCGGCCTGGGCAAGGAGAACTCGCACCAGGAGCTCCTGTCCTACACGCGCGAGAAGACGATCACCATCACGCTGCCGGCCGCCGACCCCGACTGGAGCTGACGCCATGCCCAACCACGCTCCCTACGACAAACCCGTCTGGGGCTCCGACGTCATGGTCGACGCGCTGCGCCGGCTCGACCTGCCCTACATCGCGCTCAACCCGGGCTCGTCCTACCGCGGCCTGCACGACTCGCTCGTCAACTACGCGGGCGACGAGATGCAGATCATCGAGTGCCCGCACGAGAAGATCGCCGTCGCGCTGGCCCACGGCTACGCGAAGGCGTCCGGGCGCGCGATGGGCGTGGTCCTGCACGACCTCGTCGGGCTGCTGCAGGGCACGATGGGCGTCTACTACGCCTACGCCGACCGCACCCCCGTGCTCGTCCTCGGCGGGTCCGGCCCGGCCGACCACGAGCGGCGCAGGCCCTACATCGACTGGATCCACTCGGCCAACGTGCAGGGCCAGGCGGTGCGCGAGTACACGAAGTGGGACCACGAGCCGCGCTCGATCGAGGCGGTGCCCGGCGTGCTCGCCCGCGCCTACCGGATCGCGACCACCCCGCCCGCAGGCCCGACCTACGTCGCGCTCGACGCGGGCCTGCAGGAGGACCCGGTCGACGAGCCGGTGCCGGTGGACGAGGTCGCCGCGCTGGCCGCGGCGCCTGCCCCGGTCGCGCCGGACCCGGCCGCGCTGCGCGCGCTGGCCCGGGAGCTGTGCGCGGCGAAGCGCCCGGTGATGGTGCTGGCCTACCCGGGGCGCGACCCCGCGTCGTTCGGGCACCTCGTCGACCTCGCCGAGCTGGTCGGCATCGGGGCGATCGACACGCACTGGCGGCTCAACTTCCCGACCCGCCACCCGTTGTGCGTGAGCGACACCGACGCGATCGACGAGGCCGATTGCGTGTTGTTCGTCGACGTCAAGGACATGGTGAAGCCGACCCACCGCACCGACCGGCTGGCGCGGCGCAACGTCTCCCGGCTGGCGCCGGGCTGCCGGGTGCTCTCGATCGGCTTCGGCGACATCGGCACCTCGTCGTGGAGCGAGGACTACGCCCAGCAGATCCCGGCCGCCCACGCGGTCGTCGCCGACACCGCGGTGGCGCTGCCGCTGCTCGTCGAGGAGTGCCGCACCCTGCTGGCGCACGACACCCCGGAGCGCGCCGCCGAGCGCGCGGCCTGGACCCGCAGGCTCACCGAGGTGCACGACGAGGTGTGGGCGGGCTGGGCGCAGCACGCCGCCGCCGTCGCCGGGGAGACGCCCGTGGCCACCGCGCAGCTCGCGGCGGCGGTCTGGAACGTCGTGCGCGACCACGACTGGGTGCTCACCGCGGGCACCGCCGCGGAGTGGGCGCTGCGGCTGTGGGACTTCGACGCCCCGCACCGCCACCCCGGGAAGCAGCTGGGCACCGCCACGCAGATCGGCATCTCGCTGGGGGTCGCGCTCGCCCACAAGGGGACGGGGCGGCTCGTCGTGGACCTGCAGCCCGACGGCGACCTGATGTTCGACGTCGGCGCCCTGTGGGTGGCGAGCCGCTATCGGCTGCCCCTGCTGGTGGTGATGTTCAACAACCGGGCCTACTACAACGACTGGGAGCACCAGGAGAAGCTCGCCGCACAGCGCGGCACCCCCGCCGAGCGCGCCCACATCGGCATGGCCATCGACGACCCGGCCCCCGACTTCGCGGCCGTGGCGACCGGGTTCGGCTGGCACGCCGAGGGGCCGATCACCGACCCGGGGGCGGTGGAGGAGGCGGTGCGGCGGGCCGCGGCGCACGTGCTGGAGACGGGCTCCCCCGCGCTGGTGGACGTGGTCTGCCAGCCGAAGTAGCCGCGAGCCCGCCGCCCGGGTTGCCGCCCGGGCGGCGGTGCCGTAGAGATCCGGCGTGACCCTGTCCACCCCGGCCCGCCTGCTGCGCCTGCTCAGCCTGCTGCAGAACAGGCGGGAGTGGGCGGGCACGGAGCTCGCCGAACGGCTCGGGGTCACCGACCGGACGGTGCGGCGCGACGTGGGCCGGCTGCGCGAGCTCGGCTACCCGGTCGAGAGCACCACGGGCACCGCGGGCGGCTACCGGCTCACCTCCGGTGAGGACCTGCCGCCGCTGTTGCTGGACGACGACGAGGCGGTCGCGATCGCGACGAGCCTGCTCGGCACCGTCGCCGACGGCGAGACGGCCGGCCGCGCGCTGGCGAAGCTCACCCAGGTGATGCCGGCGCGGCTGCGCAGGCGGGTCGCGGCCGTCGACGCGTCGGTGGTGTCGGTGCCCGACCACCGGGCCGCCCGGATCGACCCGGGGGTGCTCGCCGTGCTGGCGGGGGCCGTGCGGGACCGGGAGATCGTCCGGTTCGACTACCGCCGCCGCGACGGGTCGGTCACCGAACGGCGGGTGGAGCCGCACCGCGTGGTGACGACGTACGGCCTGTGGTACCTGATCGCGTTCGACACCCGGGCCGGGGACTGGCGGACGTTCCGGGTCGACCGCATCGACCGCCCCGAGTCGGTGCGCCTGCCGTTCACGCCCCGCGAGTTGCCCGCGGGCGACCCGGTCGAGCAGGTGCGGGAGGCGATCGCCTCCGCGCCCTACCGCTACTCGGTGCGCGCCAGGGTCCCGGCGCCCGCCGAAGAGGTGCGGGCCCGGCTGCCGATGTCGATCCTCGCCCGGATCCAGCCGGTCGACGCGGCGTCCTGCACCGTCGTGCTCGGGGCCGACTCGCTGCACCACCTCGCGCGCGACGTCGTGGCGCTCGGGCCGGGGGCCGAGCTCGAGGGCCCGCCGGAGGTGCTGGCCCACCTCCAGCAGGTCGGCCGCTGGCTCGCCGGGCAGGGCTAGCGCGGGCTGGAACGCCCGACCGCCGCCGCGCGACATCGGCCCGGGGAATACGGTCTTCGTTGTTCGAGGGTATGGGGGTGTGCCGTGGCGGTTCGGAGCCCGGGCGTGCAGACGGCTCTCCCGCCCGCGGTGGTGGCGCAGGCCGTGCTCGCCGGCGGGTTCCTGGTCCACCTCGCGGTCGTCGAGGCGCTGTTCGCCACCGCGGGCGAGGGCAAGAACGCCGTGCTGACCGCCGCGAAGTTCTTCGCGCTGCACGCGGCGTCGCTCATGATGCTGCAGCTGGTGCTGGTGGCCCGGCTGCCGTTCCTCGACCGGCGGATCGGCATGGACCGGCTCACCCGCTGGCACCGCGTCATCGGCTTCACGCTCGCCTGGACCGTGCTCACCCACGGGGTGCTGGTGGTGCTCGGCTACGCGACGCTCTACTCGATGCCCGTGCTCGCGACGTTCGCGAGCCTCGCCGGGGTGGTCGCGTCGCTGCTCGGGATGTGCGCCGCCGCGATCATCCTCGTGATCTCCGCGACCTCGCTGCGGCGGCTGCGCAGGCGCATGAGCTACGAGACCTGGCACGCCCTCCACGTCGGCCTCTACCTCGCCGTGCTGCTCGCGCTGGTCCACCAGGGGCTGGAGGGCACCACGTTCGCCTCCTCGCCCGCCGCCCGCGCCTACTGGTGGACGGTGTGGGCGCTGGTGCTGCTCGCGTTCGTCGGCGGCCGGATCGCGCTGCCGATCTGGCGCAACGCCCGGCACCGGTTCCGGGTGGCCGCGGTCGTCCCGGAATCGGACGACGTGGTGTCCGTGCACGTCACCGGGCGCGACCTCGACCGGCTCGGCGCGCGGGCCGGGCAGTTCTTCATCTGGCGCTTCCCCGCCCACAACGGCTGGTGGCAGGCCAACCCGTTCTCGCTGTCCGCCGCGCCCGACGGGCGCACGCTGCGGCTCACCGCGAAGGCCGTCGGCACGACCAGCGCCGGGTTGCGGCGGCTGCCGGTCGGCACGCCCGCATTCCTCGAGGGCCCCTACGGCGCGTTCACCGCGGTGCAGCGCACGCGGCCGGCCGCGGTCCACATCGCGGGCGGCGTGGGCATCACCCCGATCCGCGCGATGCTGGAGGAGGCGAGCGGGCCCACCGTCGTCCTCTACCGGGTGCGCGACACCGACGACGCCGTGCTGCTGGGTGAGCTTTCGAAGCTCGCGGACGAGCGCGGCGCGCAGCTGCACCTGCTGGCCGGGCGGACGGGGGCGGGCGATCCGCCGTTCCGCCCGTTCGCGCCCGAGAACCTGCGGGCGCTCGTGCCGGACATCGCCGACCGGGACGTCTACGTCTGCGGCCCGCCCGCGATGACCGACGCGGTGCTCGACAGCCTCCGCGCGCTCGGCGTCCCCCGCCGCCAGGTGCACGCCGAACGGTTCAGCCTCGCCTGATCACTAATCTCTTCTGCCATGACGATCCTCGTGACCGGCGCGACCGACGGGCTCGGCCGGTACGTGACCACCGAGCTCGCGAAGGCCGGGCACCGGGTGCTCGCCCACGGACGCAACCCGGAGCGGCTGCGCGCCCTGCGCGACGAGCTGGGTGTCGACACCGTGCAGGCGGACCTCGCGGAGCTGCGGCAGGTGGACCGGCTCGCCGACGAGGTGCTCGAGCGGGTCGACCGGCTCGCCGTGCTGGTCAACAACGCGGGCGTGGGCGCGGGCGCCGACCCGCGCCGGCGGGAGGTGAGCGCCGACGGCATCGAGCTGCGGTTCGCCGTGAACCACCTGGCCGGCTACCACCTGGCGCAGCGGCTGGCGCCGAAGCTCGTCGCGTCGGCGCCCGCGCGCGTGGTCAACGTCGCCTCGATCGGGCAGGAGCCGATCGACTTCTCCGACCCGCTGCTCGAGCGGTCCTACTCCGGCATGCGCGCCTACCGGCAGAGCAAGCTCGCGCAGATCATGGCCGCCATCGACCTGGCCGAGGAGCTGCGCGGCACCGGCGTCACAGTCAACGCGCTGCACCCGGCCACGCTCATGCCGACGACGATGGTGCGGGAGGGCTTCGGCGCCCCGCTCAGCACGCTGGAGGAAGGCGGCAGGGCGACGCTGCGCCTCATCCTCGACGAGGGCCTCGCCACCACCACGGGCCGCTACTTCGACAGCAACCGCCCCGATCCGGCCGACCCGCATCCCCAGGCCGGCGACCCCGACGCGCGCAGGCGGCTGCGCGAGCTGTCGGACCGGCTCATCGCGGAGGCGCTGGGGCGCGCACCGCGCTGACCGCGATCGCGGTGAGGTGCATCGTGAAGCCGCCGCCCGCCGCGTCGACGGCGGCGCCGAGCCCGGCGAGCAGCTCCTCCCGGGTGTCCGCGGGGATCAGGTGGAACCCGCCCGCCGTGGGCACGAACTCCAGCCAGCCGTCGCGGTCGTAGGCCCGGTCCCAGTCGAACCGCCACCGCTCCGGCTCGCCGAAGCCGCCCGCCTCGGCCATCCCGTCGGCTGCCCTGGTGAGGTTCGCCGAATAGGCGTCGACGCCGGGGAACGGCCCGTTCGCGAGCGGCGTGCCCGGCAACAGGCGTCGGTACACGGCAGTGAACGCCTCGGCCAGGTCGGGCGGCGGCTGCAGCACGTACCAGAACAGCGCGATCCGCCCCCCGGGCCGCAGCACCTGCGCGGCCTTGCGCGCGCCGGCGACCGGTTCCACCCAGTGCCACGTCATCCCGGACACCACCGCGTCGAACGTGCGCCCGGCCGGGTCCCACTCCTCGAACGTCGCGACGTCCACGGCGAGGCCCTGCCCGCGCGCCCGGTCCGCCATCCGCGGGTCCGGGTCGACGCCCAGCACCGTGCAGCCCGCGGCCTGGAACCGCCGGGCGGCGATGCCGGTGCCGCAGCCGACGTCGAGGACGAGCCGGCCCGGGCTCGCGGCGACGACCCGCTCGACCAGGGCGTCCGGGTAGCGCGGGCGGGCCCGGTCGTAACGTTCGGGGTCCACGCCGAACGACTCCGCGACGTCGCGGGCGCGGTGGGGGTCCTCATCAACAGTGGGCATGCGCCCACACTAGTGGGCACGCGCCCACTCGTGGACGACAGGAGGTCGAATGCCGACCGGGGTTGCCCTGCGCGACCCGCGCGAGCAGCTGTTCGCGGCCGCGGAGCGCATCCTGCTGCGCGCCGGGCCGAACGCGCTGACCAGCCGGGCGGTCACCGACGAGGCCGGGGTCGCCAAGGGGGTGCTGCACCGGCACTTCGCCGACTTCGACGCCTTCCTCACCGAGCTGGTGATCGACCGCATCCGCAGGCTCGACGCCGACCCCCTGCCCGCCTCGGCGGGCACCGGCACCGTCACCGGCAACGTCACCGCCGCGCTGACCCGCGTGTTCGGGCCGGTCGCCGTCGGGATCGTCGGGCTCGTCACCGCCCGCGACGGCCTGCGCGCCCGGCTGCGCGCGGCCGGGCTGACCGGCATCCCGCTGCTCGCGCAGGCCACGAGCATGATCGCCGGCTACCTCGCGGCGGAGCGCGAGCTCGGCCGCCTCGCGGCGGGCGCCGACGTCGACGCGCTCGCGCTGACCCTGGTCGGCAGCGCGCACATGCTGTTCGCGGGCGCCGACCACCCGCCCGCGGAGCAGGAGGTGCACCGGGTCGTCGCGACCGCCCTCGCAGGCGTCACGCCGCAGGCTTAGACCCATCCCCCGTCCGGGTGCGGCGCGTCGCCGGGGGCCCGCCGCCGCCTCTACTACCTTCCGCGTCGCCAGCGTCACGGAAAGTGAAGGGGACCAGGCATGGCGGGCAAGTTCGAGGTGTACAAGGACCGAGCGGGCAAGTACCGGTTCCGACTGAAGGCGTCCAACGGCCAGGTCGTCGCCACCGGTGAGGCGTACGAGACGAAGGCGTCGGCGCTCAAGGGCTGCGAGTCGGTGCAGCGCGCCGCCGAGGGCGCGCAGATCGTCGAGGTCGACTCCTGACCCGCTCGTCGTGACGGTGGGCCGGGCGGGAACGGCTCCCGCCCGGCCCTTCCTGCGACGCATGACGTACCGCCGCGCCGCCATGCGTCGATCGCCCAGCACCGTGCGTGATCCCTAGCGTTCCCGGTGACCTCGTCCGGTCGACGACGACGGGAGCGCCATGCGCACGAAGGCAGCGGTCATCCGGGAGACCGGGAAACCCTGGGAGCTGGTCGACCTCGAACTCGACGATCCGCGCGAGGGCGAGGTGCGGATCAAGTTCGCGGTGTCCGGCATGTGCCACTCCGACGAGCACCTGCGCACCGGCGACTCCCCGTGCCGGCTGCCCATCGTCGGCGGGCACGAAGGCGCGGGCGTCGTCGAGGCGGTCGGGCCGAACGTGACGCGGGTGAAGCCCGGCGATCACGTCGTGTGCTCGTTCATCCCCGCCTGCGGCACGTGCCGCTACTGCTCCTCCGGGCGGCAGAACCTCTGCGACCAGGGCGCCCAGATGGTCACCGGGATGCTCGCCGACGGCACGTTCCGGTTCCACGACGACCGGGGCGCCGACCTCGGCGGGTTCTGCATGCTCGGCACGTTCTCGCAGCGCGCCGTGGTCTCACAGGCGTCCTGCGTGCCGATCGACCACGACATCCCGTTCGAGGTCGCCGCGCTCACCGGCTGCGGGGTGCCGACCGGCTGGGGGTCGGCGGTCTACGCGGCGGGCGTGCGGGCGGGCGACACCGTCGTGATCTTCGGGATCGGCGGCGTGGGGTCGAACGCCGTGCAGGGCGCGCGCTTCGCGGGCGCGAGGCACGTCGTCGCCGTGGACCCGGTCGCGTTCAAGCGCGAGAAGGCGCTCCAGTTCGGCGCCACCCACGCCTTCGCCGACGCGGCCGAGGCGCACGAGTTCGTCGTGCAGGCCACCCGCGGCCAGCTCGCCGACCACGCCATCTGCACCGTCGGCGTGCTGACCTCGGACGTTGTCTCGCAGGCGGCCGCGATCGTCGGCAAGGGCGGCCAGGTCACGATCACCTCAGTCGGCCGCAGCAGCGACACGCAGGTGCAGCTCGCGGCCAACGGGCTGCTCGTCGGCTACCAGCGGCGTGTGCAGGGCCACGTCTTCGGCATGTGCAACCCGCTGCTCGACATCCCGCGCCTGCTCGACCTGTACCGCGAGGGCAGGCTCGACCTCGACGGGCTGATCACGCGCAGGTACTCCCTCGACGAGATCAACCAGGGCTACCAGGACCTCGACGACGGCAAGCTCATCCGCGGGATCGTCGTGCACGAGGACTGAGCCGTGCCCGTCCGCACCACCGCCGACGACGCGCGGGTCCGCGTCCAGCGGCGCCGGGTCCTGCTCTCGGGGACCATCGGCACCACGATCGAGTACTTCGACTTCCTGCTGTTCGGGCTCATCGCCCCCGTGGTGTTCAACCAGCTGTTCTACCCGGACGCCGACCCGCTGGTGGGCACGATCGCCGTGCTCGCGACGTTCGCCGTCGGCTACGTCGCGCGCCCGCTCGGCGGGTTCGTGTTCGGCCACTTCGGCGACCGCATCGGCCGCAAGCCGATCATGTTCGTCACGCTGGTGCTGATGGGCGCCGCCACCACCGGGATCGGCCTGCTGCCCACGTACGCGGTGATCGGGGTGGCCGCGCCGATCCTGCTCACGCTGCTGCGGTGCGTCCAGGGCTTCGCGCTCGGCGGCGAGACGGTCGGCGCGACGATCATGGCGGCCGAGAGCGCGCCACACGGCAAGCGCGGCGGCTACGCGGGCACGATCCAGATCGGCGGCGCGCTGGGATCGGTGCTGGCCTCGCTCGCGGCCGCCCTGGTGGCGAGCATGCCCACCGAGCAGGCGCTGGCCTGGGGCTGGCGGGTGCCGTTCCTGCTCAGCGCCGTGCTCGTCCTGGTCGGGGTGTACGTGCGCACCCGGATCGACGAGTCGCCGGTGTTCACCAGGGCCGTCGCCGAGGCGCCGCCGAAGGCGCCGCTGCTCGTGGCGCTGCGCGAGGAGCCCAAGGCGTGCCTCACGGTGTTCCTGTGCGTGATCACCGAGACGAGCATGCTGCAGCTCTTCACCGTCTACGCGCTGGTCCACGGCTCTGGCGAGCTGGGGATCCCGACCTCGGTGATGCTGAACGGGGTGCTCATCGGCAACATCGTCGGCATCGCGATGAACCCGCTCTTCGGGCGCCTGTCCGACGTCGTCGGCCGCCGCCTGCTGATCTCCGCGTCGCTGGTCGTCGGCGCGCTCTACACCGCGTTCGCCTTCTTCCCGATGCTCGCGAGCGGCAACGCGGCGCTCATCGTGACGGCCATGGCGATCCCGCCCGCGGTGATCCAGACGATGATCTTCGCGACGGAGGCCAGCTTCTTCGCCGAGCTGTTCCGCGGCGCCGCCCGCCGGTTCTCGGGGCTCGCCGTGAGCCGCCAGGTCGGCGGGGTGATCGGCGGGCTCTTCCCGCTGATCGCCGCGACGGTGTACGCAGCGGCGGGCTCGGTGTGGGCGGTCGTCGGCTACTACGCGGCGATCTCGGCGGTCTCGCTCACCGCGGTGCTCGCCGCCCGGGAGACGCACCGAGAGGCGCTCACCTGACGGTGCCGACCCGATGGCGCCGACTTTGATGGCGCCGACCCGACGGCGCCGACGTGATGGCGCCGACCCGATCGGCGGGGCCCGCGGTCGAGCCCCGCCGCCCGCCGTGGTCAACTGGCAGGCGGTCGGGACGCGAGGAGGTGCGGTGCGGTACGCGGCGATCGGCGACAGCTTCACCGAGGGGGTCGGCGACGAGCTCCCCGACGGGGCGGTCCGCGGGTGGGCCGACCGGGTCGCGGCGGGCTTCGCGGCCGGCCGGGGCGGCCAGGTGCACTACGCCAACCTCGCCGTGCGCGGGCGGCTGCTCGCACCCATCGTCACCGAGCAGCTCGAGGCGGCCCTGGCGCTGGATCCCGCCCCCACGCTGATCACGCTCAACGGCGGCGGCAACGACATGCTCCGCCCCGGGTGCGACGTGGCTGGGCTGGTCGCCCTCACCGAGCGGGCGGTCCGCCGGTGCGCCGAGGCGGGCGTGCGGCTCGTGCTGATCAGCGGCGCCGACCCGTCGGACCGGCTCCCGTTCGGCCGGACCATCCACCGCCGCGCCGCCCGGCTGACCGAAGGGGTCGCCGCGCTGGCCGCCGCGCACGGGGTGGACTTCGTCGACGTCTTCCACGACGCCGAGATCCGCCGCCCCGGGTACTGGTCGGCGGACCGGCTGCACCTGAACGCGGCGGGGCACGAGCGCGTGGCGCAGCTCGTGCTCGCCGCGCTGGGCGAGGGCCCGGCCGCCCGGGCCGCCGGCCACGACTCCGCCGCGGCCCGCGGCCTGCTCGCCGAGGCCCGCTACTACCGCGAGCACGTGCTGCCCTGGCTCGCCCGCAGGCTGCGGGGCCGCTCGTCGGGTGACGGCCGGGTCGCGAAGCACGCGACGTGGATCCCGGTGCCCGCCCCCGAGCGGGCATCGGGGTGAACCCACCGGGCCGAGTCACCACCGGTCGACCTGCGGTAGTCCACCCGTTCGGGAGCTGGCCGGCACCCGGGCCCGGGCGTAGGTTCGGCCGCCCTCCGCCGATAGCGGCGGTGCCGGGTGAGGAGTCGACGATGGCCGGGTTCATCCAGATCATCGAGATGCACACGTCCCGCATGGACGAGGTCGAGGCGCTCGGGAAGGAGATCCGCGCCCGCCTCGACGACGGCCGCCCGTCCAGCCCCCTGCGGAGCACGATCACCGCCGACCGCAACCGGCCCGGCGTCTACTACAACATCGTGGAGTTCGCCTCCTACGAGGCGGCGATGGAGAACTCGAGCCGGCCCGAGACCGCCGAGTTCGCCTCGCGCCTCGGCGAGCTCTGCGACGAGCCGCCGAAGTTCTCCGACCTCGACGTGCGCGAGGTGTGGGAGCCGTCGGCGCGGCGCTGACCGCGCACGGTCACAGCGAGGCGAGGACCCGGACCCGGTCGGCGAGCGCCCGGCGGGCGGCCGCCGAGCCGAACGCGATGAAGTCGAACTCGTGCGGCACCCCCGGGTGCAGGTGGAACTCCACCGGCACCCCGGCCCGCGCGAGGCGCATCGCGTAGGTGAGGTCCTCGTCGCGGAAGATGTCGAGCTGGCCCACCTCGATGTAGGCGGGCGGGAGCCCGGCCGGGTCGGCGACGCGCGCCGGCGCGGCGTGGGCGGGCACGTCCGCGCCGCCCGCAGCGGGTCCGAGCAGCGCGCCCCAGCCGGTGCGGTTGTCATCCCACGTCCAGACCGCGAACGGGGCGAGCTGCGGGTCCGGGGTGACGGTGCGGTCGTCGAGCATCGGCATGACGAGGATCTGCTGGGCGATCGCGGGCCCGCCGCGGTCGCGGGCGAGGATCGCCACCGCCGCGGCGAGCCCGCCACCCGCGCTGTCGCCGAACACCCCGATCCGCGCCGGGTCGACGCCCAGCTCGGCGGCGTGCTCGTGCAGCCACACCAGGGCGGTGTAAACGTCCTCGACCGGCGTCGGGTGCGGGTGCTCCGGGGCGAGCCGGTAGTCGACCGACAGGATCGGCGTCCCGCTCGCCGCGACGTAGCGGGCCGCCGTCCCGTGGAACAGGTCGACGTCGCCCGCGATCATGCCGCCGCCGTGCGCGTACACCACCGCTGGGCCGGGCACACCGGGGGCGTCCGCGCGGGTGTACCAGCGGGCCCGGATGGTCGCGCCGTCGCCGGTGGCGAGCTCGTGGTCGGCGGCCGTGACGCCGTCCGGGAACGGCTGCGCGGTGTCGCCGTGCCGGAACACCGGCTCCAGCACCGCCCGCCGGGCGGCGACGTCCCCGGCGGGCGGGGGCGTGCTGCCCGGCGGCGGGGCGAACGGGGCGAACGCCTCGGCCACCTCGGGATCGAGGGTGAGGGTCACGGGTCCTCCTCAGGGGATCAGGACGGTCTTGCCGGACAGCTGCCCGGCGACCGCGGCGTCGTGCACGGCGGCCAGGTCGGCGAGCGGCCGGCGCTGGGTGACGGTGATCTCGAGCTCGCCGGCGTCGACGAGGTCGACCAGCTCGGTGAGCCGGGTGGGATCGCTGCGCACCATCACCTGCACGGTCCGCACACCGCGCCCGACCCGCTCCGGGCCGGGGGTGGTGGCGCTCGCGAGCACCCCGCCGTCGGCGACGAGGTCGGCGAGCCGGGCGGTCTCCTCCGGGCTGCTGCGGACCAGCTGGAGCGCCACGTCGAACCGCTGCCCGGCCACCGCTTCGACGAGCGGTGTGGTCGTGTGGTCGACGACGTGGTCCGCACCGAAGGAGCGGACGCGGTCGCGGCTGCGCGGGCTCGCGGTGGCGGTGACGGTGGCGCCCGCGCGCTTGG
>Ga0310834_100595_pt1 | contig 36468 bp, 29 predicted proteins | sample SM_ome_2_FD_201314 | JGI IMG/M metagenome (GOLD analysis project Ga0310834, IMG submission 201314) | Sorghum-adapted microbial communities enriched on stacked mutant (SM) sorghum from Joint BioEnergy Institute, Emeryville, California... ...
GAACCACGAGCAGCACCCGGAGCAGGCTGGACCAAGGCCAGCAGACCCGTCACACCCTCACCAAGGCAAGATCATCAGGACGAGGCCGCCCGACCAATACACAATCCCGTCCACGGATTCAGGCTAAAGGCCTGGTCATGTCGCGGTCGAGCCGCCGAACGGCGCTGTCGCACGGACATCAGCGATAGTGCCGAGGACCGGAGAATCTGTGGCTCGGCCCGCTCCGCGGTGCCGCCAGTCCATGGGACGGCACCTCCACTGCGTCGGCCAATTCGAGGCGAACAGGTTGGTGGCGTACGGGCAGCGAGCCAGCCGGGCGGTCTCCGCCCGCTGTCTCGGCGACTGCCCGTACCCGCTCCACCAATCCGGCCAAGTCGTCAACCAACCGCCTGCCTCCCGCGGCCAGTTCCTCACCTGCGGCAGTCGGCAACACGCCACGCGGGGTACGGACCAGCAGTACCACCCGAAGGGACCGCTCCAACTGCTGAACGTGCGTTGACACCGCCTGTTGGGTCAGGTGAAGGCGAGCGGCAGCACGTGTGACGTTCAGCTCCTCCGCTACCAGCAGGAACGATCTCAAGTACCGAACATCAATATCAATCATCTGTCGTGCCCTGTTGGTGTCGCTGCGGTCGCCGCGCGGCGCTGGCCACGCCTTCATCCGATGCGGTCGAGGCCGGTCAGGCCGACCGAAAGTGTCCATAGAAGACGGTCCTGGTCGCTCTCCGGCGGCCCGTCGGCGATCCGGCAGTCGGCGCAGTACGCGCCGCCATGGCTATCGAGCTGGGGCGAGGTTGCTGCCCACACCAGCGTCGCCGCGCCATGCTCGGGCGTCCTGAACAGACCCGGCTTCGGCGTACCGTCGGGATCGATCCAACCTGCGGCGACCATTTCGTCCACCGTGAGGTGTCGCTGCAGCTGAGTGAGAATCCAGCCCGGGTTGACCGAGAAGGCGTGGACGCCGGACGGACCGCCGAGCCGGTCGAGGTGGCGGGCGAAGAGGATGTTCGCCAGCTTGGACTGCCCGTATGCCGCCCACTTGTCGTAGCGGTTGGCGAAGTGTATGTCGTCCCAACAGATCTGCCAGTCCGGGTTGTATCCGGAGGAGACCGACACGACGCGGGCCGAGCCGGCTGCGGTGAGAGCCGGCCACAGCAGTTGGGTCAGCGCGAAGTGGCCGAGGTGGTTGGTGGCGAACTGGGCCTCCCAACCCGGACCGACGCGGGTTTCGGGGCAGGCCATGACGCCGGCGTTGGCGATCAGGATGTCGAGGGCGGCGTGCCGGCGCCGGAACCGTCCGGCGAACGCCGCGACGGAGTCAAGGTCGGCGAGGTCGAGCTGGTCGACCTCCGACCCGTCGATGCCGGCGAGCGCCTGCCGCGCGACCTGAGGCCTTCGGGCCGGGACGATGACTCGGGCTCCGGCCTCGGCGAGTGCCCGGACAGCCGCCAGGCCGACCCCGGAATAGCCGCCGGTGACCACGGCGGTCTTGCCGGTGAGGTCGACCCCGGCGAGGACCTGGCTGGCGGTGCTCCCGGCGCCGAACCCGCCACGCGCCACGTGGCTGGCAGTGTCGTCTGTCATTGCGCCGACGCTAGGTGCTAGACCGAGGTCTAGGTCAACCTATTATTACCATCGGCAAATGACGACCGCGGGTCTAGGCATTGGTGAGGTGGCCCGGCGTACCGGGTTGAGCGTGCACACGTTGCGCCTGTACGAACGAAGAGGGCTGCTGGCCAGCCAGGTGCAGCGGGACAGGACGGGCCGCCGCGTGTACTCCGACTGGGACGTCGAGTGGCTGGGCAACTGCGCGAAGTTCCGCGCCTCTGGCATGCCGCTGGCCACGATCGGCCGGCTGGCCCAACTCGTCCGCGAGGGCACCGGCAACGAGGCACAGCGGCTGGAACTGCTGCGAGAACACCGGCGCCAGGTCACCGCCCGGCTCGCCCTCCTGCAGGAATGCCTCGACCTCATCGAGGCCAAGGTGGCGAGCTACGAACGGCACCTCAGTGCCGGCGGCTCCGGTGATCCCTGGCAGCAGCCACCGCCGGAGACCACAGGGCTGCGGCTTGGAGCAGATCGCCTCCCAGCGGCACACGTCGTCTCACACCATGTCAGCGTCCTACCCCCCAGCCTCGGCCAGCATGCGGGCCCGGGGACGCCAGGCAACGCGCAAGTCGAAGGTGTCCAGCGCATTGCCTCCGGTAACCTAGGTGATCGGCGGGGCCGCTAGCTCAATTGGCAGAGCTGTGGACTTTTAATCCATAGGTTCGGGGTTCGAGTCCCCGGCGGCCCACCTTTGACCAGGAAATATAGATTTCCTTTCAACTATGCGCCGCCCGCCTTGCCGCATTGGCGGAGTTTCGGCGAGCACCGGGCCGGCCGGCTCGTACAGCGGCGAGACTTGGCCCCGCCGTAGATCTCGACCCCGAAGGAGCCGTCCCCGGTATCACGGTCTTCTCGGCGAGCGCGCCGTAGGGCTGGCGCGGGTTGCCGAACCGTAACCACCCCGCCGTACATCCGCTGATCGCCTCATCGTCGTCGCTCGGCTAGTTGCACCCCGATCGGACCGCCCCGCTTCTGGTAGAAATTGACAGGTGGACTCGCTTCGAGCTGATCACGTCGGCAGCCTGCTCCGCCCCGCCGAGCTGGTGCAGGCACGGGAGTCGTACGAAGCCGGCGCTCTTGAGCCGGCCAAGCTGACCGAGATCGAGGACCAGGCGATCCTCGCCGCACTGCAGCGGCAACAGGCCGCGGGAGTTGGTGTCTACACCGACGGCGAGTTCCGCCGTGGCGTCTACATGACCGTCCTGACCGACGCACTCGAAGGCTTCATGCCCGGCGTCGGGCCGCGAATGACCTGGCGGGTCGACTCTGGCGAGGTGCCGGAGCACGCCGCCAACTTCACGCTCGGCGTGGTCACCGCACCGCTTCGGGCCAAGCGCCGCATCGCCGGACGCGAGGCGGCGTTCCTGCGTGAGCACGCGCCCGGGCCGGTGAAGGTCTGCCTGCCCAGCCCGGCTCATTTCCGGCGCGCCTACCAGCCCGAGCACAGCGGCTCCGCGTACCCGGACGCGGAGGCCTTTCTGCGGGAGCTCACCGGGATACTCGCCAACGAGGCCGCGGCGCTGGCGGCTGACGGCGTGACCTACCTCCAGGTCGACGCGCCGACGTACAGCGGCCTGCTTGACACGGAGGCGTCCGCCGGGCTCAGCCCGGCCGCGCGGGACGCGGCGCTCGCAGCGATGATCGCGGGCGACAACGCGATCATCGACGCGGCCCGGAAGGCGGGAGCCCGTACCGGCGTGCATGTGTGCCGGGGCAACGCAAGTGGTGCATGGCTCGCCTCCGGCGGGTACGAGCCGATTGCTGAGCAGGTGTTCGGGCAGTTGCGCTGCGAGCGGCTGCTTCTGGAGTACGACACGGCGCGGGCCGGTGGTTTCGAGCCGTTGCGCCTGGTACCCGCGGACAAGACGGTGGTTCTCGGGCTGGTGAGCACCAAGACCGGGAGGCTGGAGAGCCGCGAGGAACTGCTGCGGCGCATCGAGGACGCGGCGCGGTATGTGCCGGTGGAACGGCTGGCACTCAGCCCGCAGTGCGGGTTTGCCTCCAACTTCCGGGGTAACCCGCTGACCGAGGACGATCAGTGGCGCAAGCTGGAGCTGGTTGCTTCGGTCGCCAGTGAGGTCTGGGGCTAGCGGTGGGTGACGGGCGGGCCCGCCGGATCACAAGCGGCGGGTACCCGTCAGCGCGCGGTGGGTGTGGCGAGCGCAGGCCCGCCACACCCTGACCTCCGCGTCACGGTCACCGGGTGAGGTACACGCCCACCTCCCACAGTGAGAAGCCATCTGGCGTCCACTGTGATGCGCCGGCTCGGGAACCGGACTGTGCGGGCCGGCCGGTCATCGAGATACGGACGTACCTCGCCGTGACCGGTTCGTCGAGCGTGATCTCGTCGATCGGCTGCGGCTCCGGCTTCAGCTGAATGGCGTCTGACCGCGTCGCAACCGTTCGCCAGTTCGTACCGTCATCGGACACCTGGATGTCGTACGCCGTGGACCAGTACTCCCATTGCAGCCGCACCTGGTCGAACGGTTGTGCCTGCCCGAGGTCCACCTGCAACCATTGCGGCTGCTTGACGAAGAAGTCGGACGCCCAGCGCGTCGTCGGGTCGTCGTCCACGGCCATGCCCGCCGCGAATGTGTCGTCGTGCCAAGGCATCCCCTGCTCGAGGAACGCGGTGGACGACGCCGACGCGACCTTGTCGGTCGCGAGGTTCGGCGGCGCACCGAGCGAGGCGGCCGCCGAGGCCGCGGGGATCTCCAGCGCGACCGCCGCGTACGACGGCACTGTCCAGCTGAACTGCGACCCGGAGATTCCATGCACCAGCTCGCGGCGCAGCCCGTAGTCGAACAGGTGGGTCGGGTTGGTGGCACCGTCCAGGATCCACGCCGCCGCCTGTCCGGCTGGCTTGAAGCCGTCCAGTGAGAAGTCCACCGACGCATCCTGGTCGGGCGACTTGTTCACCAGCAGCAGGTACAGCTTCTTCCGGTCGTTGGACAGGCTGGCGTACGCCGACAGCTGATCGCTGCTCGAGGTTGCGGTCACCAGCTGGGTGCCGAAGTGGTTGGCGAACAGCTGCGCGGCGTCGCCGATGACGTACGGGTTCTTGTTGGGGCTGACCAGGCCGAAGTCGCCATGGCCCGGCGGGTATGGGTTCATCAGCGCCCAGCTCGCCGCGGCGTCGACGCCGGCCGTCGCGGCGACGCCGTAGACGTCGACCGCCCACAGCCCGTCGGGCAGCGCGTTCACATTCCAGTCCGTCGGCCCGTAGGTGACCGGTGCCCACGAACCCAGCTGGTACTCGAACCGCTTGTGCGGGTACACCGCGCCCACCCACGACCGCACGGTCGCGAACTGGTCGGCCAATGCCTGCGGGGTCTTCAACAGGTCGGCGTAGAACCTCGCCTTGTCGTTCGCGCTGTACGACGTGGGCGACAGCGGGAAGAAGTGGATCGACCAGACGTCGGTCAGGTCGCCGACCTCACGGATCACCTTGGTGCTGAAGTCCGGGTCGAACGCGGAGATGTTCGTGACGATCTTGATAGAGGGGTTGGCCCGTTTCATGGCCGGGACAAACGCCCGCATCTTGGCGATGAACGCGTCGGCGCTCATGTGCAGGTACGGCTCGTCCGCGACTTCCCAGTACCGGACCCGGCCCTTGGTGTTGCGCACCCACTCGGCGGCGAGCTCGGGAGACGCGTTCGGGTTCACCGAGATCTTCTCGGTCGCGCCGAGGTGCTCACCCAGGGAGAGGAACTGGGCGGTCGTGATCTCGGCCGGCAGGTTCGGCTGCTTCCAGTTGTAGTCGTAGCCAAAAGCACCGCCCGGGAAGACGAGGTAGGTGAAGCCCAATCGCTTCATCTCGCGCAGCAGACGCGGATCGATGTTGCCGTTGACGTACGCCGTCTCGTTCCACGCGGGCACGTGTACGCCGACGAGCTTGGGGCTGATTGGGCGGACGACGCGACGCGCGTCGATGCTGACACTCGCATGCGTGTCGGCCGGCTGCTCCACCTGCCTAGACCGGGTGGCACCGCAGGCGGTGAGGGTGAGTGCGAACAGCACCGGGACGGCCGCGCTGGCCGCGCAGCGGAGGGTCTTCATGGCAGCTCCTTCGTGGCGACAGCTGGGGGTGCCATGTCAGAAATCTTCCAAGAAGAGGAGAAGTATGGCAATAGTTAACGCTCCCGACCTGGCGGGCACCGCGTCCGCGGCACCTGCGCTGGTATGGGCGGCGAGGGTTACGGCGACTTTACACAGGCGTCCACTATGGACCCAGTTTCCGGCCCGGCTGAATGTCGCCTTCCCCGGCCAGGATCACGGGCTCGCCCTAGCGGTGCCCCGACGGATCAGGCCACCGCCTCCGCCCGGGATCAGGTGAGGCGGGCGCGGTGGTCGCCATGCGCGGCGTGCATCGTCCTCGCGTGTCCGCGGGCAAACAACCGGTCGACGTGGACCGCATCCCATCCCTCGGGCATCACTATTTCGCGCTCGAACCAGGTCGACGGATCCCCGCTGTGCAACCGCAACCCGGTCAGGCCGTACAGGCAGCTGGTGAGAAAGCCGCCGATGTTGGCGGTGAACGGGGCGGCAGGCACCCGCTCCGGATAAACGCGGGGACTGTACTCAGTGGTGATGGTGAACGGCTCGGTGACGAACTCGGCGTACCCTCGTTCGAACAAGTCCCGCGACGCAGCCCGGTCGCCGATCCGGGCGGCGAACACGCCGAGCAGCGCGGAGAGCATCGGCGCACCGACGTACTTGTCGGCGAGGCGCAGGTAGAACTCCATTGTGGCCCGTTCGGTCTCCGGGTCGGCCGAGAAGTCGCCTGGGAACAGCCCAGCGGCTGCCTCGGGTATGGCGCCCTGTTCCTCGCTCGGGTCGTAGTCGTCGTGGTTGCGGATGACCCGCGTCTGGGGATCAATCGGTATCACCATGTTCTCCGCGATGTCATCCCAACAATGGTGGTACGGCAGGTCGAGGCTCTTGGCGAGGGCGACGGCCTCGCGCAGCGCCAACACCGAGGTCATGTTGATGAAGGCGCTGTTGTCCACCAGGCTCCCGGTCTCCGCGATGCCGATCACGTCGCGGATCTCGTAGCCCCGGTCGGTCCGGTCGACCCGGCTCTCGACCCACTCGGCGACGCCGGAGAGCACCGGCTGTGCCTCGTAGAGCGCGAAGTTGCGGTCGCCGGTCGCGTGCACGTACCGGGCGAAGGCGAGCGCGATGTCCTGGCTGATGTGGTGCTCGGCGGCCGGTCCCAGGGAGCGGGTTGGCGCCGCCTCGTGGCCGTGGGTAAGGCTGCTTTCCCAGGGGAACTGCGCGCCGCGGCGGCCGGACAGTGTCGCGTTGGCCCGGGCCGCGGCGAGCCGCGACCCGCGGTACCGCAGCAGTCCCAGCGCCGCGTTCGGATGGGTGAGGGTCAGCGGAGGCAGGGCGAAGGTCTCCAGGTCCCACATCATGTGGCCCCGGTAGTAGTGGTAGTTCGGCCAGTAGGAAAGCCCGAACACCGAGGTCGAGCTCGGCGACGAGCCATGGACCGAAGTGTGCAGGTAGAAGTAGGCAGCGTCGGCGATGGCCTGCCAACGGGTCGGCGCGCCCTCCAGCACGAGCCGCCCCTCCCACAGCCAGTCCCACGACGCCCGGTTGTCGTTGCGCAGCGCCTCGAACCCGCGCAGCCTCGCGGTTTCGGCGAGCCGGGCGGCCTGCATGTGCGGCTGGGAGTGCATCACCGACGGCACCATGCTGCAGGCCTGGATCAGCTGGTAGGTGCGGCCGCGCGTAGCCTGGAAAGTGTAGTTGGCGATCAACCGGGCGTCCTCGTGTTCCCAGTGGCGGTCGAAGCGTTCCGCGCCGAACAACATGTTCCCCCAGGCCAGGCCGCACCTGCCGAGCTCGCCCAGGCTGTGCCAGCTGAACGGGCCCCGGAGCCACTCCGCCGGTGTGTCCATCGCGTCCGGCCGCTCGTGGCCCCAGTGCCCGGGTACGTCCCGGGCGTCGATGATGGCGGACATGGTCGCTTCGCAGTCCCGGTCGACGGTCAGTGAGACCTGCTGCAGGGCCATGCTTGGCTGGCTACGGCTGCAGAACGTGATGATGTGCACGTCGGCCGACACCTCGTCCGCGTGAAACGTCAGGTGAGTGTGAAGCTCCCCGCATGAGAAGTCGTACCGCTGCTCGCGCAGCACGGTATGGCTCAGATCGCAGAGCGCGACCCGTCCGATCCGGATGTCGCCGGCGAGTGGATAAGGAATCCGGGCGAAACCTTCCACCCTGGTGGCGGGGTCGAGGCCTTCGAAGCTGCTGAGCATCGCTACCCCGTACAGCAGCGGAATGTGGCCGACCCGGAGGCCGATCAGGCCGTTGGACAGGTAAGCCGGCAGGTAGTGGGCCCGCCACTCGGTAACCGGTGGCGGGCTGATCGGACCAGCCACAACGGTTGCCTCCTCTCGCCGCCGCACGGTACCCAGCACGGGGCCGGGCAAACAGCGGAACTGCCGCAGCCTGTCCGGTATCCGCGAGCCGCGCGCGGCGGCTGGCGGGCTGAGGGTACTGCCGGCCGTCCCCATCGACGCGGTGCCGGCGCGGACCTGCCTGGTCAGTCGCAAATGGACTTTCAACGCGGAGCCTGGCAACCGTCCATTGCCGATGGTGGGGGTCGGCGCCGAGTTCCCGCCCCACGTCGTCGGGGACGGGTCGCGCCGGGGCAGGCCGCCGCGATCCGCCCGTCGGGGCAGGAGTGCTACCGGTGGTTCGGTGCGGCAGCGGGACTGGATGGGTGTGGACCAGGCTCAGTTGAGCAGTGGGGTGGCCGGCTGGTCGGCCCGGACCTTGCCGCCCACCCCTCGGCCGCCGCCCACGCCGCGGCTGCCACGGCCTACGCCCCGGCCGTCGCTGGCTCCTAGCGAGCGGGACCCGGACATCCAGCGGACCAGCAGTACGGCGGTGCCGAGCAGCAGCGCGGCGACGATGCCGTCCAGCCAGTAGTGGTTCGCGGTCACCACGACGACGGTGGTGGTGAGCGCCGGGTGCAGCACGACCAGCCAGCGCCACCGGCTGCTGCTGGCCCGTATGACCGCGACCGCGACCAGGATTGCCCAGCCGATGTGCAGGGACGGCATGGCCGCGTACTGGTTGGCGAAGCCGGTGTTCGGCGAGGAGTAGGCCGAGGGGCCGACCGCCAGCATGGTGTCGACCATGCCCAGGTCGTGCACGAGCCGCGGCGGTGCGAGGGGGAACAGCACGTGCACCACCAGCCCGGCGCTGGTCAGCAGCACCAGCTCGGTGCGGGTGCGCAAGTAGATCGCGCGGTGCCGCAGGAACAGCCACACCAGGGCGACGGTGGTGCCGGGGAAGTGGACGCCGACGTAGTAGAGGTTGGCCAGCCGGGCGCTGTCCGGCCAGCCCAGCACCCATCGCTGGATGGTCGCCTCGTTCGGCAGCCACAGCGCCCGTTCCAGCCGCCACACCCACTCGGCGTGCCGGGCCGCCTCACCGAAGTGTCCGATGGCCAGGTGCCGCACGCCTTGATAGACCGTGATCAGCAGGACGATCAGCAGCAGCTCAGCGAAGAAGGCGCGAAGCGTGGCGCGCCGATGCTCCGGCCGGGACACACGCTGGGTTTCCGGTGAGCGAGAGGTGCGCGGTACGACTGCTGTGTCCTGGGGTTTCGCAACCGCACCGCCCGACACGTGGCCCCCCTTGCCCCCGCCGCCCCTGTCCGGAACTCATTCCGCGTTGAAATCAGCGCACGTGATCCCAAGATAGTGGAATCGTTCCGGGAAAGTTAACCCTGAAGCGTCGAGTGTGACACGCGAAACGGCGGCTGTGGGGGTGGCGCGCGCCGAGGCGTGCCGGGAGGATGGGCCGGTGGATTGGGGCGGTTTGCTCGTCGGCCAGCTGACGTTCTACTGGGACGTGCACCTGTGGCCGCGGCTGCAGGGGCTCACGGACGAGGAGTACCTCTGGGAGCCGGTCGCCGGCTGCTGGAGCCTGCGCCGCGGCGCGGACGGCCGGTGGGCGCTCGACGGTGCGCAGCCGGAGCCGGAACCGGCGCCCGTCACCACAATCGCCTGGCGGATGATGCACGTCGCGATCGGTTGCTTCACGGTCCGCTCGGCCACATTCTTCCCCGAGCCGGGTGACGTGGCGGCGGGCATGTGGGATCGGCGCCACATCCCGGCCGACCTGCCCGGGACGGCGGCCGGCGGGTTGGCCTTCCTCGAACAGTCGTACCGCCGATGGCGCGACAACATCGCGGCACTCGACCGGTCGGGCCTGGTCCGGCCGCTCGGCCGCAAGGGCGGGCCGTACGCCAGGGACCCGATGGCGGCGCTCATCGTGCACATCAACCGCGAGGTCATGCACCACGGTGGTGAGATCTGCCTGCTGCGCGACCTCTACCGGGCTCAGCGGGGCTCGGCTACGCCGCCGGCCGCGATCGCCTCGGAGACGCTCGGGTAGGTGTGCAACACCTCGACCAGGCCGCTGACCTCCAGGATCCGCTGGACCGCGCGCTGCGGGGCGGCCAGGCGCACCTCGCCACCGGCGGTCTCGCAGCGGTTGCGCGCCCGGACGAAAACGGACAGACCAGTCGAGTCGCAGAACGACACGTCCGCCAGGTCGAAGACCAGGTTGGTGCGCCCGGCGTCGACCAGCTGGCTGACCTCCTGCTGCAGCTGCGGGGCCGTCGCCATGTCGAGCTCACCGGCGACCGTGACCACAGCCACATCGCCCTGCTGCTCGGTGCTCACCGTCAACGACATCGGCCACCTCCCGTACCTGCTCGCACGCTACCGCACGAAGCTCGCCCGTGCTCTTGTCCGCGCCACCCCGGTCACCGATGACCGCGGAGCGTGACATCCGCTCGTTACCCGGCCAGGCGCCGGGCAGTACGTTTTCCGGGTGGACCTGGTCGGGCTCGACGACATCCAAGCGGCGGCGGAGAACATCCGGGGCGTGGCGGTGCGCACCCCCTTGCTGCCGTGGCTGGACGGTGACCGCACCCTGGGGCGGCGCTCTCCGGGCGTACTCCTGAAGCCGGAGAACCTGCAGCCGACCGGCGCGTTCAAGGTGCGCGGGGCGCGGCACGCGGTGGCCTGCCTGCCGGAGGCGCGCCGGGCGGCCGGCGTCGTCACGCACTCGTCGGGCAACCACGGCCAGGCCCTGGCGTACGCGGCCCGCGCCTTCGGGGTGCCCTGCGTGGTGGTGATGCCGGACGTGGCGCCGCCGGTGAAGGTCGCCGCGACCAGGGCACTCGGCGCCGAGGTGGTGCTGGTCCCGCCGGCCGAACGGCTGGCCCGCATGCAGCAGCTGGTCGCGTCCCGCGGCCTCAGCCCGATACCGCCGTACGACCACCGGGATGTGATCGCCGGCCAGGGCACCGTCGGCCTGGAGATCGTCCAGGATCTGTCCGACGTGGACGTGGTGCTGGTGCCGGTCGGCGGCGGCGGGCTCGCCGCCGGGGTGGCGACCGCGGTCAAGGCGCTGCGCCCGTCGGCCGCGGTGGTGGGGGTGGAGCCGGAGCTGGCCGCGGACGCGCGGGACAGCCTCGCCGCGGGGACCGTGGTGACGTGGCCGGTGGAGCGGGCGTACCAGACCATCGCCGACGCCCTGCGCACCCCCTTGTCGGAGCTGACCTTGGCGCACCTGAGCGCCCGGCTCGACGACATCCTCACCGTCTCCGACGACGAGATCCGCGACGCGGTCGGGCGCCTGGCCCGCTCCGCCCGGCTGGTGGCCGAGCCGGGCGGAGCGGCGGCGGTCGCCGCGTACCTGCATCACCGCGCGTCGCTGCCGGCCGGGCGTACCGTGGCCGTGGTCAGCGGCGGCAACATCGACCCGCAGCTGCTCCGCTCGTTGCTCTAGTCGCCGATGCCGAGGCGGTCGAGGATCCAGGCGGTGACGAACGCCTCCTCCCGCCAGGCGTCGTAGCGGCCGCTCGGCCCGCCGTGCCCCGCCTCCAGTTCGGTCTTCAGCAGGTACGCCCCCTGCGGCGCGACCGCCCGCAGCCGGGCGATCCACTTCGCCGGCTCGTGGTAGAGCACCCGGGTGTCGTTGAGGCTGGTGACCGCGAGGATCGGGGGGTAGTCCACTGCGGACACGTTCTCGTACGGCGAGTACGACTTCATGTAGGCGTACACCTCGGCCGACTCCAGCGGGTTGCCCCACTCCTCCCACTCGGTGACGGTCAACGGCAGCGACGGGTCGAGGATGGTGTTCAGCGGGTCGACGAACGGCACCTGGGCCACGATCCCGGCGAAGGCCTCCGGGGCGAGGTTGGCCACCGCGCCCATCAGCAGCCCGCCGGCCGAGCCGCCCCGGGCGACCAGCCGGTCCGGCGCGGTCCAGCCCGCCTTCACCAGGTGCCGGGCGCACGCCACGAAGTCGGTGAAGGTGTTCTTCTTGGCCAGCAGCTTGCCCTCGGTGTACCAGCGCCGCCCCAGCTCCCCGCCGCCACGCACGTGCGCGATAGCGAAGGTCACCCCACGCTCCAGCAAGGACAGTCGGGGGATCGAGAACCACGGGTCCAGGCTGGTTTCGTACGAGCCGTAGCCGTAGAGCAGGCACGGCACCGAACCGTCGCGCGGGGCGCCGGCGCGGCAGACGATCGAGATCGGCACCCGGGTGCCGTCGTCGGCCACCGCCCACTCCCGGTGCTGTTCGTACCGGGCCGGGTCGTAGCCGCCCAGGACCGGCTTCTGCTTGCGCAGCACCAGCTGTCGGGTGCTCAGGTCGTAGTCGTAGATCGAGTCCGGCGTGACCAGTGACGCGTAGTGCAGGCGGATCGAGCCGGTGTCGTACTCCGGGTTGGCGTCCAGGCCCACGCTGTAGATGGGCTCTGGGAAGGAGATGTCGTACGGCGCGCCACCGTCGACGGGCAGCACCCGCAGCGCGGTCAGCCCGTCCCGGCGCAGCGAGACCACCAGGTGCGAGGCGAACGCGTCCACCGACTCCAGGCGGGTCCCGGGCGTGTGCTCGATGAGGGTGGTCCATGGCCCGGGGTCGTCGGCCGGGGTGTACGCGAGCGCGAAGTCCTCCGCGCCGTCGTTGTGCAGGATCAGCAGCCGGTCACCCTGGTGCTCGACCGAGTACTCCACGCCCTGCCGCCGCGGCGCGACCACCCGCGGCGCGGCGGCGGGCGCGTCGGCCGGGATCAGCCGCACCTCGCTGGTGACCTTGCTGTGCAGGTCGATCAGGATGAACCGCTCCGAGCGGCTGAGCGACACACTCACCCAGAACCGCTCGTCGGCCTCTTCGTGCACCACGACGTCCTCGGTGGCCGGGGTGCCCACGGTGTGCCGCCAGACCCGGTACGGCCGCCAGGCGTCGTCCACGGTCAGGTAGAACAGCGTCGACCCGTCCGCCGACCATGCCGTGCCGTAGAAGGTTCCCGGCACCTGGTCGGGCAGCACCTCGCCGGTGTCCAGGTCCTTGATCTGCAGGGTGAACCGCTCGTCGCCGGTGAAGTCGGTGGAGTACGCCAGCCGCCGGCCGTCCGGGCTGACGTCGAAGGTGCCCAGCGCGAAAAAGTCATGCCCCTCGGCCAGCTCGTTGCCGTCCAGCAGCACCTGCTCGCCGGGCAGCGGCGTGCCCTCCGCTGTGGACGGTGGATCGACCTCACCGGGCCGCACCTCCCGGCGGCAGTGGATGGCGTACTGCTGGCCCTCCACCGTGCGCGTGTAGTACCAGTACCTGCCCTTCCGGCTGGGGACGGACAGGTCGGTCTCCTTGGTCCGCTTCTTGATCTCGCCGAATACCTGCTCGCGCAGTGCCGCCAGGTGTGCGGTGGCCGCCTCGGTGTGCGCGTTCTCGGCCTTGAGGTAGGCGATGGTGTCTGGGTCGTCCTTGTTGGCCAGCCACGCGTACTCGTCGACCACGGTGTCCCCGTGGTGCGTGCGCTCGGTCGGGATCCGCTTCGCGGTAGGCGCTGTCACGGTGGTCACGTTATCGGACGCCGCGGGGCGGGAATCCCCGGTATCGTGCGCGAAGTCATCGATGTTATTCGCTGCGTAACATTGCCGGGTGCTCGAACATATGTACGTTAGCTCTTCGTGCGAGATCTGCAAAGATAGCCCCTTGCAGTTGATCCATTGCAGAGCGTACGGAAGGGTTAGTCGCCGGATGTCCGTATCGCGAGGAGACTGATGGTCCCGAGTCGCACACCCGCGAACGACACCGTACTGCCCGAGCTGATCGCCATCTGCGGCCCTGGCTTCGCCCGCCCGGCCGGACCCGGTGACACCGTGGCCGACGTTCCGGCCCGCTGGGTGGCCGCGCCGGGCAGCGTGTCTGCAGTCACCGAGACCATGCGGCTGGCCGCCCGGCACCGGCTGGCCGTGGTGCCCCGCGGCGCCGGCTCCAAGCTGGACTGGGGCAGCCCGCCGACCCGGGTGGACCTGGTCCTGGACACCGGCCGGCTGGCCGGTATCCGGCACCACTCGACGGACGGCCTGGTCGCCGAGGCCGGCGCGGGCACGCCGCTGCGCGCGGCCCAGTCGGTGCTGGCCAGGGCTGGCCAGCGTCTGGCGCTCGACCCGGCCTCGGTGGACGCGACCGTCGGTGGCGTGATCGCGGCCGACGAGGCCGGCCCGCTGCGGCACCGCTACGGCGCACCGCGCGAGCAGCTGGTCGGGGTCAGCTACGTGGGCGCGGACGGGACGCTGACCAGCACCACGGGCCGCGTCGCCCGCACCTCGACCGGGCAGGACGTGGCGCGCCTGCTGTTCGGCTCGAACGGCGCGCTCGGGGTGCTGGTCTCCGCCACGTTCCGGGTCCATCCGGTGCCGGCCGCCCGCTGCTGGGTGTCCCGCTCGGTGTGGACCCCGCTCGAGGTGCACGATCTGGTCGGCGAGGCGCTCGCCGGGCAGCTGGCGCCAGCCGCGGTCGAGGTGGACCTGCCGGGCAGCAGCGGCACCCTCAGCATCCTGCTGGAGGGTCGCCCGGCGCGCGTCGACGCCCGCGCCCAGCAGGCCGCGGCGGTGCTGCGCGGCGACGCCTGGATCTCCGCCGCCCCACCGCCGTGGTGGGGGCGGTACCCGTTCGCCCCCGGCGAGGTGGCGCTCAAGCTCGCCGTCCCGATCTCGGACCTGCACGCCGTGGTGTACGCGCTACGGGACGCGGCCGGCACGACGGTTCCGGTCCGCGGCAGCGCCGGCGTCGGTGTGGTGTACGCGGCGCTGCCGGGCCACACGCCGCCGGAACGGCTCGCGGCGGTGCTCGAAGCGGTCCGGGGCGTGCTGATGGCCCGGGGCGGCTCCTGCGTGGTGCTGTCCGCGCCGCCGGCGCTGCGGGCGGCGGTCGATGTCTGGGGCGACGTGGGTGGGCTCGCCCTGCTCCGCCAGCTCAAGCGGCGCTTCGATCCGGAGGGCCGGCTCGCTCCCGGCCGCTTCATCGGCGGCCTCTGAGTTGTCACGCTGATGGTCAAGCGCCGGCTTGACCATCATGCCTGGGTCAAAGCGGCGGCTTGACCGTCAGCCCCTGGTCAAGCGCCGGCTTGACCAAGGGTCACAGCTCGTTGCGCAGGACCAGGATGGCGATGTCGTCGCGGGGGGCCTCGGCCGAGAAGCCGAGCGTCACGCTGCGCAAACGCGCGGCGACGACCTCCGCCGAGTAGCCGGCCAGCGGCGCGGCCGCGTCGCGCAGCCGGGCACTGCCGAACAGCTCCCGCCCCCGCCGCCGCTCGGTAACCCCGTCGGTGTAGAAGACCAGCGCGTCACCTGGGGCCAGCGGTACCTCGGTCATCGGCGAGGTGATCGTCTGGAGCAGTCCCAGCGCCGTGCCGCTGGTCCCGACGAAGCTGGCCCGGCCGTCACTGCGAACCAGCACCGGCTGGTCGTGCCCGGCCAGGTGCAGGCTCACCGTGAGCCGGTCGCGGCCGTGGCGGGCCACCGCGGCGAGCGCCAGCGTGCAGTACCGGCCGCCGCCGCGCTCGACCAGCGTCTCGTTGAGCCGGACCAGCGCCTCGTCCAGCGGCCGGCCGTCCCGGACCAGGACGCGGATGACGTCCCGGACCAGGCCGGTGATGGTCGCCGCCTGCACCCCCTTGCCGGACACGTCGCCGACCACCACCAGCCAGCGGCCGTCCGGCAGCGGCAGCACGTCGTAGAAGTCGCCGCCCACCTCGGCCTCATCGCCGGTCGGCACGTACTCCGCAGCGAAGCCGATCCCGCTGACCAGCGGCAGGACCGGTGGCAGCAGGGACTGCTGGAGGGTGTGCGCGACGCGCCGTCGCTCGGCGTGGATGCGCGCGTTGTCCACCGCCAGCGCGGACCGGCGCGCCACGTCTTCGAGTACCGCGATCTCGTCCGGGTCGTGGCGGTGTCCGACGTGCCGCCCCACGGCGAGCGTGCCCAGCCGCTGGCCCCGGGCGACCAGCGGCACTGCGAAGCCCTCCGCCGGCGGCCCGAGCGGAGTGTGCGAGCCGGTGCGCAGCGCCTCCCGCAGCGCCGCCAGCACCGACTCCGGACCGTCCACATCGAGCAGTGCGCGCAGCTTCGGCAGCTCCTCCTCGTCGGCGTGGGCGGTCGCCGCGAGCCGCGGCTCGCCCCACTCGTTCGTGGTGTGCACCGCGCACCACTGCCCGAGCCGGGGCACCACGAGCTGCGGGATGAGGGCCAGGGTCAACTCCACGTCCAGCGAGTGCGCCAGCAGCTCGCTCGCCTCGGCGAGGAACGTCAGCCAGGTCTGCCGGCGCAGGTCGGCCCGGCGCAGCCGGTCGTTTTCCAGGGTCAGTGCGAGCCGCTCGGCGACCACCGTGGCCAGCGGACCGACGTACGCCGACGCCGGCGCGTCCAGCTCCAGCTCGCCGGAGCTGGGCCGGCTGACCGCCAGCGGCACCCGGATGGTGTCGCCGCCGGGGCGGGGCGGCCGGCCGTGCCGGGCCACCACCCGCGGCCCGGCGCCGTCGCCCCAGTCGAAGCGGACCAGCGCGCCGGACGCGCCGACCAGCTCCGCGAGCCGGGACAGCAGCTCGGTGGCGAAGTCCCCGATCGCGTCGTCGGCGTGCGGGTCCAGGTCGATCCGCAGCAGGTCAGCCATCGCCTCGGCGCTCGGGACCGCCGACCGGTGCACGGCCGGGCCGGTGGCCGGGTGGGCGTCCGGCCCGGCGCCGGGCCGATCCAACCGGAACCACACCCCCTTGCCCTCGGTGTGGTGAGTCGTGCCCCAGCTGCTGGCGAAGTGGTCGACCAGCAGCAGCCCGCGGCCGCGCTCGGCGAGCACGGTGGTGCCGGCCGGGCCGTCGCCATCCGGCGTGGGGGGCTGGCCGAGGGCACCGGGGGCGAAGTCCATGACTGTGACGCATAGTCCGGTTTCGTCCGCCACGGCTTCGATGTCCAGTTCGGTGCCGGCATGGATCACCGCGTTGGTGGTCAGCTCGGTGGTCAGCAGCAGCGCCTCGTCGGTCAACTCGTCCAGCCGCGCTTCGGCGAGCAGCGCCCGCACCAGCCCGCGGGCCGCGGCCGGGGTACGCCGATCCGCGGGCAGCCGTACCCGGCGTACCGCCCTCTGTTTGCCCCCCACCGACGGTGACCCGGTGCCGGAGGTTTCCCCGACCGCATCACCGCCTCGGCCGATATGCACGCAAGCAGTGTCCACCGCGGATGCCTGGGCCTCAAAACCAATCCGTACGAAATAGGGCCCCTAGGGCCCTAGGGGCTGCTAACCAGGGGCCTGGATGTCGCGTCTGATCTTCCAGAGGCGCAATGATGGGGTGGACCGCAGGCCCGGAGGGATCATGACGACGGCACGAGACCTGCCCGCTCCACCGGCGGGCTCCGACGAGACGGCGTTCCTCGCCGATCTCGCGGATGCGCTGCGCCGGGTGGGCAAGGGCGACTTCAAGGTACGGCTGCCGCGGCGCACCGGCCTGGCCGGTGAGGTGGTGGACGCCTTCAACGATGTGGTCGCCCTGCAGGAGCGGTGCAACGAGGACATCCGGCGGATCAGCCGGGTGGTCGGCCGAGACGGCCGGCTCACCGAGCGGCTGGACACCGAGCGGTACGAGGGCTCCTGGGCGACCGGCGTGGAGGCGGTGAACTCGCTCATCGACGACCTGGGCCGGCCCACCGCCGAGATCGCCCGGGTACTGGTGGCGGTCGCCGAGGGGGACCTGTCCCAGCACATGCCGGCCGAGATCGACGGCCGGCCGCTGCGCGGCGAGTTCCTGCGTATCGGGCGCACCGTGAACACGATGGTGGACCAGCTGTCGTCCTTCTCGGCCGAGGTGACCCGGGTGGCCCGGGAGGTGGGTACCGAGGGCAAGCTGGGGGGCCAGGCCGACGTGCGCGGCGTCGCCGGCACCTGGCGCGACCTGACGGACTCGGTGAACACCATGGCCTCCAACCTGACCAACCAGGTCCGGTCCATCTCCCAGGTCACCACGGCCATCGCGCACGGCGACCTGTCCCAGAAGATCAAGGTGTCGGCCAAGGGCGAGGTGGCCGAGCTGGCCGACACGATCAACTCGCTCACCGACACACTGCGCACCTTCGCCGAGCAGGTGACCCGGGTGGCGCGTGAGGTGGGTACCGAGGGCAAGCTGGGCGGCCAGGCCGAGGTGCCCGGGGTGGCCGGCACCTGGAAGGACCTGACCGACAGCGTCAACTCGATGGCGTCGAACCTGACCGCCCAGGTGCGCAACTTCGCCCAGGTCTCCACCGCGGTGGCCCGCGGCGACCTGAGCCAGAAGATCACCGTGGCTGCGCAGGGCGAGATCCTTGAGCTGAAGAACACGGTGAACACGATGGTGGATCAGCTGTCGTCGTTCGCCGATGAGGTGACCCGGGTGGCCCGTGAGGTGGGTACCGAGGGCAAGCTGGGTGGTCAGGCGCAGGTCGCCGGCGTCAGCGGCACCTGGCGGGCGCTCACCGAGAGCGTCAACCGGCTGGCCGGCAACCTGACCGCGCAGGTCCGATCCATCTCTCAGGTGACCACCGCGGTGGCCCGCGGTGACCTGAGCCAGAAGATCACCGTGGACGCGCAGGGTGAGATTCTTGAGCTGAAGAACACGGTGAACACGATGGTGGATCAGCTGTCGTCGTTCGCCGATGAGGTGACCCGGGTGGCCCGGGAGGTGGGCACCGAGGGGAAGTTGGGTGGTCAGGCCCAAGTGCCGGGGGTGGCGGGTACCTGGCGGGACCTGACCGACAACGTCAACTTCATGGCGTCGAACCTGACCGCCCAGGTGCGCAACATCGCGTCGGTGACCACCGCGGTGGCCCGCGGTGACCTGAGCCAGAAGATCACCGTGGACGCCCGGGGCGAGATTCTCGAGTTGAAGAACACGGTGAACACGATGGTGGATCAGCTGTCGTCGTTCGCCGATGAGGTGACCCGGGTGGCCCGGGAGGTGGGCACCGAGGGCAAGCTGGGCGGCCAGGCGCAGGTGCGCGGGGTGGCCGGCACGTGGCGGGACCTGACCGACAACGTCAACTTCATGGCGTCGAACCTGACCGCCCAGGTGCGCAACATCGCCCAGGTGGCGACCGCGGTGGCCCGCGGCGACTTGTCGCAGAAGATCACCGTGGACGCGCAGGGCGAGATCCTTGAGTTGAAGAACACGGTGAACACGATGGTGGATCAGCTGTCGTCGTTCGCCGATGAGGTGACCCGGGTGGCCCGGGAGGTGGGCACCGAGGGCAAGCTGGGCGGCCAGGCGCAGGTGCGCGGGGTGGCCGGCACGTGGCGGGACCTGACCGACAACGTCAACTCGATGGCGTCGAACCTGACCGCCCAGGTGCGCAACATCGCGTCGGTGACCACCGCAGTGGCCCAGGGCGACCTGTCGCAGAAGATCACCGTGGACGCGCACGGCGAGATTGCCGAGCTGAAGAACACGGTGAACACGATGGTGGATCAGCTGTCGTCGTTCGCCGACGAGGTGACCCGGGTGGCCCGGGAGGTCGGTTCCGAGGGGAAGCTGGGCGGCCAGGCGCAGGTGCGCGGGGTGGCCGGCACGTGGCGGGACCTGACCGACAACGTCAACCGGCTCGCCGCCACCCTCACCACGCAGCTGCGGGCGATCGCCCAGGTCTCCACCGCGGTGACCCGCGGCGACCTGACCCAGCGGATCTCGGTCGAGGCCCAGGGGGAGGTGGCCGAGCTCAAGGACAACATCAACCAGATGATCGTCACGCTGCGGGAGACCACCAAGGCCAACGCCGAGCAGGGCTGGCTGGACTCCAACCTGGCCCGCATCGGCGGCCTGTTGCAGGGCCAGCGGGACCTGGGCGAGGTCTGTCGCATGATCATGAACGAGGTCACCCCGCTGGTGGAGGCGCAGCTGGGCGCCTTCTTCCTGGTCGACACGGAGCAGGCGACCACCCGGCTGCGGCTGGCCGCCTCGTACGGCTACGTGGCCGAGGGGCAGGAGGTCACCTTCGGGCCGGGCGAGGGCCTGGTCGGGCAGGCGGCGGTCTCCCGGCGGACGATCCGGGTCCGCGCCGCGACCGAGGCGAACGGCGGCGCGATCACCGTTCGCTCCGGGCTGGCCGCCGTGCCCCCGGCCGATCTGGTGGTGCTGCCCGTGCTGTTCGAGGGCGAGGTGCTCGGCGTCATCGAGTTCGCCTCGGTGGCCGCCTTCTCCGAGCTGCACCTGGCCTTCCTGGAGCGGTTGGTGGCCACCATCGGCATCGCGGTCAACACCATCCGGGCCAACCGGCGCACCGAGGAGCTGCTCGCCCAGTCCCAGCGGCTGGCCCACGAGCTGCAGGAGCAGTCGGCGGAACTGCAGCGCACCAACGCGGAGCTGGAGGAGAAGGCCGCCCTGCTGCAGGAGCAGAAGGGGAACATCGAGACCAAGAACCGCGAGATTGAAATGGCCCGGGCCGGCCTGGAGGAGAAGGCCCAGCAGCTGGCGCGCGCGTCCCAGTACAAGTCCGAGTTCCTGGCGAACATGAGCCACGAGCTGCGTACCCCGCTCAACTCGCTGCTGCTGCTGGCCCGGCTGCTGGCCGAAAACGCCGAGCAGAACCTCACCCCGAAGCAGATCGAGTTCGCCCGGACCATCCACAGTGCTGGGTCGGACCTGCTCTCACTGATCGACGACATCCTGGACCTGAGCAAGATCGAGGCGGGCAGGATGGACGTGGAGCCGGCCGAACTGCGCCTGGCGGACCTGTGCGGCTATGTGGAGCAGGCGTTCGCTCCGCAGGCCGAGGAGAAGGGGCTGGAGTTCGCGGTCACCCTGGACCCGCAGCTGCCCGCGACGATCATGACGGATCCGCAGCGGCTGCAGCAGATCCTGCGCAACCTGCTCTCCAATGCGGTGAAGTTCACCGAGGCGGGCAGCGTCACGCTGGACATCGCCGCGGCCCCGCCGGGAGCCGTCTTCGACGCACCGGCCCTGGTCACCGCGCACCAGGTGATCGCGTTCACGGTCACCGACACCGGCATCGGCATCCCGGACGACAAGCTGTCCCTCATTTTCGAGGCGTTCCAGCAGGCCGACGGCACCACCAGCCGCAGGTTCGGCGGCACCGGGCTGGGCCTGAAGATCAGCCGGGAGTACGCCACCCTGCTCGGTGGGACGATCACCGTTTCGTCGACGCCCGGGCGCGGCTCGACCTTCACCCTCTACATCCCCGACGTGCTCGTCCCGGACGTAGTGGTCAGCCAGCCGCCGAACGCGATACCGGTGCCCCGGACCAATCCGCCCGTGCTGCGTCACGCGGCGCAGCCCGAGGTCGCAGCCACGGGGGCCGCCGGCAAGCTGGACGGCGCCACGGTGCTGATCATCGACGACGACGTGCGCAACGTCTTCGCCCTCACCAGCGCGCTGGAACTGCACGGCATGACGGTGCTCTACGCGGACAACGGCGCGGACGGGGTCCGCCTGCTCGCCGAGCATCCCGAAGTCAACATCGTGCTGATGGATGCGATGATGCCGGACCAGGACGGCTACGAGACGACGCGGGCCATCCGCCGCAGCCGCCGTTTCGCCGACCTTCCCGTGGTCTTCCTCACCGCCAAGGCGATGCCGGGCGACCGGGAGTCGGCGCTGCGGGCCGGGGCCACCGACTACATCACCAAACCGGTCGACCTGGACGAGCTGCTCGAGCTGATGGCGGCCTGGGTCTCCGGTGACGGACGGGAGGTAGCGTAGGTGTCGGTTCCGGTCGATGGGGCCAAGCCGGTGGCGACGGGGGCTGGGCCGGCGGGGCCGGGGGTTGGCAGGGCCAAGGCGCTGCTGGTGGACGACCGACGGGAGAACCTGGTCGCCCTGGAGGCGATCCTGCAAGGGCTGCCGGTGGAGCCGGTCTCCGTGGAGAGCGGCGAGGCGGCGCTCAAGCAGCTGCTGGTGGACGACTTCGCGGTGATCCTGCTGGACGCGCAGATGCCGGACATGGATGGCTTCGAGACGGCCAGCCACATCAAGCGGCGAGAACGCACCCGCCAGGTGCCGATCATCTTCCTCACCGCGGCGGACCGGGACGCGCAGCTGGCGCTGCGTGGCTACGCGGCCGGCGCGGTCGACTACCTCACCAAGCCCTTCGACCCGTGGGTGCTGCGGGCCAAGGTCTCCGTCTTCGTCGAGCTGTGGAACAAGACGCAGATGCTCGCCGCGCATGCCGACGCCGAACGCCAGCGCGAGGCGCAGCTGCGGTTGCTGACCGCGGCCATGGACGAGGCGGCCGCGGTGCTGCGCGACGGCGGTGACGGTGCCGCCGCGCGGGCGGTGCAGATCCTCGAGGAAGCCCGCTGGGGCTGACCGGCTGCGGCAGCCGGCCGGCTCGCCCCGCAAGTCTTTCGTGGTACTGCACCGCACGACCACTCGGTCTCATGCGCCGGCCTGCGTGGGAGCGAGCCGTTGAGGAGATGATGCGTCGTGCCGGAGCGCGCCGCCGGGCGCCGGTTCAGCAAACTCGAGCTGCTCGTCCTGTACGTTGTGACGGGCTGCGTGGCGGTAGTAGCCGGGGTTGCGACGGCGTTGGTTGGCCTGCTTGCACTCTCGGCGTTCCGGCTTGGCTGTCGTCCGGCCGGAGGTGACGTGGCCCCTGGCGGGGCTTCGACGTGTCCCGACGGTACTGGCCTGGTTCTGCCGGCGTTCACATTTGGCGCCGTCGGGGCACTGGCCGCTCTGGTGGCTGCCCTGGCTCTGGTCACCCGATGGGCCGACGCCCCGACGATCCTCCACGTGTCCCGCCATGTGATGTGGTTGGCCGCGCTGGTCGGTGCGGTGCCGGGCCTGACGTATGCCGGGCTGGCCCTGACCGCCGCGGCTACGCAGCCTGGCCTGTGGGGACTGGCGGCCGCGCTGTTCTGTGCGCTCCCCCTGGCCACTTCCTACTTTTGTCCAAGATGGACCACTCCGGTACTGGCGGTGTGCCTGGTCGTACCACTGTTGGTTGTCGCGATGGGCTGGTGGCTTGCGTTGCTCGTCCCTATCGCCGTGCCACTGGCCGGACTGTGGCTGATCACACTCTGGCTGGGGCACGAGGCTGGCCGGAAGCGCTCCCGGTCGAAATCAACACCCATTTCGGTGGCCTGACGAAAAACCGACACGGGCGCCGCTGATGAGGCACCGGTGCCGGCGTAGATCCGGGCGCACCGGCGGCAGCATGGCTCGGGTCAGCAGGTCGACGACTCGTTGCTGATCATCAGGGCCGAGCGGAGGCCGGTGATGTCGAGCACCCGCAGCAGGAAATCGGCGACGTTGGTCAGCACGAGCACGCTCTGCGCGGTGGTGGCCTTGCGGCTGAGCACCACCAGCGTGCCCAGGCCCTGGGAATCGCAGAAGGTGACGCCGGCCAAATCCAGCACGATGCGCGGCGGTGCCTCGTTGAGCAGGTCGTTCACGGCATCCGACAGCCGGGTCGAGGTCAGCATGTCGATTTCGCCGGTGAGTTGCACCACGGCCTCGCCGGGGCTTCGTTGCACGGAAATGGCCAGCTCCGGTCGGTCCACACGGCTAGCCTATCGTGCGTAATCCCCCGTTTCACCCGGCTTGCCCGGCCCCGCGGGTGGGTGGCTGAACGGACACCAAGGGTCGGCTGACAGAATGGGCGTGCCGTGACTGATCGCATGCACGCGGGCACCGGTCCTTACCCGGCCGAGGCGCCCGCCTCGTCAGCGTTGTTCGACCGCGCCCGGGCCGTCCTGCCGGGCGGGGTGAACTCGCCGGTGCGCGCATTCCGGGCGGTCGGCGGCACGCCGCGGTTCATGGTCCGCGGCGAGGGGCCGTGGCTGTACGACGCGGACGGCCGCCGTTACGTCGACCTGGTCTGCTCGTGGGGCCCGCTCATCCACGGTCACGCGCACCCCGAAGTGGTCGCCGCCGTCCAGGCCGCCGCTGCCGCCGGCACCAGCTTCGGCACGCCGACCCCGGGCGAGGTGGAGCTGGCCGAGGAGATCGTCGCGCGTACTCCGGTGGCGGAGGTCCGGCTGGTCAACTCCGGCACCGAGGCGACCATGTCCGCGCTGCGGCTGGCCCGCGGCTGCACCGGCCGGGCCAAGGTGGTCAAGTTCGCCGGCTGCTACCACGGGCACGTGGACGCACTGCTGGCCGCGGCCGGTTCCGGAGTGGCCACGCTGGGCCTGCCGGACTCGCCGGGGGTCACCGGCGCGGCCGCCGGCGACACGATCGTCCTGCCGTACAACGACCTGGCGGCGGTGGAGAAGACCTTCGCGGAGTACGGCGACCAGATCGCCGCGGTGATCACGGAGGCCGCGGCCGGGAACATGGGGGTGATCGCCCCGCGGGCCGGCTTCAACGAAGGGCTGGCGCGGATCGCGCACGCGCACGGCGCGCTGCTCATCCTGGACGAGGTGATGACCGGCTTCCGGGTGTCCCGCGGAGGCTGGGCGGCGCTCGACCCCGTCGACGCCGACCTGTACACCTTCGGCAAGGTGATGGGCGGCGGGCTGCCCGCGGCGGCGTTCGGCGGCCGGGCCGAGCTGATGCGCCAGCTCGCGCCGGCCGGCCCGGTCTACCAGGCGGGCACGCTCTCCGGCAACCCGCTGGCCTGCGCCGCCGGCCTGGCCAGCCTGCGGCTGGCCACGGACGAAACCTACCGCCGGCTGGACACCGTCGCCGCGACCGTCGGCAGGCTCGCCAGCGACGCGCTCAGCGCCGCCGGGGTGGCGCACCGGCTCTCGTACGCCGGGAACATGTTCTCGATCTTCTTTACCGCGACCGACGTGGTCGACTACGACAGCGCGAAGACCCAGGATGCGGAGGCCTTCCGGGCCTTCTTCCACGCCATGCTCAGCCGTGGCGTCTACCTGCCGCCCAGCCCGTACGAGGCATGGTTCGTCTCCACCGCGCTGGACGATGCCGCACTGGAGCAGATCGCGCAGGCATTGCCGCCGGCCGCGTCGGCCGCGGCGGCGGCAGTTGGGGGGCGCGCATGACCACGAGAACCGTTGTGCACATGCTCCGGCACGGGGAGGTGCACAACCCCGACAAGATCCTGTACGGCCGGCTGCCCGGTTTCGCCCTGTCGTTGCTCGGCCAGCAGATGGCGAAGGCGGCCGCGCAGACGCTGGCCAAGCAGGACATCACGGTGGTGGTGGCCAGCCCGCTGGAGCGCGCGCAGCAGACCGCCGAACCGGTGGCCGCGCAGTTCGGCCTGCCGGTGGCGGTGGACGAGCGGCTGATCGAGAGCGCGAACTGGTTCGAGGGCAAGCGGGTCTCGGTCGGGGCTGGCGCCCTGCGCGATCCGCGGAACTGGTGGCTGCTGCGCGATCCGTTCACGCCGTCGTGGGGCGAGCCCTACACCGCCGTCGCGGAGCGGATGTTCGCCGCGCTGCACGCCGCCCGCGTGGCCGCCGAAGGGCACGAGGCGGTCTGCGTCTCGCACCAGCTGCCCATCTGGATCCTGCGCCGGTACGTGGAGCGCAAGCGGCTGTGGCACGACCCGCGGCGGCGGCAGTGCGCGCTGGCCAGCCTCACCTCGTTCCACTTCGAGGACGCCAAGGTGGTCGGCATCGGGTACACCGAGCCGGCGGCGCACCTGATCGCCACCTCGCCCACCGCCAGGAACGCCAGGGGGGCGTGATGGCCCGCCGCGCCGTGCTCCTCGTGCTGGCGCTCGTCGCGGCGGTCGCCGTCGGCGGGTGCGGCGGCGGGGCTGGCTCGGGCGCGGGCGGCTCGGCGGGTGGCCTGCGCGCGCTGGTCGAGCGCAAGCCGGCCGAGCGCAAGCCGGCTCCCTCGCTCTCCGGCGACCTGCTCGGCGGTGGCCGGTTCGACCCGTCGAGCGTGCGCGGCAAGGTGCTCGTGGTGAACTTCTGGGCCTCCTGGTGCGCCCCGTGCCGGGCCGAAGCCGCCGAGCTGGAGCGGGTGTATCAGGAGACGAAGGCGAAGGGCGTCAGCTTCCTGGGCATCAACATCTCCGACGGCCGGGACGCGGCGCTCGCCTTCGAACGTGGCCGCACCACCTACCCGAGCATCTTCGACCCGGCCGGCCGGACCGGGCTGGAGTGGGACGTACCGCCCAGCTCCATCCCCGCCACGCTGATCGTCGACCGGACTGGCAAGCTCGCGGTGGTCATCCGCGGCGCGGTCACCGAGGCCAGCCTGCGGCCGATCGTGGAGCGCATCGCCGGGGAGGGCACTGGTGGGTGAGACCTTCGCAGACACCGCCACCTCCGGCCCGCTGGCCCTCGCCGTCGCGGTGTCGGCGATCGCCGGACTGATCAGCTTCCTGTCCCCGTGCGTGCTGCCCCTGGTGCCCGGCTACCTGTCCTATGTGACCGGTCTGGCCGGCGCCGACCTGGACGCCGCGCTCGGCCGCACCTCCCCGCCCCCGCACGCTCTCCCGGAGAACGCAGGTGGGGGCGTCGGCGTTCAGACCCGCACTCTTCCGGAAACCGCGACGAGGCATCGCGGGCGGGTGCTGGCCGGCACGCTGCTGTTCATCGCCGGGTTCAGCGCCGTCTTCATCACCACCGGCGTGCTCGCCGCGGCGGTCGGGCTGAGCCTGCAGCGGCACGCCCGCGCCGTGGAGGTCGTTGTCGGGACCCTCGTCGTGGTACTCGGGCTGGCGTTCCTCGGCCTGGTGCCGGGCCTGCAACGCGAGCTGCGGGTGCACCGGCTGCCCGCCGCCGGCCTGCTCGCCGCACCGGTCTTCGGCGCCGTCTTCGCGCTGTCCTGGATCCCGTGCGTGGGGCCCACCCTGGCCGCGGTGCTGGGCCTGGCCACCACCGGGGCCGACCCCGGCCGGGCGGTGCTGCTCGCGGCCGCGTACTGCCTGGGCATCGGGCTGCCGTTCGTGGCGTTCGGCCTCGGCTTCCGCTACCTGATCGGGGTGTTCGCCGCGGTGCGCCGCAACTCCCGGTGGATCACCCGGATCGGTGGCGCGCTGCTGATCCTGGTCGGCCTGGCCCTGGTCACCGGCGGTTGGGGCGACTTCACCATCTGGCTGCGCACCACCTTCGGCACCGGGGAGGTGAGCATCTGACGGCCACCGCCGACACCCGTACCGAGGTCGCGCCGGCCGCGCCACCCCCGCCCCGGCGGCCGGGCCCGGGCCGGCGGCTGCTCGCCCTGGCCCGCAACTGGTGGCGGCAGCTGACCAGCATGCGCACCGCGCTGATCCTGCTGTTCCTGCTCGCGGTGGCGGCCATCCCCGGCTCGGTGCTGCCGCAGCGCAGCATCAACATCGAGAAGGTCAACCAGTACTTCGCCGACCATCCCGACCTGGCCCCGGTGCTGGACCGGCTGCGCGCGTTCGACGTCTTCGCCTCGCCGTGGTTCGCCGCGATCTACCTGCTGCTGTTCACCTCGCTGGTCGGCTGCATCGTGCCCCGGCTGCGCGACCACGCACGCGCGCTACGCCGGGTGCCGCCGGACGCGCCACGCCGGCTGGACCGCCTGCCGCAGCACGCGCCACCCGTCGAGCGGGCGGGTGAGCCGGCCGCCCTCGCCGGCACCCTGCGGACCATGCTGCGCGGGCGCCGGTTCCGGGCAGTCGTGCGCGAGCACGGCGACGGCACGGTCACGGTGAGCGCAGAGAAGGGGTATCTCAAGGAGACCGGCAACCTGCTGTTCCACATCTCGCTCCTGGCCGTGCTGGTCGGGGTGGCATTCGGCTCCTGGTACGGCTGGCACGGCAACCGGAAGCTGGTGGTGGGTGCGGACACGGCGTTCTGCGACACGCTCCAGCAGTACGAGGAGTACGGGCTGGGCGCCCGGATGGGCCCCGGCAACCTGCCCCGCTTCTGCCTGGAGCTGACCGGCTTCCACGCGTCCTACCTGGACAATGGCCAGGCCGAGTCGTTCTCGGCGGTGGCCTCGGTCAGCGGGCCGGACGTACCGGACCGCAGCGGCGAGTTCTCCGTCAACCACCCGTTGCGGCTGCCCGGCGCCAACGTCTACCTGCTCGGCCACGGGTACGCGCCGGTCCTGAAGTACACCGACCGGTACGGCCAGTCGCAGACCACGGTGGTGCCGTTCCTGCCCACCGACGGGATGCTGACCAGCGAGGGTGTGGCGGCGTTCCCGGACGCCAATGTGGACCCGGCTACCGGCAGGCGCGATCCCCTGCTGCAGGTCGCGTTCCAGGGGCTCTACATGCCGACCACGCCGGACGACCCGCGCACCGGGCGGTCGGTCTTTCCGGCCGAGCGCAACCCGGGCCTGCTGCTGCTGCCGTACCGCGGCGACCTGGGCATGGACTCCGGCGTCCCGAGCTCGGTCTACCGGCTCAACCAGGGGGAGATCGACGCCGGCCGGCTCAAGCAGGTCGGCGACATGCAGCTGCTGCGGGTCGGCGAGTCGATGACCCTCGACGACGGCACGAAGCTCGAGTTTCTCGGCACCCGGCCGTACGCGACGCTGTCCGTCCGGTACGACCCGGGAGAGCGCATCGTGCTCGGCAGCGTGGTGGTGATGCTGGTCGGGCTGATGCTCTCCCTGGCCGGCAAGCGCCGGCGGGTGTGGTTCCGGATCTCCCCATCAACTACGAGCGGTAGTAGCATGGTCGAGGCCGGCGGCCTTCCGCGTACCGATTACCCCGGCTTCGCGGACGAGTTCGACAAGATCGTGAGGAACGAGTGATGTCCGCTGTCTCCGACCAGCTCCTGGTCGCCGCGATCCTGGCCTACCTGGTGGCGATGGTCTGCCACGCCGCCGAGTACGCGTTCGGGGTGCGCGGCCCGGTGGCCAGGGTCGCCGCCGCGCCGGCGCGCGAGCTGGTCGCGGTGGGCGCCGCGTCGCCCGCAGAGCCGGCACCGCCCGCGCCGGCCGCAGAGCCGGCACCGCCCGCGCCGCCGCCGGTCCGCGACCGGGCACGGCTGGCCGGGCGTGTCGCCGTCGCGGTGACCGTCCTCGGCGTGCTGGCCCACCTCGGCTGCCTGGTGACCCGCGGCGTCGCCGCCGGCCGGGTGCCCTGGGGCAACATGTACGAGTTCGTGCTCGCGGTGACCTTCGTCGGCGCGACGGCGTGGCTGGTCGTCCTCGCCCGCCGGCCCGCCCTGCGCCACCTGGGCCTGTTCGTGGCCCTCACCGAGGTGGTGCTGCTGGGCATCGCCGGCATGGTGCTCTACACCAAGGTCGAGCCGCTGGTGGCGGCGCTGAACTCGTACTGGCTGAAGGTGCACGTGACCGCCGCCGTGCTCGCATCCGGCACCTTCCTGGTCGGCTTCGTCGCCGGCGCGATGTACCTGGTCCGGGCCGGGTACGAGCAGGGCAAGCGCAGCTTCCCGTACACGCTGGGGCCGCGGGTGCCGCGCGCGGAGGCGCTGGAGCGGCTGACCTTCCGGCTGCACGCCTTCGCATTCCCCATCTGGACCTTCGCCGTGATCGCCGGGGCCATCTGGGCCGAGGCGGCGTGGGGCCGGTACTGGGGGTGGGACCCGAAGGAGACCTGGGCCTTCATCTCGTGGGTGGTGTACGCGGGCTACCTGCACGCGCGCGCCACGCCGAGCGTCCGGCGGTCCACCGCGACCTGGATCGCGGTGCTCGGCTGGGCCACCATGATGATGAACCTGTTCGGGGTGAACCTGTTCTTCACCGGGCTGCACTCCTACGCCGGCCTCGACTGACGGCTTTCCCGGCCTCCCGGTCAGGCTCTCGGCCCGTGCCGCCAGCCTCCGGCAGCGAGCACCACGGTCGGGCTCACAGGTCGCCGAGGCGGACCGGTTGGGCGATCGGGCGGTGGGCGAAGACGGCCAGATCGGCGGCGGTCAGCGGGCGTCCGCGCCACCGCGCGGTCAGCTCCGCGACCGGGTAGCCGCAGATCCGGCCCTGGCACCAGCCCATCCCCGGGCGGCACAGCGCCTTGACGGCACGCCCGTCGGTGGCTCCCAGCCCGGTCACCGCAGCCCGGATCCGGCGCACGGGCACATCCTCGCACCGGCACACGATGGTGTTCTCCGTCAACCACTCGGGCCAGCCGGCCGGTGGGGCGTGTACGCGGTGCATCAGCGCCGCGAAGCGGCGCAGCGCGGAGCGGCGCCGTAGCAGCCGGGTCAGCTCCATCTCGGACAGTGGCGACCGATGGCCGGTGGCCACCGCCACGCCCGCGCCCACCAACCGGCCCTCGACCTCCGCCAGCGCGGCGCCGCCCACCCCGGTCACCTCGCCGGCCGCGTACACGCCGGGCACCGTGGTCTGACCAGCGAAGTCGACGGCGAGCACCAGGCTGCCGTCGGTGTCCAGCCGGGTCGCACAGCCGAGCGCCAGCGGCAGCTCCAGCTGCGGGGTGAAGCCGTACCCCACGGCGACCGCGTCGCACTCCACCGGGCGTACCGACCCGGGAACCAGCGCGCCGGAGCGGTCCAGCTGGCCGACCTCCACAGCAGACACCGCGGCCACCCCGCGCGCGGCCAGCACAGCGTGCCTGGTGCGGTACGGGACCCGGTGCCGGGCCAGGATGGCCAGGTAGCTCATCGCCTCCCGGGCCTTGCCGCGCGCACCGGCCACCGCGGCCGGCGCCCGGGCATAGCGGGTCGGGTCGCCCGCCTCGTACACGCCAACCACCCGCACGCCGGCTTCGAGCAGGCCGGCGGCGACCGGCAGCAGGAAAGGACCGGCGCCGGCGACCACGACCCGGTCACCGATCGGCACGCCGCAGCCCTTGAGCATCGCCTGCGCTGCGCCGGGGGTCACCACGCCGGGCAGGTCCCAGCCGGGGAACGGCAGGGTACGGTCGTACGCGCCGGTGGCGAAGACCAGCCGCTCGGCGGCCACCGGGTCGCCGCCCCTGCGGTGCAGGACGAAGCCCGGCGAGGCGAACCAGACCGCGGAGCCGGTCATGACGTCCACGCCGGACAGCCGTACCCCCGGGTCGCGGCCGCGCCAGTACTGCCCGCCGACCGCCGGCGCCGCGTCGAGCAGGGCGACCCGGCAGCCGGCCGCGGCGGCGGTCGCGGCGACCGCCAGCCCGGCGGGGCCGGCGCCCACCACCGCCACGTGGTAGCGGCCCGAGGGGGATGGCCGCGAGGGGCCGAGCGGCGGGGACGTCATCGCCCCGTCCCCAGCTGGGTGGTGACCACCATGCCGGGGCTGGCCGGCGCCAGGCAGGCCCGCTGGTTGGGCGTGCCGTCGATGGTGACCAGGCAGTCGAAGCAGACGCCGATGCCGCAGAAGACACCGCGCGGCGCGCCGGTCTCGCGGGTGGTCCGCCAGGAGCGGATGCCGGCCGCCCACAGCGCCGCGGCGACCGTCTGGCCCGGCTTCACCGGCACCCGGCGCCCGTCGAAGATGAGGTGCCCGCTCGCGCTCACCCGAACCGCTCCGGCCGGAAGGGGTACGGATCGACGGGCGGCTCCCCGCCAGTGAGCTGTGCGGCGATCAGCGCACCGGTGGCCGGTGCCAGCCCGATCCCGGCGCCCTCGTGCCCGCAGGCGTGGTAGAGCCCGGGCACCTTCGGGTCCGGCCCGATCGCCGGCAGGTGATCCGGCAGGTACGGGCGGAAACCGAGGTAGGTCCGCAGCACCGACACCTCCGCCAGGAACGGGAACAGCGCCACCGCCTGGGTGGCCAGCCGCCGCAGCACCGGCAGCGGGTACGACCGGTCGAAGCCGACGCGTTCCCGGCTGGAGCCGATCAGTACCGTGCCGGCCCGGGTGCTCTCGACCACGGTCGACGTCTGCAATGCGGCGTCGTCACTGACCACTGTAGACACGTAGTCGGCTGAGTAGACCTTGTGCCGGATCGGCCCGACCACACCCCGGGCCGCGGCGGACGCCGAACTGAGCGGCTCGGTCACCAGGATGAAGCCACGCCGCGGCGCGACCGGCAAATGCGCCCCCGCGAGCGCCGCCACCTGGCCGCCCCACACTCCCGCGGCGTTGACCACCGTGCGTGTGCCGATCCGGTCGCCGGCCCCGGTGACGACCGCGGCCACGCCGCCAGCCGCGTCCCGCTCGATGCCGCGTACCTCCACACCACAATGGACAGTGGCACCGCTGGCGGCGAGCAGCCGGGCGGCGGCGAGCATCGGCTGTACCTGCATGTCCTGTGGGTAGTGGACGCCACCGGCCAGACCGGGCGCGAGGTGCGGCTCGTACCGGGACAGGTCACCGGCGGCCACCTCGACCGCCTCGACGCCCGCGCGGCGCTGCCGGGCGGCCAGCTCCCGCAGGGCGGACAGGCTCTCCGGCGTGGACGCGACGACCAGCCCGCCCTTCGGCTCCAGCTCGATCGGCCCGCGGCCGAGCTCGTCGCCGATCTCCCGCCACAGCCGCAGCGAGCAGAGCGTGAGGTCCATCTCCGGCCCCGGCAGCCGGTCGGAGACGAGCACGTTGCCTTCCCCGGCCCCGGTCGTGCCGCCGGCGACCGACGCCCGGTCCAGCACCGTCACCCGCAAACCGGCGCGGGCCGCGAAGTAGGCGCAGGCCGCCCCTACCATCCCGGCCCCGACGATCACCACATCCGGCCGGCTCATAGCCGGAAGCCCGCCGGGAACGGATCCTCCGGGTCGAGCAGGTACTGCGCGGTCCCCGTGATCCACGCCCGACCGGTCACCGTCGGGACGACCGCCGGCCGTCCGGCCACGGTGGTCTGCTCCACCAGCCGGCCGGTGAACCGGGTGCCGATGAACGACTCGTTGACGAACTCGTCGCCAACCGCAAGCGAACCGCGTGCCCACAGCTGGGCCATCCGTGCGCAGGTTCCCGTGCCGCAGGGGGAGCGGTCGAACCAGCCGGGACGGATCACCATCGCGTGCCGGGAGTGTTTGGCATCCGACCCGGGCGCCGCCAGGTAGACGTGGTGGCAGCCGGAAATTCGTGGATCCTCGGGATGCACCGGTCGGTCCGCCCGGTTGATGGCGTCCATGATGGACAGTGCGGCATCGATCAGCCGGCCCTGCTCCGCGCGGTCGAACGGCAGCCCGAGCTCGTCGAGTTCGACGACGGCGTAGAAGTTCCCGCCGTACGCGAGGTCGTAGCGGACCTGGCCGAAGCCCGGTACGGCCACGGCAGCGTCCAGTGCGACCGGGAAGGAGGGCACGTTGCGGATGGTGACCGCAGTAGCGGCGCCGTCGTCGCGGACCGCCACCTCGGCGGTGACCAGACCGGCCGGCGTGTCCAGCCGGACCGTGGTCACCGGCCTGGCCACCGGCACCATGCCGGTCTCCACCAGGACCGTCGCCACGCCGATGGTGCCGTGCCCGCACATCGGCAGGCAGCCGGAGACCTCGATGAACAGCACACCGTAGTCGGCGTCCGGGCGGGTCGGCGGCTGCAGGATGGCGCCGGACATGGCCGAGTGCCCGCGCGGCTCGTACATCAGCAGGGTGCGCAGGTGGTCCAGGTTCGCCAGGAAGTACTCCCGGCGTGCGGCCATGCTCTCGCCGGGGATGACGCCCACGCCACCGGTGATCACCCGGGTGGGCATTCCCTCGGTGTGCGAGTCGACTGCGTGGAACACGTGCCGCGAGCGCATGTCCCAGACGATATCCCGCCGATCATGAAGTTAGCGGGCGGGAAAGGCTCCCCGGCCCGCTAACCTCGTGATCGACCGCTAGGGCGGCTGGGTCAGGCGTCGTTGTCGTCGGCGACCATGACCACCCGGCGCCGCCGGCTGAGCAGGAACAGCGCCGCACCGAGGGCGAGCAGCGCCACACCGCCGCCGGCGATCGCGCCCACCTTCAGGCCGGTGACCGGCAGCCCGCCGCCGGTCCCGCCGGAATCGCCGTTCTCGCCGGTCCCGCCGGCCGGGTTCACCACGACCTTCGCGGTGTTGTTCGAGAGGTCTTGTCGTACCGCAGGTTGGGGTCGCCGTTCCGGTAGACCGCCTGCACCGTCCCCTCGGCGCCCTCGATCACCTCAGTGATCTTCAAGTGGAAGGTTGGTGTCACCCTGTCGCCCTTGGCAAAGACCAGGTCGGACAGGCACAGGTAGGCGTCGGCACCAGGGTTCTTCGTGATGTCGGACGCTGCCTGACACTCCTCTGGGACGCCCACCACGCTCGTCCCGGGTGGCACCGTGAAGAGGAAGGAGACGGCTCCTTCACCCTGCCGGTCGTGGATCGTGGCCGAGCCGAGACTCGTCAGTCCGATCGTCGCCGGCACCACTTCGCCGGCCGCCCCGTGCAGAGTGGCACCGATCGTCTGGAGGTCGACGGCGAGATCGACCAGCACGACGGCTTCGCCGTAGTTGTCGGCGTCGTCGATCTCGACCACTCCAGCCGTAGGGAAGGAAGATCTGGTACTGCTCGTCCGGATCGGCGTCCGGGAAGACGCAGGTGGCTTCGTCGGCGGAGGACGTGCAGTAGTCGCTGTCCACCGCCACGTTCGCGAAGCTGGCCAGCTCCGTGAAGGTGAGCGTGACGCTCACCGCGGTCGCGCCGGAGTTGGTGACCATGATCGGCACTGCCTTGCCGGGCGCGCCTGCGCCGCCGATCGTGATTGCGTCTCTGATGAAGACGTCGAAGTAACCCGGCTCGCTGTCGGCATGGGCAGGGGCAGCGGCGATCGCAGCTGCGGCTCGCGCCAGGCGCCCACCCCGGCGGTGCGCGTGCCTCATGGGGAATCCTTAAGGTTTGTTGTGAGGAGTGACAGAGGGAGCTTAGTGATCCTCCTTGGTACCCGGATGCGCTATCTGGCCATTCGGCGGCGGTGAGGTGGCCGTTCATCCGAGGTACCCGGGGCACTGGCAGACTGAGCGGGTGGCGCGACGCTTCCCGTACGAGGGATTGAAGGATTTTCTGGCGGCTCTGGACCGCGCTGGCGAGCTGCACCGTGTCCGCGTGCCTGTCGACCCCACCCTGGAGATCAGCGAGATCGTCACCCGGACCGTCCGCCGCCGTGGCCCGGCGTTGCTGTTCGAGCATCCGACCCGGGGCGAGATGCCGGTGGCGATCAACCTGTTCGGGACCCACCGGCGGATGGCGATGGCGCTCGGTGTGGAGAGCGTCGACGAGATCGGCGACCGCATCGGCGAGCTGGTCCGGCCGGAGCTGCCGGTGGGCTGGTCGGGCATCCGCGAGAGCCTGGGCAGGCTGATGCAGCTGAAGTCCGTACCGCCGAAGAAGGTGAAGACCGCGCCCTGCCAGCAGGTGGTCTACCGGGGCGGCGAGGTCGACCTCAACCGGCTGCCCGGCCTGAAGACCTGGCCGGGCGACGGTGGCGTCTTCCACAACTTCGGGCTGACCCACACCAAGCACCCGGAGACCGGCAAGCGCAACCTGGGCCTGTACCGGCTGCAGCAGCACTCGCACAACACGCTCGGCATGCACTGGCAGATCCACAAGGACTCGACCGCGCACCACGCGGTGGCGGAGCGGCGTGGCGAGCGGCTGCCGGTGGCGATCGCGTTCGGCTGCGACCCGGTCGTCACGTACACCGCGACCGCGCCGCTGCCCGCAGATATTGACGAATACCTGTTCGCCGGGTTCCTGCGCGGGGAGCGGGTGGAGATGGTGGACTGCCTGACCGTGCCGCTACAGGTCCCGGCGCAGGCGCAGATCGTGCTGGAGGGGTACGTCGAGCCTGGCGAGCGGCTGCCGGAAGGGCCGTTCGGCGACCACACCGGCTTCTACACACCGGTGGAGCCGTTCCCCGTCATGCATGTGGAGTGCATGACGACGCAGCGGGACCCGATCTACCACTCGATCGTGACATCCAAGCCGCCGCAGGAGGACGGGCCGATCGGGCACGCCACGGAGCGCATCTTCCTGCCGCTGATCAAGATGCTGATACCGGACATCGTGGACATGGCGCTGCCTGAGCCGGGGGTGTTCCACAACTGCCTGATCGTGTCGATCAACAAGCGGTACCCCAAGCAGGCGCAGAAGGTGATGTCCGCCATCTGGGGTGCGCACCTGCTCTCGCTGACCAAGCTGATCGTGGTGGTGGACGACGACTGCGACGTGCACGACTACCACGAGGTGGCGTTCCGCGCATTGAGCAATGTGGACTACGACCACGACCTGCTGCTCACCCAGGGGCCGGTGGACCACCTCGACCACTCGTCGTACCAGCAGTTCTGGGGAGGCAAGGCGGGCGTGGACGCGACCCGCAAGCTGCCTACCGAGGGGTACACCCGGGGCTGGCCGGATCCGGCCGTGATGTCGCCCGAGGTGGTCGCGCTGGTGGACAAGCGCTGGAAGGAGTACGGCCTTGCCTAACGAACCCCGCGATCTTGCAGTTGTGCCCCCCGATAAACCGGACATGTCCCCTAATTCGGGGTACACAACTGCAAGATCGCGGGGGAGGGTGCGGGCGTTCCTGCGGCTGGTGGCGATCGAGCACTCGGTCTTCGCGCTCCCGTTCGCCTACCTTTCGGCGCTCACCGCGATGGACCGGCTCGGCGGCGGCCCACGCTGGGGCGACCTGGCCCTGGTCACCGTCGCCATGGTCGGCGCCCGCACCTTCGCCATGGCGGCGAATCGGATCATCGACCGGCAGATCGACGCACGGAACCCGCGTACTGCCAAGCGGGAGCTGGTGACCGGTGCGGTGAGCGTGCGGACGGCCTGGACCGGCGCGGCGGTCGCGCTGGTCGTCTTCCTCGCCG
>Ga0310834_100600_pt1 | contig 36012 bp, 54 predicted proteins | sample SM_ome_2_FD_201314 | JGI IMG/M metagenome (GOLD analysis project Ga0310834, IMG submission 201314) | Sorghum-adapted microbial communities enriched on stacked mutant (SM) sorghum from Joint BioEnergy Institute, Emeryville, California... ...
CAAGGAGTATGACAACCTCGCCAAAAAGGAAGTGCAGAAGGCGTTCGTCTATTCGTTCGAAGAGTCGGCGCGGACGCTGTTCGAGAACTATCTCGACAACATCGAGGCGTATTGCAACTGGACGAATAACAAAGAAACACGATATGCACCGCATCCGGACCGCCGGATGCGGTGTTCTCATTCATACAATTCGATTTCGAGCTCGAACTGATACGGCCCATTCCAATCCTTTTCCCGGTTGTACCGCATCTCTTTGATAAAGGACTTCAATATGCGGTTCTTTTCCTCTGCTGTCTCCGCGAGCTGGTAAGCCTCGATCCCGCGAGCGAGCGCAGGAATCAGATTTGAAACCGTCTCGCTTTCGGCACGCATTTTCTTCAGATCTTGTTCCGCTTCTGAGATCTCCTTCTCCAGCAGGTCAATGGATTCCTGCACCTTCCGACTTCGCTCGAGAAACATTTCCTTCGTGTAGGTTCCATCTTCGAGCAGATCGTGTAGATTGTCGCGCTGCCGGTACTTCTTTGCGAGCTCATCCTTCAGTTTTCGGATCCGCCTCTCCGTGAGCTGAGTCACTTCTTTCCTGGCCTTTTGCCGTTTGGCGATCCGATCCTGCAAGACTTTGAGTCTTGACATGAGCTGGTTCAGTTGTTGCAGCATGACTTCCTCGACCCTGTGTAACGTGATGCGCTTCTGCGGGCAACGGGGTGTGTCGCAATACAGATAGATTGATGGGCGATTGGCCGGATTGTTCGCTAGGATGGCGTTGCCACATTTCTTGCAGCGCAAGATGGTAGCGAGCGGGTTAACCATGCCCAAATCGTCGCGAACGCTCGCGCGACGTCGGCCGTTTATAATTTCCTGCGCTTTATCCCAGCGTTCGCGGGGAATGATCGGCTCGTGTGCGGCTTCGACAATGGTGAGCTTCCCGGGATCCTTAACGAGCGCCGTTTTGTATTTCCCGGTCTCCTGTTTCGTCCATTTCACACGGCCGAATACCTGATCCCCCTTGTATTTGGGATTGCCAAGGATTTTACGGACCGTCACATGCGACCAGATCGGCCGGCCGGTCGGAGACGGTATGCCCATCTCGCTTAACCTCTCGGCGATCTGGACACGTCCGAGGCCTTCGTCAATGCACCAGTCGTAGATCAAACGGACGATCCGAGCCTCTTCTTCATGGATGACCAGCCGCTTGTTTTTGTCCTTCCGATACCCGTATGGCGGCTTCTGGCTGGTGTCCTTACCGGCTTCTTGCGACCGCCGGCGCCCGGCCAGCAGCCGTTTTTTGATCTGCTTGTACTCCATCCGCGCCAGGAACGTCTTGACCTCGACGGCAAACTCTCCGGACTCATTGTTCAGGTCCAGGATTTCCGTTGGTGTGATGATTAAGGTGTCGCTCTCCTTAAATGCGCGCTCAATTCGCCCCTGATCCATCTTGTCACCGCGGCCGAGGCGATCGACGTCGACAACCAGGACACCATCATATTTCAAATCCTGCACATTCTTGAGTAATTTCTGCATCTCTGGCCGTTCGCCGATGAACCCGCCAGACACAACCTCCTCGAAGATGTCCACCACATTGTATCCTTCGCGTCTCGCAACCCGCAGCAGTTCGGCGCGATGCTTCTCCAGCGTGTCATAGACTTCGCCGCGAGCAGCAGCCTCACGTTCTGCATCACGATCCGCCTGGCTCTTCCGGAGGTAGATGGCCACATCCCAATTCCTTAACTTCGACATGGTTGCAATGCACCTCCGTGACATTCGACATTTTATGTAGATACTTGTCGAAAACTTTAGCCTTGAAAATACGAACATTTGTTCGTAAAATAATCCATACCTCTACAATAATTCCCTGCTTACCGGTTTGCAACCGTCTATATAAAAAACCGCCATGCTACTACGAACAGGACGGTGAACCAATTGATTAATCAAGATCATCAGACATTTTGGAGATTATTTCGGATTCTCGCCTCTTGCCATCCTGAGCAGATCGAAAGCGTGAGACAGCATTTTCTGAAACTCTGGATCGCTGGGAGACATGCCTAGTTTTTGAGCCTCTTCCTCAATCAGCTTAATCGTCGTTTCTGCATCGTTCAGCCGCGCGCCAGCGTGGCTATTTTGGGCTAGATAGGCCACAGCGGACTCACGCAATTCACTTAAATCTATTTGCTTTTCGCTTGGCGGTGTGGGATCATCGGTCCGACCGAGGAGGTAGTCGGTACTTACGCCGAAGAAGTCGGCGAACTTCTCCAACGTTTCCGTGTCTGGCTTTCTAGCACCGGTTTCATAACCTGAAATAGTCGATTCAGCAAGATTGAACTTTGCCCCTAATTCTTTTGCCGTAAGATTGAGTCCCTTTCTTAATGCCCTCAAACGAGCAGGAAACATATTCATCACCACATTGATTATACTTCGCAAATTGCGAAATTAAAAACAATCTCTATAAAAACTTTGCAAAATGCGTTGACACTTTGCGTTTTGCGTAGTAATATTTATACCAGGCTATGCAATACGCAAAGTATGGGGTGGTGAGATGAGTAAAGTTAAGCGTGCCAGAATTGAGGCTGGGTACACCATCGAAGAAGCAGCAAGTTTACTCAAAATCCCAGCTGGCTATCTTTCTCAGATCGAAAATGGTCACAGACACGTAAGCGCTGAAAGGGCCGAAAAGATAGCCCAATTATACAACAAACAGAAAGACGATATTTTTTTACCCAGCCGCTACGCGATACGCAAAGTTGAGGATGAAACTTCGCGTGACGTGGAGACTGCGTAAAAAGAGGTGGGCCATGACCAGAGGACAAGCCCAAGCTCATACCCATGTATCAAGGGGTGATGAGCGCATGGAGAAACCGAGCAAGGTCGTGTATATGAACGATGGCCAGACCAAAGTGACGCTGATCGGCAGATGGTTCTTCATGGAGCCCGAGGAGATTCAGGCGGAGTACCTGGCCGGCGTGCAGCGTGAAGATCCGTTCTATACGCGCATCCATGACGCAATCGCTGATGTTTTCCTGAAAAAGAGCCCTCAACTAGGTGAGGGCAAGGGGAACGGTGCAAGACAAATATAACCCTTGAAGGCGTACCACTCAATTCCAATTTGGAATCTATTCCGATTTGGAATAAGCGAGTTACCTGTCGTATCAAGGCAAAACCCTCCGGGCAAGTGATTTGATCAGGTTCTGCCTAGTAAGTAATCGCAGGAGACATCAAGTGTATCTGCGATTCGCTTTAGGCTTGCGTATCGTGGTTTGAATTTACCAGTTAGCCAGCGTTGGACTGTGGAAGGTGTGACGCCGGCGATCATGGACAACGCGTTCGCGTCGAGACCACGATCTTCCATCGCGGCCGCTAACCGCTCGGAAAAATCCTGGTCAAAGAAGAAAAAGAAGAAGATTCCGCATCCCTCCTTTCCGCGCCCGGAGGGTCCTGCCTTGATACGACGGTGATGATTGACAAGAAAATCCTGATAGGAGGTGTAGCGGATGGACGAGCAGCGCGTGCGTGAGATCGTGCGGGAAGAGTTGGCTGCCAATCATAAAGCCCCGGTTCACCGGTTAATGGTCCGCACGGTAATCGATCCTCAGATCTCCGAAAATTCTCACGCGATAAACATCATTGTCAACGCGCTTAAAGATCACATCATTCCGACTCTGAATCTTCATCATCAGGCACTACAAAACCTATGCGATTCGCTGGACGAGTTGGGTCAGCTTTTGGAACAGCCATCAAAAGGAAATTAAGCTGGCTCACATGCTGAATCAACTGGGATTTTTGACCATTGATGTATCCGTGAAAATGAATTAAAGCCGGATTGCTATATCCAATATCTGTTACCTGCATCACGATAGTCTGACCGAACGAAGCCAATTGAACAGCTATTTCATAGTTGTCATCAAGTTCGCTTTCAAATTCATGGATTGACCGCATGAGGATTTCATATTGGTAGTCAGCCAATTGATAGTTCCTTCGAAGAGGAACCTGATTCAACTCTGCAAGCATTTTTTGTGTACGCCTTATTCCATCCAACAAATTGTCGTTCATCCATGTGCACCGCCTTCAATGGTTAAATTTGAGCTCGAAAACCATTATTCGACAGTATCAAACGAATTCCTACTGAAAGCCGACAGCAATCAAATTCTTGAAGGGAGGTGACAAACCGAATGACGACCGGCAAGCTGCTGAAGTACATTCGCGTGCGTGCCGGGTTCAGCCAGGAAACGATGGCGTCGTTATTGCATCGGACGCAGTCATGCATCAGCAAAATCGAGAGCGGCAGGATGAAGGTGGACATCGAAACGTTTGTCCAGTGGACACGCCTCACGAACAGCACCGAGGTCGGAATCTCGTTCCTGTATGGCGTGGACCCGGCGCAGATCATCCAGATGGTGATGCAAGTCACGGGCGCCGCTTTCGGAATGGTACTCATTCACACGATGGGAGGATGAACATGAGCAGGGATCAACTCGTGGCCGAAGCGCGGATCGCGATGCAGGCGGCCAGACACAATCTCAAATTGCTGCGGAAACACCCTGAGAAGATCCTGCCGGGGCAGCGGCAGCATGTCGAGGGGCAACTGCTTCAACTGATCGAGTTCGCGAAATGGGAAAAGAAAAACGCCCGGCGGGCAGGCCGGACGTCGTTGCGTAACCAGATTAGGGCTATCGCTGTCTTCATTTTACCACAAACCCGCCGCGGCGTGAAGGAGCGTGTGTGACATGGCAGTATCGACGCCGAAGAAGGCCGCCAGGCCGTTCAGCATCCCGGAAGCGTTGAGATCGTTCGAAGAAAAGTACTTCCCGAACGGCCTGCTGCCGGAACAAATTGAGCTCGTGGATGACGTGCGTCAAATCGCGGAAGACGCGTTCAGCGCCGGCTGCAGTGCGTCGGAAATCGTCACGTCCGAGAGGTGGAGCAATTCCGCGTGCCTGGGATACGCCATCCTCGCGGCGCGCGCCCTGAAAATGAGCGAGAAGGATATCGCACGGCTTGTGCGGACGATGAACGGCCTGTATGACTTCCACTCGATTGAAGAGGCGAAAGCCGTTTACGAGCGTTCGCCGTACTGATCCGGGAGGTTGCGGTGGTGGTGCGGCGGTTCAAATGGACGAAGCCGGAACATGACGCCGAGCGGGCCGTCGTGGCGATGGCCCTCGTGCGTGTCAAGTGCCTGGGCATTTCCTCCGCGGACGCCGTGCGAATGACGCTCGAAAACGGCCACCACTGCCGGAATCCCGATGATTTGCCCGAGGCGACATTCATCCGGCTTTGCCGGCGGGTGGACAAGCTGGCCGGAGATTACAGCAGAAGGGAGGCGAGCGTGTGAGTCGCGCCAGGAAACCGACGCGGCGCCAGAAGGAAGCGATCGCGGCGCTGAATCTCAATCCGGACAACTGGCTGGTCCGCCGGGTGATGGACGGTCAGTTGCACCTGGTCCATCGTTACACGGGCAGCCGGAGGGCGGTGTGCTATGACGCTGCTCAAAGGTGATGTCGTACGGCTGAAGACAGGCGAGACGGGCGAGATCATCGAGGTATGGGGCCTTGCTCGAACGTTTGCCAGGGTTCGAACGGAAGATCAAGTGTTGCTCGTCACGGCAACAGACATCACTAAGGTTGTACGAAGGACGGCGATTCGTTCTCTGGAAAGGAGGTGATCCTCATGCCGATGGAGGTTGATATTAACGCCTTGTCCGGTGGAGCGCTGGCCGAGAAGGTCAATATCGAGCTGCGTAAGATCGCGGAAAATGTCCTGGACCCGAACACGAAGCCGGACGCCGTCCGGACGTTGACCGTCACAATCAAGATCAAGCCGAACGAGACCCGGCAGATCGGCGCAGCGGATATTCAGGTGAAGTCTTCGCTGGCTCCGTCCCGCGGCATCCCGACGTCGTTCGTCTTCGACTTCGATCACGACGGCAAGGCCGTCCTGAAGGAGCTCACATCTGGCGCGACCGATCCGAATCAGCTCCAGATCGGAAATGACGGTGCGGTTGCTGACGGCACCGGCAAGGTCGTCAACGGCCGATTCCGCTGACTTATCCCCAAAAATCCACAATATTCGGAATAGGAGGACTAATCTGTGATCAGAGAGGCATTGCAGTACCTGATCGGCCTGGGGGCGGCCAACAAGCACGAAATCGGAGGTCAGATCTTCTCGGACAAGCCACTTCACGAAATCTATGCACCTTTGGCTACTCCGCTGGTTGTGCGCAATTTGTCCGGTCTTGTCGAGTACGTCTTGAAGAATTACGACGATCAGCCGCCGATGCTCATCCACGTTGCCAGTCCCGAGCGTGTTGACATATTCAGCACGTACAACCGGGACATGCGCCGTCACCACTATGTCCGCGCGGATGCGCAGCTTCCGGACATCCCTTTCCGTCGTTTCATCGATGTAGAGGCGTTCAATATCCTGCTGCAAAGCTGCTTTGTTCCGACCGATGACCGCGCGAAGTTGCTCGCCGTCGTCGGGAACATCCAGGAAGAGAACGTCGTGACGGTCGGAGACTCCGGCGTAGCTCAGCAGGTGACGGCGAAGACGGGAGTCGCCACTGTCGGCAACGTTATCGTCCCGAACCCGGTACTTCTCAAGCCGTTCAGGACGTTCGTGGAGATCGAGCAGCCGGAGAGCCTGTTCGTCTTTCGGATGCAGAAGGGGCCGGATTGCGCTCTGTTCGAGGCGGATGGCGGCGCGTGGAAGTTGGAGGCAATCCACCGGATACGCGAATACCTCGACAAGGCCCTCGCGGAGCCGATCGTGTCCGGGCAAGTCCGGATCATATCCTGACCGACCAAGAACGATCCGGGGCGGATCAGCGCCGCCCCGGTCCAAATGAGACTGGAGGATATACCAATATGATACAACAGGCCCTGCAAAAAATCCAGGCTGAACTCGCTGAAAAGCCCAACGAGAAATACGTACAGGTCGTCGGCGGGTTTCTCATGCGGCATTTGCGAGAACACCCCGAGCACGCCCCGCAGATCTTGGCGGATGGAAAGACGATCGCCGGCAGCCTGAAAGCCATGCGCGAAGAGGCGATGAAGCACCAGGTCAACGGTGTCGGCGTCCTCACGGATGAAGAAGGCTTCTCTGTCGTCCTGAAGTATTTCGGCTGCGAGGTTCCCGGCGCGGCTCCGGCCACGGCGACCGCGACGAAGATCACCACGACGATCGACGACCTGCTATGAGGTGTCGCCCATGAACGAATATCGGAAATTCATCGCTCACTTCCCGAAAACCATCAGCGACGAGCTCGTGAGATTTGTCACGGACACGGTTCTTCTTCACAGCCGGTACTTGTTCTACAAGACGGTCGCGGGCGTGCAAATTGCGTATTGTACGCACTGCAAACGGACGCATCGTCCGGTCAACAAGCTGAAACACAAGCAAGAAGAGTGGGTTAAGTGTCCACATTGTCACTCGCTATGTGAAGTCCGGGCCGCTGGGATCAGCCGAAAGTATATGGTCGATCGCGGGGTCTTCGTCTGGTACGAGAAGTCTGTCGTGAATCCCCAGGCCATCACGGCTAGGGTCATTTCGGTTGCGAGGGATTACAGCAGAGACTACAAGCAAGTGGAGACCCAGTATCATTGCGATCATATGTACCTTTTTGAGCCAGGAAAAAGTCAGTACTGGCAGTATGGAAGAAAACGCTGCAGAACTGTCTTCTCAGCATTTGATCAACACTACCCTGGTAGCTGGCCGAAATTTGTAGACCATGGAAACATTCGGAATGCAGTAAAGGGTACGCCGTTCGAGTATAGTCAGTGGCAGCATTACACCAAATACCCGAATCAATTTTACGTGTCAGACATGGTTGAGTTCTTCGATCTGGCTGCCCGCTATCCGTGTATCGAATATCTGACCAAACTCGGATTTTCCGGCCTGGTGTGGGCGAAACTGCTTCGTTATCGAACGCATGGGGCGATCAATTGGCACGGCAAAACACCGGAAAAGGTACTCCGTATCTCGAAGCATGACATCAAGGCCATACGGGATTCAGGCCTGGAAGTCGGACCTAGAGAGCTTCGATATCTGCAAAAACAGCGGAAAGCCGGCAATAAGATTTCAGTCGCTGATGCATTCGCTCTTGCCCAAATCGACTCCGATTACTACACCGACTATATTCCCATCCAGCACTGCTCCGAATTTGAGGCGCACCAGTATCTGCTCAAACAATTCAAGCGTGGCCATTGGCAAGATATCGTTTCCACGCTGTACGACTGGCGCGACTATCTACGGCAGTGTGCTGAGCTGGGGATGGATATATCCGAACGTAGATATCTGTTCCCGAACGATTTGCAGGAGGCGCACGAGAAGGCGACCGAACGTGTCAAGCTCAAGCGTGACCGAAAATTGGACATGATGATTCGGAAACGGCAGCCGGAACTCCTTCAATACCAATTTGAATCAGACGGCTTTATCGCCCGTCCGATCGGTTCACTGAAAGAACTGTTCCGTGAAGGGAAAGCCCTTAACCATTGCGTCGGTGGATACGCTGAGAAATACGCCAAAGGTGGGTGCATCATCCTGGTCGTGAGGAAAACGGATGAACCGGACAAACCTTTCTACACTGCGGAGATATCCGGCCGGAAAATCGTACAATGCCGCGGGTTCAAGAACTGCGGCATGACACCGGAGGTTGAAGCTTTCGTCCGTCGGTTCGAGGCTGAAAAACTGAAGAAGTCCAGGAAGACAAACCGCAAATCTAATCCGGAAAGGGTGGCAATATGAGCAAACAAGTTGTGACGAAACAGGAAACGGCGATCGCCGATCGGACGCCGCAGGTGATCGCCGCCGAAATCCGCCAAATCGAATCGCAGGCCCGCCAGTACGTGCTCGTGAGCGCGATCGAGATCGGCCGCCGGCTGCACGAGGCGAAGGCGCTTGTGCCGCATGGCAGCTGGGGGAAGTGGCTCAAAGAGAACGTCAACTACTCTCAGTCCACGGCGAACAACTTCATGCGGATCGCGGACGAATATGGTGGTGCAAACCTGCAGGCGTTCGCGAACCTCAGCTATACGCAGGCCGTGGCTCTTTTGTCGCTCCCGGCCGAGGAACGCGAGCAGTTCGCTGCAGAGCACAATGTCGCCGAAATGTCCTCGAGGGAGCTCCAGGCCGCGATCAAGGAGAAGCAGGAACTGGAGCGCAAGCTGAAGGAGCAGGAGGAGGCGCTCAAGGCCGAGCAGGAGCGCGCCGAGGAGGAGCGGAAAAAGCGGGAAGCGCTCTACGATCAGTATCAGGCGGAACTCAACCTGCGCAAGGAGCAGGAGCAGAAGCTGACCGAATTACAGAACCAGCTGCTGGCGGCGCAAAATACCGGCGACGACAAGGCAGCAGCCAAGATCAAGACCGAGCTTCGCAAGGCCGAGAAGGAGGCCAGCGAAGCGAAGGCCCGCGCGGACGAACTGGAGCAGAAGATGAAGCAGCTCGAATCCGAGATCCAGGCGCGGATCGAAGAGCGGGTAAAGGCCCGCGAGGTTGAACTGCAGGAGCAGGCCAAGGCGCGCGAAGAGGCTGCGGCGAAGCAGATCGCCGAGTTGGAGGAACGCTTGAGGAAGAACAACAACGTGGCGGCCATCGAGGTCAAGGTGAAGTTCGAGACGCTCGTCAACAGCTTCCAGGCGCTGATCACGGCGGTCAACAACCTGGAAAACGAGGAGCAGAAGTCGGCAGTCAAGGGGAGGATCGCGAGCATCTGTGACGAGATGAAGGCCATGCTGACGAACTGACGGGAGCTGATGATCGCGTGAACTATATCAAGGAAATCAACGCCTTCTACGATTGGCTCGAAACAAACCCGATGCCCTATTCGGCTATTGTCTTGTGGCACGCGTTGATGCAGACAAGCAATCGGGCCGGATGGCCGTGCGAGTTTGCGGTAGCCATATCGACACTTTCGGCGAAAACAGGACTTAAGAAAGATGCGATCATTCGCGCTCGCAATCGTCTGCAGCAGGCCGGCAGGATTGATTTTCGAAGCCGGGACGGGAACCAGTCGGCGATTTACACGATTATCCCGTTTGCGTCGGAATTAACGACACAAACCGAGAACAATCCTGATTGTGTCGATTTAAGCGACACGAACCGCGCACAAACCGCGCTCAATCCGCGCACAAACCGCGCTCAATCCGCGCCTATTAATAAACTAAACGAAACATATAGTAGTGGTGGTGACGCGCGCGAGATCATCGACCTGAACTTCGCGAAAGCGGTTCGGGCAATCGAAAACCAATTTCCGGGACGGATCAACCCGATTCAGGCGGACAAGCTCTCCGGCTATATCTCATCCGGCATGGAGCCAGAGCTGGTTGTGCGGGCAGTGGAGATCACACGATTGGCGGGCAAAGGGATCAACTACCTGTGGGGAATCCTTGCAAACTGCGACGAACGCGGGATCATGACGCTGGAAGACTTTGAGGCGGATCAGCAGCGGATGGTATCCGGATCGTCGAGAAGAAGCGTCGGTCCTGCCTACTACGAGAAGAAAGCGAGGGAGGCCGAGCGTGACGAAGGCAGAGATATGGCGATTGATTGGCCGCATCGTCCAGTATTATCCGAGCTTCGCCGCGAAGACCGAAGCGGAGGATGATGCGCGGGCAGAAGCATGGTACGAGGTGCTGCGGGATGTGTCGTTCGATCATGCCATGGAAAATCTTCGGCGGTACGTCGCGGACCCCGACAATCGGTGGCCGCCGCATCCAGGTGTGCTGGCGGCCGACCTGGAGTCAGCAAAGTACCACGAGCATATGATCGCCGCCGGCCGGCAGGCATTGGAAGATCACGACCGGCGCCTGGAGGCGGCTGTGCCGCCACCTGCTGACGTATCGAGAAAGGTGCGTGAGATCCTTGCAAACCGCGGCGCCAATTGATGCTGATTGGACTCCACCGTTTAACCACGTGGCCGAGCGGGGCGTGTTGTGCAGCATACTGCTCGAAAATGATGCCATCGATGTCGCGGACGCCCTGATCACCCCCGATGCGATGGACACGGTACACAGGACGATCTATACCGCGATGCGCAGCCTGCGTGATGACGGCGAGCCGATCGACCTTATCACTTTGACCAGCCGGCTCATGTCCCTGGGCAAGCTCGAACAGGTCGGGGGCGTCGAGTATTTGTCGCGGATCCTCTCGGAAGTGCCGACGGCGGCCAACGTCGGGTATTATGCACGCGAGGTCCGGCGGTGCTGGCTTCAGCGGGTTGGATTTGACATGATCAAGCAGTTGTATGAGTTCGCGATCCGGCGTGAGGATCCGGAGAAGCTCTCTGCGGCGCTGGAGACTGCGGCCGCACAGTTCGCGGATCAGACCTCGATAGGTCAGGATTTCCGACCGATGAGCGATGTCATGGTAGAGACATATGAACAGCTAGAGGCGCGGGCGACAAGCGCCACCGGCATCACCGGCATCCCGTCCGGATATGCCGAGCTGGATCGGATGACATCCGGATTTCAGCGCAGCGACCTGATCATCGTGGCGGCGCGGCCGTCCATCGGGAAGACGGCGTTCGCACTCAATATCGCGCAGCACGCCGGCGTCAAGTGCGGCGAGATCGTCGCGATTTTCAGCCTCGAGATGTCCGCGTCGCAGCTCGGCCAGCGATTTCTCGCGTCCGAAGGCCGGATCGACGCGAGCAAAATCCGCACCGGCAAGCTGGACTTCGACGATTGGTCGAAGGTACCGACAGCTATGAGCGCGCTATCGGACGCAGGGATCTACATCGACGACACGCCAGGAATCACGGTGACGGACATCCGCGCCAAGCTCAGGCGGCTGAAGAAGCGCCTGGGGCTCGGACTCGTGATCATCGATTACTTGCAGCTGGTCACGGTCCGCGGCCGGCGCGAGAACCGTGTGCAGGAGGTGTCGGAGATCTCGCGGATGCTGAAGCAGATCGCGCGCGAGCTGGATGTGCCGGTTATCGCGCTGTCGCAACTCAGCCGCGGCGTCGAGCAGCGGCAGGATAAACGGCCAATGCTCTCCGACTTGCGCGAGTCGGGCGCGATCGAGCAGGACGCCGATGTTGTTGCTTTCCTGTACCGGGATGACTATTACGACCGGGAGACTGAGAAGAAGAACATCCTCGAGGTCATTGTCGCAAAGCAGCGGAACGGCCCGGTCGGCACGGTCGAGCTCGCTTTCCTGAAGAACTACAACCGGTTCGTCAGTCTGGATCGGAATCATGCGGCGCCAGAGAAAGACCGCGCCGGCCGGCCGATCCCGGATATGCACAGGGGGAATGTGTATGAACGGTAGGATGAACAGACACGAGCTCAAGATGGCGGATAGTCTTCTGCGGAAACTTGCGAGAGCGGAGGACTCGGCGGTGAAGCTGCATTTGTACCTGTACTGCAACGATCGAAACGACGAACATCAACGTCGGGTCCGCATGATCAAGCACAAGATTTCGGAAGCGGTCCGCGAGCTGGAGCAGTTGATCATAGACAACAGCGCGAAGGATGAGTTTCGAAATGCACAAGACAGCCAAACCAGGTCACATCTTCGTTTGGACGAAACTGGCGGAATCGCTGCGGGGGATTGTCTACCCTGCGGAAATTGATCTCCAGGAGGGCGAGCCGGTGTTCGAGCACTTCAGAACATGCTGCCCGTTGATGTGGGTCGAAAAGGGGTATGTGAGAGAGGTCCCTGTTGATGTTTCAGCGGCGTACGGAAATGATTGTGTCGGTGGAAATTGTGAATTGTGAAGAAAGGTGGAGTTGAAAAATGTCAGTAAACAGACAAGCAGTACTGGATGTCCTGAACGGTCTGGATGTAATTGAAGCATGTGGAGGCGATGAACCATACATCCTTGTCGAGAACAGCGAGGAGAACCGGGAAAAGTTGAGGGCGGTCGGTGTACAACCGGAAAGGCTGCGTTATTACGGAGATGACGAGACGTTCTGCATTCTAGCCCTGGCATTTGGAGATGGGTATGCAAATGGTTTTCGAGACGGGAAACTCGTCCATGACGAGCCGGCGCCTTGCAAAAAATGCGGATTCGAAGACGAGTTCATCAATGATTACAACGAAGAGGGGGAAGAGTACACGTTTTGTGGTAATTGCGGCACGGTAGTGGAATAAGACAATGCCTCCATCACGACGGCAATCGAGGCTGGAGGCATTAGAACAAATATTCCCTTATGGTCATTATACCATAGGGGAGCGGTGCACGTCATGACGTACACATACAAAGAGATCGAGCAAATTTTGCGGGACTATCACTGGATGGTCCGCGATATCGCTCGGTTGCGCGGCTATCTCGAAGATGCTGGTGAAGGCGCTGTCCGGTCCTATGAAAACATGGACATGCCTCGCGGGAAGGGCGGCGTCAGCGATCCCGTCTATCACGAGACGCTTCGGCGCGAGAAGAAATGGCGGCGCCTTGCGAGGCTCGAGCAGAAGGTTCGGTTCGTGCAGGAACGCATCGACCTGATCGAGGACGAACGGGAGCGCGCGGTTCTGGACTGCATCCTGGATGGAATGCGGATCCCGGAGATTGCTCGGCATTTCGGCCTTTCCGAACGTCACGTCTACACGGTGCGGGACCGGATCATCGAGCGCATGGTCGACGCGAAGGTGTCATAAAGCACAGGAAATGCAGGAAGTGCAGGTTTTGCAGGAAATGCAGAAATGGCAGAAAGTGCAGGAAACTTGCAAGATCAAAAACGACTCCGATAGAATGGGAGTGCAACAATCAGGAAAATATGTTTCACTCAGGCGTCCGATCTGGACGCCTTTCATGTTGTCCGAGGTGGTGGTGATGAATCGAGTCCAGCCGATCCGGGACGTCCGGATTATCGAAGGGATGAAAGAGTATTTCAGGGTCAGGAGCCTGCGCGATTATCTCTTCTTCTGCCTGGGCATCTACTCCGGCCTTCGGGTATCCGACCTGTGCCGGCTGCGCGTCGGCGATGTCAGAGGGAGTCACGTCCGGATCAAAGAGAAGAAGAACCGTAATTCGAGATTATTTATCATCCATCCGTCGATCCGCGCGGACCTCGATCGATACATCGCAGGCAAGAAGGACACGGATTACTTGTTCGTATCGCGCCAGCGCAAGAAAGTGTCGAGACTCAAAAATCAACCGATCGACAGGACGACGGCATACCGGATTCTGAACGAAGCGGCTCGCGAATTTGGACTTCAGGAAATTGGATGCCACACGCTCAGGAAGACATGGGCCTATCACATCTACAAACAAGACAGCGGAAATTTAGCGTTACTAATGGAGGCCTTCGGACACAAGGATCCGGCCGTCACGCTGCGTTATATCGGCGTCACACAGGACCAAATGGACGCCGCAATTGCCGCTTTACGCTGATCTGAGTGCAACATAAATCACCATATGTTGCAGTCGAGGTAAAAAATCGGCCGCAGATATAAGAAGCAATTCTATGTCATGGGTGAAACAGAATTATCATTGTGTTGCACTCGACTGCCATATATTAGTCGATTTTGGCGGAGCGCTTTAACGAAGTAAAGTAACGTTTTGGAAGAAAAATGCCAAAAACGTTCCATTCAACTCGAATAGCGTTCGGAGGTGGGGTGAATGCCGTGAGTAGAAGAAGGAGCGAACTCCGCGAAAAGGCGTTCAGCCTGTGGGAACGAAGCGATCGGACATTGAAGCCATCCGAAATTGCCAAGCGCTTAGGAATTTCGGCTGGTCTGGTGCGCAAGTGGAAGCATCTCGACGCGTGGGAAGCCAGACCGCGGCGAAAGCGCGGCGGACAGCCCGGCAACCAGAACGCGGTCGGAAACAAGGGCGGAGCGCCGCCAGGCAACAAAAACGCCTGGAAGAACGGCCACTATGAATCCATGTGGATGAGCCTCGCGGCCGCCGAGCACAAACTGAAACTCATGAAGATGGAAACCGATCCGCGTGAGATCCTGCTGAACGAGATTCGGCTGCTCGAATATCGCGAATATCTCATGATGAAAAACATGAAGGATATCGAGGAAGGCAAGGATCCATATTCCATCAGGCGCCGGTACGAGGTGGTCGAGGAAGAGGATCCTGCAGCCGACGGAGCGGCAACGCTGGAGTTCGTCGACGGCCGTCCGGTGTTCCGGCCGGTGTCAATCGCGAAGAAAAAGCTCGTGGGTGAGATGACGGAACAACCGACAAAACTGGAACGGATCCTGAAGATTCACGAGGGGCTGACGCAGGTACAAGCACGCAAGATCCGTTGCATCCAGTTGCTGGATCAGTTCGACCGGAACGAGCTGACGACTGAGGAGCTCAAGGTCCGGATCGAGAAGATGCAGCTTGAGCGCGACAAGTTGCGGGCGGAGGTGTGGTGATTGGCACGGCACAGTGTGCTGCACAACTTCTACGGCTCGACCGTTTACCGTAAGTTCCGCCTGGCGATCATCGCCGAGCGCGGCCCGCGCTGCGAGGAATGCGGCGAGATCGTCGCGAACACGCGGGAATTGCATCTCCACCATGAGGTCGAGCTGACGCCTGACAACGTCCATGATCACACCATCTCACTCAACCCTGCGCGCGTGCGGCTCGTCTGCCACCGATGCCACAACAAGATCCATGGCCGGTTCAATTCGCGGCGGGAGCGCGGCGTCTATCTCGTGTACGGCCCGCCGCTCGCCGGCAAGCAGGAGTATGTGGACGGGCAGAAGATGCGCGGCGACCTGGTCGTCTGTATGGATAGGCTGTATGAGGCGGTATCCATGCAGCCGGCATATGACAAACCGGACAACCTGTTCAGCAACGTGATCGACATCTTTAACCAACTGATCGATCACATCCGGACGCGCCGCGGCAAGTGGATTAATGCGTGGATCATCGGGGGTTATCCGGACAAGTTCAAGCGCGAGCGGACGGCCGACGAGCTGGGCGCTGAGCTCATCTACATCGAGGCGACGAAAGCGGAATGCCTGGCGAGGCTCGAATCCGATCCGAAGCTCAGGCAACTGCAAGCGGAGTGGCGCGGGTACATCGAGAAGTGGTTCGAGCAGTACCAGCCTTGACCGACGCCGGCAGGGTGACGAGGAGGAGGGGCGGGCCCCCCCGGGGTCGAGGGGGTCGGCGACCGCCCCCGACCGCGCCCCGGACCCAGATTTCACACACACCAAAAATTTTGAATTTCGGGGAGGAGGGAAAAATTCCGGTGAAAAATGACGTGTACAACACAGAACTCGCGAAACTGCGCGAGATCTTCAAGGATGTGGACCCATCCAAAGCGCAGCTGGTCGAGGGGCTGATCGAGGATGCCGCCTTCCTCAAGGCCGAGAACGCGGAGCTCCGCGAAAAGCTCGCCCAGACCGGAATGGTCGAGATCCACCCGACGAACCCGAAGCTGCAGCGGACGGTCGAGGCCGCTAGGCAGTACCTGAAAAATGTCAACTCGTATGCGGTCGTCATCAAAACACTGAATGGCGTGCTCTCGAAGAACATGCTGGATCCCGACGACGGTATGGAGGAGTTCGAATGAGCGCGCCATATGCGTCCTGGCTCCACGAGTACATGGCGAAATGCCGGTCCGGCGAGATGATGGTCGGCCGCGAGCTGTTGCAGATGTTCGATATCCTCGACGAGCACCTCCGGAATCCCGATATCCGGTTCGACCCGGCTGAGGCAAACAAGCGAATCAAGTTCATTGAGGAGCATTGCCGGCACTACGAGGCACCGTTCGCCGGGAAGCCGTTCAAGTTGGAGCTCTTCCAGAAGGCGTTCATCACGGCCATCTATTCATTCTACCTCTACGACGAGGAGATCGGCCGGTGGGTGCGACTCTTCCAGGACGTCCTGTTCGTGGTCGGACGGAAAAACGGCAAGACGCCGCTTGTCAGCGCGCTGTGCCTCGCCGAATGGTTCTGCGGACCGAAGGGACTCCGGATCCTGTGCAGCAGCAACGACTATGAGCAGGCCGGCCTGATGTTTGATGCGATCAACGCCATGCGCGAGGAGTCGCCGGCGCTGGCAAAGCGGACGAGGAAGAACATCAAGGGCATCTATTTCGGCAACCCGAAGCACCCGACGCACCACGGAAAATTCAGCTACAGCAACAAGGGATGGATCCGGAAGATCTCGGCGAAGACTCGGGGCAAGGAAGGCCGGAACATCGGCGTCGGCGCCGTGGACGAAGTCCACGAGCTGACCGACAATACATCGATCATGCCGATCCGACAGGCTCTCTCCACACAGGAGGAGCCTCTTTATTTTGAGCTCACCACCGAGGGATTCGTGAACGACGGCTACCTCGACGAGCGGCTGCGCGAAGCGCGGCAAGTGCTCGCCAGGGAACTGGATCGGCCGCGCTGGCTGATCTGGCTCTACACGCAGGACAGCGAACAGGAGATCTGGCAGGACGAGCGCACCTGGGTAAAGTCGAATCCGGGGCTCGGGGCCATCAAGAAGTGGAGTTTCCTCCGTCAAATGGTGGAGGAGGCGAAGAGCAACAAAGCCACGCGCGCGTTCGTGTTGGCGAAGGACTTCAACTTCAAACAGAACAGCGCATCCGCCTGGCTGACTGCGGAAGAAATCGCGAACAGCGAGACTTTCGACCTTGAAGAATTCCGCGGACACTTCGCGATCGGCGCCGTTGACCTCTCGAAGTCCGGCGACCTCACCTGCGCCCGGCTGCTGTTTCTCAAGGACGGGCGGAAATATACCGTCTCGCAATATTTCATCCCAGAGGCGAAGCTGGAGACACTCTCTCGGGAAGATGGAGAGAGATACAGGGATTGGATCCGCCAAGGTCGCATGACGGTATCGCCGGGACACGAAAACGACTTCCGCCTTGTGACACAGTGGTTCGTCAGGGCAGTCAAAGACTATCGGATCCGCGTGTACAAAGTCGGCTATGACAAGTGGTCGGCCGTGTATTGGGTCAAGGAAATGGAGGAGCTCGGGTTCGACATGGTGCGAGTCGAGCAAAAGTGGGGACCGATGAGCGAACCGATGAAGCTCGTCGAGGCGGACCTGCGGAGCAAGCTGCTCGTCTACAACGACAATCCGATCGATCGCATGTGCCTGGAAAACACAGCGATCGCGGTCAATTCGAAGCAGGAGCAAATGCCGGTGAAAGTCCAGGGCAAGGAAGAGAAGAAGATCGACGGCGCGGTGACGATGATTATCGCGTATCGGGTGTATATCGACAACCGGGCCGAGTTCGTCGAGTTGTCGAAGAGGGGGGCTGCATAGTGGCCATATGGGATGCGCTGCGACGCCTGGGTGCCAGGCGTCGGGAAGCGAGATACATCCGGATGCTGTCCGGCGCGATCCCGGTGTTCAGCCAGTTTGGCCAGAACATCTATGCGAGCGACATCGTGCAGGAGTGCATCGACATCATCGCCACGGAGATCGGGAAGCTTGCGCCTCGGCATATCCGCACGACGGTCGACGGCCTGCAGGAGCAGCCGCGCGGGAACCTGAACCGGCTCTTTCGGTTCGCGCCGAATCCGATGATGACGGTGTCCGAGTTCCTGGAGAAAATCACCTGGCTGCTCTATCTGAATTACAACGCGTTCGTCATTCCGATCTTCGACTCGGACTTATCGTCCGGGGCCGAGCGGCGGACCTACCGGGCGCTGTACCCGATCAACCCGTCGAGAGTCGAGTTCCTGCAAGATCCGGCCGGCGTGCTGCTCATCCGGTTCTGGTTCAGCTCGGGCGAGGACTTCACATTTCGGTATTCGGACGTGATCCACCTCCGGAAGAAGTATTCGGTGAACGAGCTGATGGGCGGCGGCGAATCCGGCCAGCCGGACAATGCGCCGCTCTTGAAGTCCCTGCAAATCAGCCATACCGTGATGCAGGGACTGGAGCGAGCCGTTAAGCTCAACGCAGCTGTCCAGGGTATCATGAAGATCAACACCATGACCGACTTGGAAGGACAACAAGCGGAGCGGGAGCGGTTCGAGAAGTTGATCGCATCCGGAGATTCCGGGATTCTGCCGGTGGATCTCAAGGGCGATTATATCCCGATCGACAAGAGCGCGATCAAGTTCGTGGACAAGGACACGCTGGCCTTCCTGCAAAGCACCGTGCTGCACTGGTATGGCGTGTCGTTGCCGATCCTGACGGGCGACTTCAACGACGATCAGTATCAGGCATTCTATGAAAAGACGCTCGAGCCGCTCGTGATCCGGTTCGGCCAGGTGTTTTCGAAGGTGCTGTTCACGGAGCGGGAGCTGGACGTCGGGAACGAGATCGTGTTCTACCAGCGCGACATGAACTACCTGAGCACCGGCGCAAAGCTGAACCTGATCAAGACGGCCGGCGAGCAGGGGTTGCTCACCGACAACCAGAAGCTGGCGCTGCTCGGCTATCCGCCGGTTGAGGGCGGCGAGCGCCGGACGCAATCGCTGAACTATATCGACGTGAGGCTCGTGAACCAGTACCAATTGCAAAACGCGAAAAAGGCGAAGGCGGTGAACGAAGATGAGTAAACGTCTGCCGGCCATTGGCAGTCGCGAATCCCGCGCCTTCTCGGTGCCTGACATCCGGGCCGAGCCGGAAGGTGGAATCATTCAGGGGCACGCGGCCGTGTTCGACCAGCGGACCAACATTGCTGGATTGTTCGAGGAAGTGATCGAGCGGGGGGCGTTAAATATGACTGACTTCCGGGACGTCGTCCTGACAGTCAATCACAACCTGCAGCAAATCCCGCTGGCACGCAGCCGGAACAACAATGCGAATTCCACGCTGCAACTTTCGGTCGACGATCAGGGGCTGGCCATCAGGGCGCTCCTCGACACCGAGAACAATAGCGAGGCCAGGGCGCTGCACAGCGCCGTGAGCCGTGGGGACATCTCCGGGATGTCCTTTATTTTTATCATTCGGGACGAGAAGTGGGAGAATCTCGACAGCGATCTGCCGCTGCGGCGGATCACGGACATCGCCCGGGTGATTGAAGTATCCGCGGTATCATTCCCGGCGTACGACGGGACTGATATATCTGCTCGTGACCAGCAGGCGCTGGAGAGCGCCCGAGCCGCACTGGAGAGTGCGCGGTCCGGCCTGGTGAGGTCGAAGAACGAGCAACTTGAACTGCTGCGGCTCCGCAGCCAAATTCTCGCGAAAGGATGATCTAAACATGAATGATCTAAACATGAAGGAATGGCTGAAGAAGCTCCTGGCCAACAAGGAGCAACGCAAGAAGGAACTGCTGGACAAGGCAAACACCACCGAGTCGATCGAAGAGCTGCGGTCGATCAACACCGAGCTCGAAGCGCTGAACGCGGAGATCGCGGAGATCCGGAGCCAGCTGGATAAGCTGCCGGATGAGCCGATCGCTGGCGGCGCAACGCCGCCCGCCGAAGGTCGCGGGCAAGGTCTGCCGGGCATCGGCTCCGGCTCCAGCGCCGGACTGCCGCCGGTGGCCGCCGCATCATTCGGTCTGGGCGGAAGCCAGAAGCGGGAAGAGCAACCGCAGGATCGCTTCGGCACGCTCGAATATCGGCAGGCGTTCATGCATTTCGCGAAGACCGGCGAAATGCAACCTGCTCTGCGCGATGCGATGGCAGAGTATCGCGCGAACGCAATGACCCAGGTGTCGGACGTTACGGCCGTCATCCCGACGACGATCCTGAATGAGGTCGTTCAGCGCCTGAAGGCATACGGCCAGATTTTCAGCCGCGTGCGGAAGCTCAACATCCGCGGCGGCGTGGAAGTCCCGATCCTCAGCCTGAAGCCGGTTGCGACGTGGATCGGCGAGAACGCAACGAGCGACAAACAGAAGGTCCAGGCAAACACGAAGGTATCGTTCAGCTATTACGGCCTCGAGTGTAAGGTCTCGATATCTCTTCTGGCTGACACGGTAACGCTGGAAGGATTCGAGGGTGTCATCACGGACCTGATCGTCGAGGCGATGATCACCGCCATCGAAAAGGCCGTGATTGCGGGCGACGGCAATGGCAAGCCGCTGGGGATCACGAGGGACACGCGGGTGCCGGCGTCGCAAATCGTCACGATGACTCCGTCGGAATTCCGCTCCTGGGAATCCTGGGCGAAGAAGGTATTCGCGAAGATGCCGCTTCGGTACAAGGCCGGCGCCGAGTTCTTCATGGCGTCGGGCACGTTCGAAGGGTACATCAACGGCATGGTGGACGAAAACGGCCAGCCGGTGGGCCGGGTCAATTACGGCATCACGGAAGGACCGCAGGGACGGTTCGGCGGCAAGACGGTCGTCGAGGTCGAGGACGACGTGCTTCCGCCATTCGACGACGCTGAGGCTGGCGATGTCGTTGCCGTCTACGCGAATCTATCCAACTACGGCTGGAACAGCAACATGACGATGATGCTGTTCCGCTACTTCGATCACGACACGAACGAATGGGTGGACAAGGCGATCCTGATCGCCGATGGCAAACTTATCGATCCGAACGGCGTCGTGATCGTCAAGAAGGGCGCGGCATCCTGATTTAAAGAGGCGGCCCCGAATCGGGACCGCCTCGATTATCTGGAAGGGAGTGTGTGACATGGCCCGTAAGAATGCGAAGCAAGTGGAGAGCATCCACCTGCAAAACAGCAAGGGCGAGCAGGTGATGGTCTGGAAAGCGACCATTCCGCTTTCGGTCGAAGAGCACGCTCAGCTCGCCACGAAACTTCAAATGGAGCAAGAGCGCAGCGGCGTGAAGATCATCCTCGTACCGTATTCGGTCGATGTGGATATGGCTGGAGATGGCTGGCGGCCTGACGGCGCCGACGGCAATCCGGAATCTGGCGCTGCTCAGGAAGCGGACAAGGAGCCGGTCGGTGAATCCGGTGGCTGATCTTCTGAACGCTTGCAAGCAGGGTCTTCGGATATCCGAGTCAAACACAGCCTATGACGAGCTGATCCGCCAGAAAATCGCGGTCGTGAAGGGCTACCTGAGGAATGCGGGGGTATCCGACGAGGTTCTGGCGGGCGATCAGGCCGCCGGAACAATCGTCTTGGGTGTCGTCGACATTTTCGGTGTCGCGCCCGGCGAGCTGAAGTTCAGCCAGGTCTTTCACACGCTCGCGACGCAGCTCGCGATCCAGTCGGCGGCGGCCGCCGGATCCGGGGAGTGATGGCCATGATTTGGCGCGATACGGCGGACCTGATCAGGGTGACGCATTCGGGTGCATCGGATGAGGTGTCGGAGACCAGCCGGACGGTTTTTGCGCACAAGACCGGGGTGGTGCGGACGGAGTTTTATGCCGCCCTGCAAAATAACCTGAAGCCGACCGCGACGTTCCTGATCCGCTCGATCGAATACGAAGGCGAGCAGAAGCTGCGGCATGAAGGAAAGGAGTACCTGATCATCCGCACGTATGATCGGGGCGACGACATCATGGAGCTCGTCTGTCAGGCCTATGACGATGTGGAACCGAATCTCGCGCGTCTCCGCGACCGGATCGAGATCTGGTGCCATACGCTTGTCGAGAACAGCATGCACGAATACGAGCCGGTGCCGCAGCTCGTGGCATCGGTCATGGCGGCCGTCGACTACCGGGGTGGAGGCACGGCCGGTGTCGACGGCATCGTCGAGACGACGAACGATGCGACGGTCACAATTCGTTATCGCCCGGGCATCACGTCGGACATGTGGGTTGTGATCGACGGCGTGCGCTGGGACATCCGGTATATCGAAGATCCGCACAACCGGCATGAGACGCTGGTGTTGCATGTGGAGCGGGTGACGCCATGACGACGCGGGCTCAAATTAATGCGGCGATCAACCAGGCGATCAAGACCGAGTTTCCGGGCATCAAGATCGTCAGCCAGGATGTGGAGGAAGGGTTCGATCGGCCGTCGTTCTTCGTCCAGCTCGAAACAACCCGGACGGAAACCTTCCAGGGAACGATCCGGAGGGACATGACATGCCGAATCAGGTACTTTCCGAAGAACCGGTACCAGTACAAGGAGGAGGCGTACGACGTCATCGACCGGCTTGAGTCCCTGTTCGGTCTCAATTTTCCGGTCGGTGACCGGACCATCACGATCGACGGAGCGTTCGCGGACATTATCGACAAGGTCGTGCATTATGACTTCGACTTCAGCTTCTACGACGAGGCGGGCGGCGATGAACCGGAGGGTCCGACCATGCAGGAGCTGATCTACAATGGCTGATTTCGACATTGATTATCGGGAACTTGAGATCTTCACACGCGAGTTGGAACAAATGCAGAAGAGCTACCCGAAGGAAGCCCGGACATTGATGTTGCGAAGCGGGAATCAGGCCAGGAAGATTGTCATCCAGGTTGCCCGTCGTACTGTAGGCAAGAAGAGAGGGAATTATCTCAAATCGATCAAGCGCGGTAAGGTCTGGATGGACGAGGGACAAGGGTGGTACAAGGTACGCGTTTATACCAGAGCTCCACATGGTCACCTGATTGAATACGGTCATCGTATTGTCGGCCATGAGCCCGAAAAACCGGAACTCGGGTTCGCTCCCGGATTTCATGTGTTTGACAAGGCGGCCAAAGAGATCGAACGGGAATGGCCTCATATCATTTCGGAAGAATTCGACCGCATCATGGACAAGTATTTCTAGGAAGGGTGAATCGGGAACATGGGACTGCCTGAGATCAATATCAGCTTCTCCAGCCTGGCCGTCTCCGCGATCCAGCGCAGCCAGCGCGGCATCGTCGCGCTGATCCTGAAGGATGACACCGGAAACTTCGACACGAAGGAGTATCGGCTGCTCTCCGAAGTGGATTCGGACGACTGGACGGCCACGAACTACGACTACATCCGGTTGGCCTTCATGGGCACGCCGTCGAAAGTCATCGTGGAGCGGCTGGACACGGAGGAATCGGACTATGATGCCGCGCTCGCGCGGCTCGGCTCGAAGCGCTGGCACTACCTTGCCATACCGGGCATTCAGTCCGGGGAAGTGGCGGATGTGGTTTCGCAAGTCAAGAGCTGGCGCGCCGCCGGCAAGACGTTCAAGGCCGTGTTGCCGAATGCCAGCACTGCCGACCACGAAGCAATCATCAATTTCGCGACGGACAACATCGTCGCCGGAGAGACAACCTATTCCACGGCGCAGTACACGGCGCGAATCGCCGGCATCTTGGCGGGCCTGCCGCTGACGAGGAGCTCCACGTATTACGTGCTGCCGGAGGTCGAGTCGATAACGGAGAGCACGGATCCGGACGCAGACATCGATGCCGGCAAGCTGATCCTGATCAACGACGACGGCGTGATCAAGATCGCCCGCGGGGTCAACTCGCTGACGACGGTGTCTACCAGCAAGAGCCCCGACTGGAAGAAGATCAAGATCATCGAGGGGATGGATCTCATTCGCGACGACATCACGCGCACGTTCGCCGATGAATACATTGGCAAAGTGCTCAACAGCTACGACAACCAGGTGCTTCTGATCTCTGCGATCTCCGCGTATCTGCGCGGCCTGGAAGGCGATGTGCTGGACCCGAATGGAGAGAACTCCGTCACCGTCGATGTCGAGGCCCAGCGCCAGGCATGGGAAAGCATCGGGACGGATACGAGCGGATGGAACGACGAAACGGTCAAGAAGAACAGCTTTGGCTCGAAGGTGTTCTTGGCCGGCCGCATCAAGCTCCTGGACGCAGTCGAAGATCTGGACTTCAAGATCACGGTGTAAGGAGGGATGATCCGTGGCACAGAATCTTGCCAGCAGGGTGATCAACGGCACGTATGGCCGCGTCTGGGTAAACGGAGAACTGTGGGCGGAGGTCGACGCGTTCGAGGCGAAGGTGACGGTCAATTACGAAGATGTCAACATCGCCAACAACGGCGCCACCTACAAGAAAGCAACCGGCTGGTCCGGTGAGGGCTCGATGACGATCAAGAAGATCTATTCGCGGGTGCAGCGCGCCATGGCCGAAAATGTGCGGCGCGGAATTTATCCGCGATTCGAGATCGTCGGCAAGGTCGAGGATCCGGATGCGTACGGCGCGGAGCGGGTCGCGCTGCATGACGTGACGATCAACGAGTTCTTCCTGCTCAAGTTCGAGCAGAAGACGCTCGGCAGCGAAGAAATTCCGTTCGCGTTCAGCGACTATAAAATGATCGACACCATTGCGCCTCGATGAGGTGCGAGACTGAAAGGAGAATCATCATGAGTCACAAACTGACGGTCAAGGATCTGCTTGACCGCAAGGAGCAACTGAAGGGCAGACAGAAACGGCGGGCAACGCTGTATGTGGAATCCCTCGACGGCGAGATCGTGATCGAGGAGCCGTCTCATGCGATTGCCCTCGAATCTCTGGAGATGGCACAGTCTGAAAGCGATCGGGCGGACAAGCATGTGGTATATCACTGCGTCGTCGAGCCGAACCTGAAGGATCCCGAGCTGCAGAGGGCTTTCGGCTGTGCCGAACCCGTGGACATCGTGGATATGATCTTCCGGCCGGGCGAAATCGCGGCGATCAGCGGTCACGCGCTGCAGCTCGCCGGATACGGCCAGGGCGTCCGGAAGATTGATGAGGTTGTAAAAAACTGATCAAGTCCGACAGTGACCTCTACATGCTGCATCACTATCTGCAGCGAGGGCATTCGCTGTCGGAATTGCTCAGTTTGGGGCCGGTTGAGAAACGGTTTATGAAAATCTCGATGGTCCTGTACTACGAGGAAGAAGCCAGACGATGGGGGGCGGGATGATGTCCGGCCCTTTGCCGTGTTAGGAGCGGGTGATGGCCGTGGGAGCGAAAGACGTCTCGAAGACAATGGTCCTGCGGGACGGCGTGACGCCGACAATCAAGAAGATTCGGGACGGGACCTACAAGTACAAGAAAGATCTGCGAGATCTGCGGGAGATCGGCAGACGGACATGGTCCTCGCTGGGCGATGGCATGCGCAATGTCGCTACGACGGCAGCTGGATTGGCCGCCGCTTTGGCAGGTATTTCGGGAGCTGCGGCCACTGTGGAGATGGGGATCTCGGCCGCGAGCGAGCTGGAGAACTACCGCCTCACGCTTGAGACCGTGATGAAGGACACGAAGAAAGCCGGCGAGATCATGCGCTGGGCGTCGCAATTCGCCAATATCACCCCGTTCGATACGGACGAAGTGGTTGAGGCCACAGTCAGGCTGCAATCGTATGGAATCAGCGCGGTCAAGAACATGCGCCGGATCGGCGACATGGCAGCTGTGATGAACAAACCGCTCATGCAAGCCGTCGAAGCCATCGCGGACGCCCAGACAGGCGAGCTCGAGCGGATGAAGGAGTTTGGCATCACGAAGGCGATGATCGATGCCCAGGCGCAAAAGATGGGACTGAAACCGATCAATGCGAAGGGACAGATCGTCGACCAGGCGGCGTTCAACGAGGCACTGTTCGCGCTGATGGAGGAGCGGTTTGCCGGCGGCATGGAACGGCAGGCCCAGACGTTCAAGGGCAGGATGTCGACCATCAGCGGTACATGGCGCATGGGGCTGGCCGAAATGATGGGCGTCACCGCCGAGGGCGAGGTTCGCGTTGGCAGCCTGTTTGACAAAATGAAGAACGCTGCGGAAGGCGTGGGTCAGGCGATCGAACGGATGGCGGCGGACGGGACGTTCCAGCGGTGGGGAGACAATCTCGCGGCTATCATTTCCGGCGTCGGCACCGCGTTCGCTTATGTGCGCGATACCTGGCCGTATATCAGCCCGATCATCTATGGGATCGTCAGCTCTCTTGTTGCGTATAAGGTCGCGGTTCTCGGTTCGAAGGTCGCCAACGTACTCACCACCGTATCGCTGAGGGCCATGGCCTGGTGGACGAATTTTTACGGCACTGCAGCGCAGAAGACAGGGGGCAAGGTCCGGCTCATGACCCTGATCCAGCATGGATTCAACACCGCGCTTCGCGCCAATCCGATCGGGACCGTCATCACGTTGCTCGGGTTGCTGGTGACGGCCGGGATCTACGTTGTGCGGAACTGGGATGACATCAAGCTCGCAGGAATGAAGGTCTGGAACGTGGTCGTGGATGCGGCAGAGTGGGGTGTAAACAAGTTCATCGACTATGCAGATTTCGTGCTGAGGACGTACAAATACCTCTGGGAATGGATCGAATACGGTGGAAAATCCATCTGGAACGGCATCATATCGGCGGCCGAGGCCGGCGTCAACGGCCTGATCGGACTGATCGAGAAGATGATCGACAAGGCCCTCGACGGTGTCAATTGGCTGATCCGCAAGGCCAACAATGCCGCCAAAGAACTTGGCCTCAATCTGCAGTTGAGTGAGCTCACGTTCAGCGGCCTCGACCGAGTGAACTTCAGCGGCGCACTCACGGAAGCCATCAGGCCTGTGTGGGATCCCACGTACAGTCCGTTATCCCACCTCGATTTCAGCGGCGCAAAGTTCACGGATGACCAGCTCATGGCCCAGGCTCAGAAAGCGCAGGAGAAGTCCAGGAAACAGCAGGAGGAGAAGAGCAAGACCGAGGAAGAGCTGATCAATGCCCTGATGGAAAACACGGAGGCCGTGAGTCAGAATACATCCGCCACGAAGGAAAACTCGGCGAAGTTGGTCGGCAACCGCAGCGCGGTCGACATCGCGGATTCGCTTCTGGCTCGGATCGAGCGGCATATATGGGCGACATAGGGGGGCGGAGGCGTGATCCAGGTGTTTCTGAGCATCAACAACAATGAGGAGGTCATTCAGCTTCCGGTCCCTCCGGAGGAATGGGGCGTCTCCAGCCCGTGGAACAACGAGGAGCTGAGCGGGCTCAGGTCGACCATTCGAATGATCGGACTCCGCGGGCTGAAAACAATCGAGATCAGCAGTTTTTTCCCGTCCGCTGGCCACGATTACCCGTTCCTCCAAAATCGATCGATGTTTGGGATGGACTACGTCAACACCATCGAGCGCTGGCGTTACAGACGGATCCCGATCCGGATCGTCATCGTCGATACGGACGGGAAGAAGAATGTGAATCTGCCCGTGACGATCGACGAGTTCGACTATCGCCAGAGGAAGGACGGGGACATCTACTTCACGCTGCGTCTGACCGAGTTCGTGTTCGTGGATGTGAGGCGGTGAGGCGATGTACAGGCTTCTGCTGGTGAAAAATGACGGGACGCGGTCGTACGATATCACGCCGATCGTCGGCACGATCAACTGGGACTCCAATCTGTCGCTCTGTTCGGCCATGGAGTTCGACGTGATATGGACGGACGCCGGCCTGTTCCCGCGCAATCCTTGCGATCTCGGTGACGTCGTGTTGCTCATGAAAGATGACGAAGAAGTGTACCGGGGGATCATCGTATCCGAGGGGCGGAACGGCCGCGACGCGATCAAGTACCAGGTGTACGATTACGCCTGGTACCTCGGGAAGTCGAAGACAGTCTACCAGTTCAACCGGATGCGCGCCGATCAAGCCATAGTTCGCATCCTGAGTGACTTCGGTATGTTGATCGGGTCTGTGCCGCCCATGTCGACGATCATCGACGAGATCTACATCGAAAAGAGCCCGGCCGAGATCATCGAGGACATCTACAAGCGGGAAGAGGCGCGAACCGGGAAACGGTATAACGTGGAGATGCGCAAGGGCCGGATCTATTTCGAGGAATGGAAGGACCTCGTGATCCGGGGGACCTTCCGCCTGGCCGAAAATCTCTCGCCCGTGGACAGTATGGCCAATCCGCTGGAGGCCAGCCGGTCCCGGACGATCGAATCCATGCGAAACCGGGTAAAGATTCTGGTCGAGAAGAAGGCGGAAGAGAGCAAGCAGGCCATTTATGAAGTGGTGGCCGAGGCTAGGGACGACGCGCTGATTCGCAAGTATGGGCTCCTGGAAGACGTGTACAAGATCGACGTCGAGGATGAGGCGAAGGCCCGCGAAGTGGCCAGGATCCTGCTGCAGCGTCTCGCCCGCATCCATGAGACGAACACTATCAAGCTCATGGGCGACCCGGCGTTCAAGGCTGGACGGCTGCTCGATCTCGACGAGCCAATCACGGGCATGTCAGGGCGATATCTCATATTGGCCGCGAAGCACACCATTTCGAACCAGCTCCATACGATGGAGCTCGAGCTGGTGCTGCCCGAAGAGGTGAAATAGGGGGGGATATCATGACCGACAGCATCGACCGTCTCGCTCGAACGATCGCGGAGATGTATCGGCAAAACCGGCCACGGCCGAGCACGGCGCCGCGGATCGGAAAAGTGGTGTCGACCTCGCCGCTCAAAGTCCAGTGGGGTGACCGCGTCCTGCTCGAAGAGGATCGGCTGGTGGTACCGCGAATGCTGCGCGATGGGCTGGAGGTCACCGTCGAGGGCAGCACCTATACCATATTGAGCCCGATCACTGCGGGCGACGAGGTATTAATAGCACCCGACGAAGACCTGAAAACCTGGTATATACTCGGGATCCTGTGAGGTGAGACCATGAGTCTTCCGGAAATTGCGCAGCTCGAATTCGATGATGCGCCGGCTGCTGTGTCGAGCGCATCGACTGTCGTGCACAAGACGTTTGATTGGGACTTCGAAGCGGGGGATTTCCGGCTGAAGGACGGGAAGCTCATTGAGCTGACCGATCTTGATTATTTGCGGGTCTGGGTCCAAAAGGCGCTCCTGTCGAATCGAGAGATCCCGACGCTCATCGGTTACAACCTGCATCCGGATTACACCCGTGCGGAGATCGAGAGGATTGTCACGGAGGCGCTGATGCAGAATGAGGCCGTGACCGTGGTCGAGAACTTCACGTTTGTCCAGGAGGGCGCGAGGTTGACGATATCGTTTGACGTGCGCAGTATATTCGGGAGTTCGCGAGAGGCGGTGATTTTGTGACGAGAGACGAAATATTGGCGGCCCTGCTCGCGACCGTGCCGGATACCCTGGACAAGCGCCCGGGCAGTTTCGTGTACGACGTCATGTACCCGGTGGCCAATCTGTTGGCCGAGATGGATGGCGAGCTGGAGGAATCGACGGCGAAGCTGAGCGTCGACAAGCTGACCGGTGACGAGCTGACGCAGCGCGTCCGGGAGAGGACCGGCATTGAGCGAAAGCCGGCGACGCGAGCGGTCGGTGTTGTGCGGCTAACGGGAACCGGCACGATCCAGGATGGAGATCTGTTCGAAACGGCCGGCGGGGTACAATTCCGGGCGACGGAGACGAAGCGCATCACCGAGAGCGGCGAGGTGACCGTCGAGGCCGTGGTTCCGGGATCGGGCGGGAATGTGCCGGCCGGCACGATCACGTTGTTTCCGGTGACGTTGGCCGGGATCACGGCGGTGACGAACGATGCGCCGACGCAGGATGGTTTCGACGAGGAGTCGGACGCCGACCTGCTGCTACGCTATTATGAGCGCCTTCGCCAGCCGGCGACGAGCGGGAATCGGGCGCAATACCTGAGCTGGGTGAAGGAGGTACCCGGCGTCGGGGACGCGCGCGTCGTGCCGCTTTGGGGCGGTCCGAACACCGTGAAGGTCATCGTGATTGACAGCGACAAGCAGCCGGCCAGCCCAACGATCGTCGACGCTGTGCAGGAATATCTGGATCCGGGGTCGTCCGGACTCGGTGAAGGTGTGGCACCTATCGGGGCGATAGTGACCGTTGCCAGCGCCAACGGTCTGACGGTCGACGTGTCGGCCGACGTTGTGATGGAACCCGGATACACGGAGGAACAGGTCGAGGAGAATATTGCGGCCAGCCTGACCGAATACTTCCGGAACATAGCGTTTCGCGAGAGCATCGTCAGCTACGCGCGCGTCGGCGCGGCCATCTTAGCGTCCGAGGGCGTGGGGGATTACAGCAATTTGAAGATCAATAACAGCACCTCGAATCTCTCGATTGCGGATGACGAGGTCGCTGTCTTGGGCGATCTGTACCTGACATTTTCGGGTGATGAATGATGACGGATCGGAAGCAGAAGCTCATCTTGCAGCTGCCACGATTCATGCGGAAGTCGATGGTCTATGATGCGATATTCGGCGCGATCGCTTCTCAAATTGATGCGCGCGCGTTGGATTTTGAGGATCTATGCCGGCAAATGTCCGTCGAAACAGCGACATGGGCGCTGGCGATCTACGAGGCCGAGCTGAGGATCCCGATCGATCCCAATAAGTCGATCTCTGAGCGGCGGGCGGTCATCAAGTCGAAGATGCGCGGGTTCGGGAAGGTGGATTCCGCTCTGATCAAGATCGTGGCGGATTCCTACACGAACGGTGACGTCGACGTGCATTTCACGGATGGGACGATCGTGATCACGTTCACCAGCGTCGTCGGTCTGCCGCCGAACATTGAGGATCTGCAGACAGCCATTGAGGAGATCAAGCCGGCGCACTTGGCGGTCTTGTACGTCTACCTGTACAACACACACCAGGTGCTGTCCGTTTATACGCACCAAGATTTATCCGCCTACACGCACGAACAGCTGCGTTCGACAGACTTAACCTGAGGAGGTGGCGGTATTGAATACTACTCCGAATTACGGCCTTCGGCAGCCGAAAGCCACGGACAATTACTCCATCGACGATTTTAACTACAATGCTGGTGTGATCGATGAGGCAATGAAGAACAACGCGGGCGCCATCGCTGATCACGTGTCCTCCACCACCGGCGTCCACGGCGCGACGAGTGCGGCCACGCCGAATACGCTGGTTCAGCGTGACGCGCAAGGCAGAATCAAAGCGGCGGCACCGTCTGCGAGTGATGATGTGGCGCGAAAAGCGGAAACGGATGCAGCGCTCACGGCAGCGCAGAATGCACAAGCCACAGCCAATGCGGCGTTGCCGAAAGCGGGCGGGACAGTATCAGGGGATTTAATTGTAAACGGTGCGCTCCGCACCAGAAATGCAGCCGATTCAATATATATTGGCGACGATGCTATCATCGAGGACTTTAATCGGGCTAACGCATTTCGTGTAAAGGGACAACAAAATCCGGAAACAGGTGACATTTTTGTATCAACGAACAACTGGAAGGTTTGGCATCAAGGAAACGACGGCCACGGTAGCGGGCTCGATGCTGATCTGCTGGATGGTATGCAACCCAGTACATCGGCATCCGCAAATACGATTGTTCAGCGTGATTCTAGCGGACGAATCAAAGCCGCCGCACCGTCTGCATCGGACGACGTAGCGCGGAAGGCAGAAGTGGATGGGAAGGTTTCCAAGTCAGGTGACACGATGACGGGGAAGCTTAGGACCGCTGGAACAAGAGGGGTGATTGGGCAGTCTGAATCTTCTAACTCGACTCTCGAAATTATGGGTAATAGCGGAGAAGATGCCGCCTTCTTGACTTTTCATAGACCTAACATCCACGCGGTGCATTTTGGTCTTGACACCAACAACGAATTGAAATTCGGCGGGTATTCAGAAGGTACATCCTCTTATAGATTGTGGACGGAGAAAAATTTCCCATACGAAACCGGCAGTTGGACGCCCAACGTCGAAATAGGAGGCGTCCTTGCATCGTATGCCTATCGATCCGGGACTTACATCAGGATCGGAAAACTCTTGTACTGGTCGTTTTACATTGAGCTTTCGAGCAAAAACGGCGGCGTAGGAGGAATAGCAATAGGAGCATTTCCGTTCCCTATTGCGCCTGGAAACGGCATCATCCCGATGGGCAAGATTACCGGCGCGTCCTTCCCGTCCGGGACATATTGGGCGCATTTGCACTTGCCGTGGGACGGAGCAACGTTCTTCTGGCTGCAAGCGTCCGGAAATCTTACCGGGAATGTTTCTTTAACCGGAAACCATTTAGCCAACAACTCGATCCTTGCCGCAAGCGGGGTTTGCAGGATTTGGCCATAAAATAACGCATGGGAGGATTCAAGATGAGCGGAGTAACCGAACAGATTGCGCTTGACATGCTGACCGAAACATCGGTGAGTGTCAGAAAAGAAAGAATTGCCGAGATCGATGGGGAAGTTATTTCCCTCTCTCCACACAGAAGGGCATATATGAACAGCCCGTCAGGTCGCCAGCAGGTACAGGACGAGGTGCCGGAACCGTATCGCTCGGCCATCTTTGCGGTGTGGGGCGAGTCTCCGACGGTCGCCGATCCGGGTGGGGAATCGCCGGTCGAAGAAACCGAAGAAGAAAACGAAACCGATGCAGGCTCTGCCGAATAGGCGGGGCCCTTTGTATTGGAAAGGGTGGTGCATATGGACGGTATCACGATCACGGCGGTCATATCGGCCGCCGCAGCTATTTCTGGCATCGTGCTCGGTTGGCTCGGACGCTCGCGGACGGTGCGTCAGGACGGCGCGGAGGATGGCGAGTTGCGAGCATCAGTCAAGTACATCCGCGACGGCGTGGATGATCTGCGCGTCGAGATCAAGTCGCAGAGCCAGCGCTACGATCTGCTGGCCGAACGGGTGACGCGGGTCGAAGAGAGCGCGAAGCAGGCACATCGGCGGATTGACCGCCTTGAAAATGAGGGGAGAGGATGACCATGTTCAAGAAATGGCTCCGCGCGGCAACGGTCCGCGCAATCAAGACGGCCGCACAGACGGCCGTCGCTACCATCGGCACGACGGCCGTGATCTATGACGTGGACTGGCGACTGGTCGGCGGCACGGCGGCGCTGGCCGCGCTGCTGAGCTACCTGACCAGTCTGGCCGGGCTGCCGGAAGTGCGGGATGACGAGCAATGAGCGCATCCGCATTCATCGCCCAGATCGCCCCGATCGCCGTCCAGCTCCGCGTCGAAGGCTCTCCGATCTTCCCGTCGGTCCGGATCGCGCAGGCGGGGCTGGAGACCGGCTGGAAAATCCCGGCCTGGAACAACCTCGGCGGCTACAAAGTCGGCAGCGGCAAGCTCACACCGTACTGGCGCGGCAAGATCGTCAATAAAGGCACATGGGAAGTGTACGACGGCAAGCGCGTGGACGTGACGGCCGCATTCCGGGCGTATGACAGCGTGGAGGATTTCTTCCGGGATCAGGATCTGTTGTTCGCCAACACCCGATACGCCCGCGTCCGGGCGGCACGCACGCCAGAAGAGCAGGCGGACATGCTTCAGGTGTGTGGCTACGCAACCGACCCGGCGTATTCGTCCAAGCTGGTCGGGATTATCAAAACGTACGGGCTCAAGAAATATGATGAGGAGGCGAATAAGGCGATGCAACTGATCGAGGAACTGCAGAAACGTGTCACCGAGCTGGAGAAGCAAACGGAGCGCGTGCCGGCGCCGTCGTGGTTTGTCCAGCAGTTCGGCAGTGGTGATCTCGGCGGCCTGATCAGCGATCCGCATTTTACGCTGGAAGGCTGGCGAGCGCTGGCCGTGGCGCTGCGGGCGCAGAAGGCCCAGAAATAACCGATCCCCGCTCAGCTATGCGCTGGGCGGGGGATTTTTATTCTGCTTTATAAATTCCAATAATTCGATGATAGCTAGGAAAAAATTTAATGGACAGAACAATTGTTTGGAAGGATTTTATCAAATAATGGAGAAAAGTCCCTATGTAATCACTTGTGCGGAGGGACTTTATGACTATTGCTATTTCGCTGAAGGTCAACGATGGTCTTGTTTTAGCCGCTGATAGTGCATCATCTATCGTGGCAAGAGATTTTATTACCGGTCAAACGGGGGTCATAAACGTTTACGAGAACGCCAATAAAGTGTTTAATATACACAAACAACTCCCGGTTGGCGCTATAACATGGGGAAACGGAAGCATTGGCACAGCATCAATTTCAACTTTGGTAAAAGATTTCCGAGAACTAATCACGAATCATCCTGAACATAAAATAGACGTTAATGCATATACTGTTAAAGAAATAGCCGAAAAATTTTACGAATTTGTATTCAAAGAACATTATAATCGAGAATTCTCGAGTTGGCCGCAACCCGAAAGACCGGCACTTGGGTTTATTATAGGTGGATATTCTTACGGAGCAACCATGGCCGAGGAATGGAGAATCGATATTCAACAAGGCGGACGATGCGCGGGACCGGTTAAAGTTCGTGAACTTCACGAATGCGGTATCAATTGGAACGGTGAACCGGAGGCAATTTCGAGAATAATAATGGGATATTCCCCTAAAGCATTAGCATTGTTGGAGATGGCCGAACTTACAACTGATCAAATCAAACGTATTCAACAGTTATTTTATGAAAACTTAACATCTTCTATGATTATTCCAGCTATGCCGATAAAAGATGTTATAGACATCGCATTTTACTTGGTCGATCTGACAGCAAAATTTGTGAAGTACAATCCCGGACCTCCTACTGTTGGAGGGCCGATTGAGGTAGCCGCTATCACAAAACACGAAGGATTCAAATGGATTTCGCGAAAACATTATTTTGACGCACAATTTAATCCCAAAGGAGTGTAATACAATGAGTGTTAACATTGTCAACGTACAAAAACTTCCTCTGGTGTCAAATTACCAGCACCAAATTACTAATTATCAAATCGGTTCTGGATGCGTGACTTATTCTGATAAGATTGCAATTAATTATATTAAAAACATTTTGAAATAAAACAACTCCCTACCGGCATTACGCTGGTGGGGAGTTGTTTTTTATGGTTGCGTACAGAACAAACGTTCTCATATAATATTCACAAACACATGTTCGGAGTGTGATCCTCATGCACAAGTACATCGGCCGTCGCGTCGAGATCATCTACCAGGGCGCTGACGGCCGTCTTTCGCAGCGCATGGTGCGCGTGCTGGGCGTGCGGGACGGCGTTGTGCGGGCGCTCTGCGAGGCGTCCGGGGCGCCGCGATCGTTTCGTGTCGATGGTATATTGGCGTGCATGCCGACGAGGAGGCGATCGGCGTGAGGCGTTGGCTCGGCCCAATCGAGACCTGCACCTGCAAAGCCCTCATGCGTGCCAGGTGGACCCGCGACCGCTGGCCGCAGGCGTACGTGTGCACGCGGTGCGGGCTGCCGGTGCCGAGGTACGAGCGGCTTTGGGTGGAGAGGCAGGCCGCCATTGAAAAAGAAGAGCGACGATGATACAGTCGATTTTAACAAGCGCTTGTAAAATTGAGTTTGATATAATGTATATATCGTCGGAACTGATATAAGCTGAAAGACCCGCTCACCGGCGAAGAGCTCGACCCCGACGAGCGGCTGATGCGGTCGATCGAGGAGCAGATCGGCATCTCCGAGAACGCGAAGAAGGCGTTCCGCGAGGAGATTCTGATCCGC
>Ga0310834_100601_pt1 | contig 35946 bp, 23 predicted proteins | sample SM_ome_2_FD_201314 | JGI IMG/M metagenome (GOLD analysis project Ga0310834, IMG submission 201314) | Sorghum-adapted microbial communities enriched on stacked mutant (SM) sorghum from Joint BioEnergy Institute, Emeryville, California... ...
GAAGCCGCCTGGTACACCGCTAACATCGATCAGCCGGACCCGTCCGGCACCACCCTGGAGCCGACCGGCGCCAGGTAACCAGCGCTCCGTGAAAGCGGGGGTAGCTCACCCTACGAGGTCCCCTGCGTAGGCCGGGCCGCCCGGCAGGCGCCAGGGCGCGGTGAGTGGTCGGCGCGCGGCGACGTCCTCGACCCAGCCGACGGCGACTACGGCCAACGCCGTGGCGGCCACGGTGATGACGCCGGGCCACAACCAGGGGCCGGTGGCGGAATCGAAGTCGGTCAGCCAGTGCGCCAGCAGCACGCACGGCAGGTGCCAGAGGTAGATCGTCAACGCCCGTGCGTTCAGAACCTGCACGGCCGGCCCGACGGCCGGAACGGATCGGGCCTGGGTGACCAGCTCTGCGACACGTTCGTGCGAGCCGACCCGCATCAGGGTCGCCGCGAACGCCACCGACCACAGGGCGTTCATCACGGGTGTCTCGTGAAGGTCCACCGTCCGCAGCGACTGGCCGGACGTGATGAACCACCACCCCGCGACGAGGGCGAGCAGGCCCACCCCGGGCCAGAACACCGGCGCCGGTACCCGGGCCAGCCACCCTTCGCGGTGCGCGATGCCGATGACCCAGCAGGCCGCGTACTGCGTCAGGTCGTACGCCTGCGGGTGGAACGTGCCGCCGATCGTGAGCAGCTCCAGGTGGAGGATCACCGGCAGGGCGATCACCACCACGATCGTCCAGCGTGGCCACGACCGGAACAGGCGCAGCAGGAGTGGGGTGAGGATCACGAACCACAGGTAGGCGGTGAGGTACCACAACCCGCCGGTGAACGCCCAGGCCACATCATTCGGCAACTGGGCCGGAGCGGAGAGCGGGAAGATCCACCACAGCAACCCGGGGTGATCGCGCAGCGCGCTGACGGGATACCCCTGCCCGAGCGCGGCGATCACGCCCACCGCGCCGAAGACCCACACGCTCGGCAGGAGACGCCGGAAGCGGCTGACCAGGACCGTCGCGGTGCTGCGGGAGACCCGGGCCGCCGTGCCTTCGGCGGCCGTCAACGACCGGGCCGTGAGGGAACCGCCGATGGCGAACATGACGCCCATGGCGGGGAAGGCGATCGTGAGCAAGCCGAACTCCATCACGTGGTACACGACCACGCGCACAATTGCAGCTGCTCTCAATACGTCGATATAGAAGTCCCTACCGGAGGCGGTCGGGTGAGGTCGGCCGGCGGACGGGCTCGGGGACGCCCCGGTCTGCCTGTCCGCGACCGTCACAACCGTCGGCTCCGCGTCACACACCCATAGTAACCATCTGAACAGTTTGCTGGGTGCGGCTCGCCTCGTACGCCTCGCGCGTCAAAAGATCCTCAGTCCGCTCCGTCCGACTCACCCAGATTGATGCCCGCCGGCGAAGCGGGGTGCCGCGGTCGCTGATCACTTCGTGGGTGAGTCGGTCGGTGGAGATCAGGGCCCAGGGACGCGTGGCGCTGGCGCGCGTCCACCCTGGCCGCACTCGTGGGTGATGGTTCGAGTGTGTTACCGAAAGGCCAGCGAGCATGGTCGGGCGGGGTGGGACGAAACTGCCCGAAGAGGGCGATACTGCCCGAAGAGAACGGAGTGACGGCCGTGCCCAAGTTCGGCGGCACGGACCGGCTCGACGGTTACGCCGACGTAACGGTCGATGATCGAGGCCGGGCAAGGATCTCATTGACTCCGGTCGCGTCAGTCCGCGGGCTCCACCCGGAAGACCGGGAAGTCCGCGGCGATGCGCTCGAACTCGGCCAGCGGGGCGCCGCGCCGGACCGGCAGGTGGGGCCGGGCGCCCGGGGCGACCTCCAGGTACCGCCGCAGGATGGGCGCGCGAGCGCCAGGGTCGACCTCCACCAGGCGTACCTCCTCGGTGCGTCCGTGGCGGAGGACGGCGCGCCCGTGCGCCGCGCGGACGTTGCGCACCCAGTTCGTGCTCGGGCCGAGCATCGCCACCAGGTAGCGCCCGCCGTCGTACTCGGTCATGACGAGCGGGAACGAGATGAGCTGTCCGCTGCGCCGGCCCCGCACCTGCAGCGTCACCCAGTGGTTCGGCGCGAGGAAGCCGCGCGCGAACTGGACGGCGGAGACCCGGTTCATCGCCCGGGCCAGCCAGTTGGGCCGGCCGGTGCGGTACATCCACCGCTTGACGCCGTACAGCAGGCTGCGCTTCGCTGCGGCGTCCGCGGTCGCCGAACCCATCGTGTTCCCACTCCTCCCGTTCTCCGCCCTCCGGTTTGCCGTCCGCGCTGGCGCGCGCTCCTACGGTACGCATCCCGCGCCAGTGGGATTCGGGGCGATCGACCCTTGCGGACGTGCTCCGCGGCTCAGCGGCCCACGTCCCCGATGGCGTCCAGGAGGGCGCGGGGGCGCTGGGCCGGGGGCAGGTGGGGTACGGCCCGGAACACGCAGCCGATCGCGCTGGCCCCGCCGTCGGCGACCGGGTCATCGCCGACCATGAGCACGTCGCGGGGGTCGTGGCCGAGCAGCGCGCAGGCCCGCTGGAAGAGGCGCGGGTCGGGCTTGATGAGGCCCTCCTCGTACGAGAGCAGATAGCCGCGAACCAGCGCATCCACTCCGTGGTACCGGAAGACCGGCCGGAGGTCCCAGCCGATGTTGGAGACCACCGCGACCGGCACGCCGCGTTCGGCGAGCAGGTGCAGGGCCGGCGCCGTGTCCGGGTACGGCCACCACGCATCGGGCCGGGCGTTCCGCTCGTACAGCAGGTCCACCAGCCCGGGCCACGGCAGGGCGGCCCGCTCGATCAGCGCGGTGTATGCGCGCCGGTGCGCCTCCGGCGACGTGTCCCGGCGGGCCCACAGCTCGGCCAGGTGCGGCGGAACGGTGACCTTCGCGTGCCCGCCGGGCTGGCCACCGCTCGTCTCCAGCGCCGCGGCGGCGTCGGCGATCTCCCGGTCGCTCGCCACGATCCCCGCCTGGTCGAGGGCGCCGCGCAACCAGGACTCCGTGTCCTCACAACGAAACAGCGTCCCAGAGAAATCGAAGATCACCGCCTTGGCCACGCCTTGGTCCCTTCGCGCCGTCCCGACTTGGGCAGCTTATGTTCAGCAAATAGTAGTTGCGTCTTAAGTAGACAAACTGTGCTGGTCATCGGGCTCGTCGTGGCGGAACGACACATAGCGGCCAATCGGGCGTCGTGCGACGCTGGGACAGCGTAGATGCCGTTGGCTGGCCGGGCTTTCTCGGGCCGCGGTTACCGATGCGTGCGACGTCCTGGTACCCCGGACCTCCGCAATGGAAGAGCCGCGTCCCCAAGGAAGCCCGTGTTCGACCAGTGAGTCCGCGGGTCTGTCGGGCCAGCGACACGTCGTCTGGCCGACCGTGTGGCCGTTCCGGGGGCGGGCATAATCCAAGGTCAAACACGAGGAGGTAATGGTCGGTGGCATTGGGTGGCCCTTCCAGTCCAACGAACTTGGATCGAGCCCGCAACCTGTTCGAGTTTCTGCGGGAGGCGCAGCGCCTTCGCGCTAAACCTGTCCGTTCGGTCCAGGACTACCAAAGGGTCATCTGGCTCGCTGACCTCCCCGATCATGACGCGGTCGTTTCCGCTCACCGGCTCACCGAAAGGCTGTCGGACGAGCTAATTTTCTGGGTCGATCGGGTGCCGCGGGAGGAGCCGCCGGCGCCAAGTGATGCGCTCGCCCCGTGGTTGAGCGGTTCAATCCATGACCCTGACCAGCCACCCGAGCTGCGCGCTGAGGTTCCGGCCGAGAAGGTCCCACACCTGAAGCCGCGACCGTCCGACTACGGTCCGGAACCGGTCGTGCGCCAGGAGGAACACCCGGCCGTGGCGCGTGAGTTCCAGGTCTGGCTGGATCGCTGGACGGTCTGGGCCGAGGTCGAACGGGAGCGCCGGGTCATCCGGGAGATCTACGGATCTCTGTTCCAGATTTACGACGCGGTCACCAATCAGGCAGAAGAGTTCGAACTCGTGCTCGGCGTGGGATGCCTGTCCTGGGACCCTCCCGAGTATCCGAAGGTGCAGCGCCACCTGTTCGTCGCCCCGGTCGCCATCTACATGGACGACGAGACCGGCCGACTCACGGTTACCAGCGACGCCAACGCCGAGCCGCTCGCCCTTGAGCTCGACATGCTCGACCCTGACCTGCTGCGCAATCCGATACACGTCAACGCGGTCAAGGCAGAGATCGTTGATTTCGACGGCAACCCACTGGAGCGGGACGCCGTCGCCGCGTTGACACGGCGCGTAATCAACGCGCTCCACGCGGATGGGACTTACGTCGACGAAGACAAGCCCATGCCGGCCGGTTCGGAACCGGTCGGGGCTTTCGCCCCGGCCCTTATTCTGCGCCGACGGTCGCAACGGGGGATGCTCAGCATCTTTGACACGATCTGCTCGCAGCTCGCGGCCGCGGACACGGTTCCGATCGGGATACTGCCGTTGGTCGATCCCGACTACCAGGTGCGCCACGAACCCGACCCGACTCCGGGCGGAGTTGTCGACGTCGATGGCGAGGCCTTCCTGGCCCTTCCCGTCAACGAGCGGCAACTGAAGATCATCAAGAGCGTCGACACCCGGGCCCAGACCGTGGTCCAGGGCCCGCCGGGTACGGGCAAGACCCATACAGCGGCCGCGCTCCTGTCCCACCTGCTGGCTCAGGGCAAGCGGGTACTCGTGACCGCTCACACCGACCGGGCGCTGCACGAGGTGCGCGAGAAGCTTCCCGAGGACATCAAGCCGTTGACGGTCGCCGTGGTGGGCGCTTCGCGCAGCGACATGGCCGACCTTCGGCTCGCGGTCGAACGGATCGCGTCGGAGGCGGCTGAGCACAACGAGCAGGCGTGCGCGCGCCAGATCGAGGCCACGCTGCAGTCCATTGATGAACTGAGGCGAGAGCGGGCCGCTACCTACCAGCGGCTTCTCCACGCGCGCGAACACGAGGTCGCCGTTCATCAGCGCGGTCGCTACACCGGCACCCTCGCCCAGATCGCGCAGCGGCATCAGGCGGACGCGGAGCGTTTCGGCTGGATTTCCGGGTATGTCGAGGTCGAGTCGACGGCGGCCGCGCCGTTGACCGACGCGGAGGCGCTCGAGTGGCTCGCCCTGGTGGGCGATGAGGATTTGGCCCGCGACGAGCCCGAGTCGTCGGCCCGTCTGGTGGAGATCGAATCGCTACCGGACCCCGACACCTTCGCCGAGTGGTGCGCCGCCGAGCGGACCGCCGAGCAGAACGCGCGCACGTACGAACGACTGCGCTCGCACGATGCGTTCGCGCAGGTTCACCGTCTTGACCCGAACGCCCGGGCCGACGTGCAGAAGGTTGTCAATGCACTGGCCGACGACGTGCTCGCCTTCGAGGGGCGGGGCGAGGGATGGATGCGCGACGCGCTGGCCGACGTGCGAGCTGGTCGAGCGGGAACGTGGCAGGCGCGAGCCCGACAGCTGCGCAGGCTCATCGACCAGGCCTCGGTCCTGGTCGACCGGGTCGGCCCGGTGACGACGGTCGAGATCAGTGGCGGCGAGATGGGCGCCCTCGTGGCGCTCGCGAAACACCTGCGCGAGCATCTGGCCTCGGGGGCCCGGATCAGGACCCTCCCCGACGGCCGACCGAAGCTGGACCTCTTCACGGCCAGGGCGGTCAAGCAGGCGGCCCTGTTCTTCGACCACGTCCGTGTCAACGGGCTGCCTCCGGTGACGGATGAGCAGCTGGCCGTTTTCCTCGCCTACGTCGAGGCCGAGCAGATTCTCGGCGCCCTCGACAAGGCGTGGCCGGCCGCGGTCGTCATTCCCGACGAGGACACGCTGCACGAACGACTGCAGTGGCATGTCACTGAGACGGAACAGCTCGAGCGGCTGCTCGCGTTCGGCGAGGCCCTGCGCGACGCGGAGACGCGGCTGACCGAGCTCGGGGTCAACCCACCCGCGTGGACGGACCTCGCTGCGGTCCGGGAGTATGCCCGGCTGGTCGACGCCGCCGCGGCCGTTGACGCGCTGGAGAACGCGAGGCGGCCGCTCAATGACCTCGCCGAGGAGTTGAGCGGCACCGCCGCGTGGAACGACGCGGGCGCCTGCGTACACCGGTTGGTGCTGGCCGTCCGGCAGCGAGACCGCGACGAGTACGCCGCGGCGTACGCGCGGCTGCGGCGCCTCATCGAGGTCCGGAGCCTGGTCAAGCGGCGGCGGGAACTCGATGAGCGGCTGGCGGTGGTGCCCCGGCTCCGCGTGGCGGCGACGGCTACGGCGTCCGACCCGGAGTGGCCGGCCCGGCTGGCGGCATTCACCGAGGCGTGGGCCTGGGCCACGACCGGAGCCTGGATCAGGGAGCAGGAGTCCGTCGATGTAAACGCCCTGCAGGAGCGGATCACGGCGATCGAGGCCCGGATTCGTCGGCAGGTCGAGCGGTTGGCCGCGCTGCGGGCGTGGTCCCATGCCGTGTCCCCCAAGCGCCTCACCCCGCAGACCCGCGCGGATCTCATCCAGTACGCCCAGCTGGTGCGGCGGCTCGGCAAGGGCACCGGGAAGTACGCCGACCTGCAGCGGGCGGAGATCCGTCGGGTGATGGATCGGTGCCGTGGCTCCGTACCGGTCTGGATCATGCCGATCTATCGGATCGCTGAGCAGTTCCGGATCAAGGAGAACATGTTCGACGTCGTCATCGTCGATGAGGCGTCCCAGGCCGGCGTCGAGGCATCGTTCTTGCAGTACCTGGCGCCGAAGATCGTCGTGATCGGTGACGACAAGCAGGTCTCTCCGTCGGCCGTGGGCGTCGACCAGCAGCAGTTGCGGAGGCTGGCGAACCAGTACCTGGCGAACGACCGCTACAAGGAGTCGTGGCAGGACCCCAAGCGCAGCCTCTTCGACGAAGCCCTCATGCGGTACGGAGGCCGTATCACGCTGGTCGAGCACCGGCGCTGCGTTCCGGAGATCATCGGGTTCTCCAACCAGATCGCGTACGAGCCCGAGGGCGTACGGCTGCTGCCGGTTCGGCAGTACGGTGCCGACCGGCTCGACCCGATCAAGGTCGTTCATGTCGAGGACGGGTACGTCAAAGAGTTGCGGGGCGCCCAGGTCAATCCGGCCGAGGTTGACGCCATCGTCGCCCAGATCGAGAAGTGTCTCGCCGATCCCCGGTACGACGGCCTGACGTTCGGAGTGATCTCGCTGCTCGGCACGGCCCAGGCGCGTGCGATCGAGGCCAGGCTGCTCGAGCGCATCCCGCCGGAGGAGTGGAAAGCCCGCGCCCTACGGTGCGGCGATGCCGCGGACTTCCAGGGATCGGAGCGGGACGTCATCTTCCTGTCCATGGTGGCGGCCCTCACGCCCGGGAAGCGGCTGGCCGCATTGACCATGGACACGTACCTGCAGCGGTACAACGTCGCCGCGTCCCGGGCCAAAGACCAGATGTGGGTCTTCCACAGTGTGCCCGTGAGCGCGTTGGGCAATCGCGACGACATGCGTTTCCGCCTGCTCGACTACTGCTATGGAGTCGTGAGCCGTCTCGCCGCGGAGGATGACACCATCGTCAAGAACCCCGTTCCCGAGGATGTCCGCGTCGACCCGTTCGACTCGCTCTTTGAGCAGCGTGTGTTCAACCGGCTCCTCGATCGCGGCTACAGCGTAATTCCCCAGTTCCCCACGGAGGGATACCGCATCGACCTGGTCGTCGTTGGGGCGAAGGGGCGACTCGCCATCGAGTGCGACGGCGATCAGTGGCACGGACCGGAGGCCTACCAACGAGACCTGGCCCGGCAGCGCGATCTCGAACGGTGCGGCTGGCGATTCTTCCGCATCCGCGAGTCCGCGTTCTACCTGGATCCCGCCGCCGTCCTGAACGATTTGTGGTCCACGTTGGACTCGCTGGAGATCCGGCCGGGCGGGTCGGCAATCGCCCCGGATCGGGGTCAGGGCGAACTGTCGCTCCGGACGGCACCACCGCGGGTGTTCCCCGCCCCAACGATCAGCGACCGCTCGATTGAGGATGACGGCGACGACCAGGCGGTCGACGCCGGCAACGAGACCTGGCCGGAGGACGGCGACAAGGCGCTCGATCTCGAACCTGAGCCGTCCCCGCCGACCCGGGCTGCGTCCGTGAGTGCCGACCTCCAGGAGGACGATCTCCAGGAGGAGGATCTCGAGGGGGACGAGTCCGCGGAGCACGAAATCGAGGAGTACGAGGCGTTCACGGGCCGTGTGGCCGATCCCTTGTCGGCGAGTCGCGAAGAGGTGGTCAATGGCCTTCGGGCCATCGTCGCCGTCGAGGGGCCGGTGCTCGGCAGCTGGCTGCGCTCGGTGTACCTCAAGGCCGCGCAGCGGCAGCGAATGGGGAAGGAGATAGCGCGGACACTGAACGACGCGATCCGTCTGGCCGTGCGGCGGGGTCAGCTGGTCACGGACCCTTCGGAAGGGCGGAAGCTGATCGAGGACCGGACGTACCGGCTACCCGACCAGCCGCCGGTTCGCCTGCGCGCCCTGGGGCCGCGTCCGATCGACCAGGTTCCGCCCCAGGAACTCGCCGCCCTGCTGCGCGACACCGCCGACCGCGTGGGCTGGGACGACCGGGAGGCGCTGTTCCGGGCCGCCATCAACCGGCTCGGGCTGCGCCGCCTCACCACCTCTGTGGTCAGGGTTCTCGAGACCGCGCTCGCGCTCGCGCGTCAGGAGCCGGACCGACGCACAAACAGGCGCGCCCAGAACCCGGTGGCGGGTTCGTCGCGGTGACCGGGGCAGCGTTGGTCCGGCGGGACGGTGCGCATGACCTCGTCGACGTGCTGTCCGCAGCCGGCCCAGGTGGTCTTGCCGCAGTGGCGGCAGGCGACCGTACGACACATGGTGCGCTCCTTGGTGGTGCTGGTTTCGGGCTGGTGTCGAGGGCTCGCCGAGTCGGGCCCCGGTCCGGCGAGCCTGGACAACTCAGGCGAGCATGAGGAAGAGCTTCTCCAGCTCCTCGGTGGTCAGGTTCTCATCGCTCCGCCCGCCGCGGTCGGAATCGCTGAGGCAGTCCTTCATCGCGGTGGAGATGATGCTGAAGCCGGCCCGATCGAGGGCGGCGCAGACGGCGGCGAGCTGGGTGACCACGTCGCGGCACGAGGCGCCCGACTCGACGGCGGCGATGACGCCGTCGAGCTGCCCACGGGCTCGGCGCAGGCGGTTGAGGATGCGGCGGCGGGCCTCCGGATCGCTCACGGCCATGGTGGTCTCCTTCGTGGTCGTACGGTCACCGGTCACGGTACGTCCGAACGCCGGCGGGTCGTCGCCACCGCACGGGGGCGCCGACCCAGCGGCGCGGGTCAGGCGGCCGACGGCCGGCTCGGCTCCGGCGCGTCGCCCGCACCGTCCCGGTGCACGGCCCGCAGGGTCAGCAGGCCGCCGGAGAGCGACGCCGAGTCGAAGCCGGCCTGGGCGAGGATCCGGTGGGCCAGGGCCGAGCGCACCCCGGAGGCGCACAGCACGCGCACCGGGCGCCCCGCCGCTGCCTGGCGCACCTCGTCCAGGCGGTCCCGCAGCTCGGTATGCGGGATGTTCAGCGAGCCGGGCAGGTGGCCGGCGCGGTACTCGCGGCGGCTGCGGACATCCAGCAGCAGCGCGGTCTCGCGGACGGCCGGCAGGTCCTGGGCGTACCACAGCCGGAGCGTGCCGTCGAGCACGTTGGCCGCGACCATGCCGGCGAGGTTGACCGGGTCCTTGGCTTGCCCGTACGGCGGTGCGTAGGCCAGGTCCAGGTCGATCAGGTCGGGCGCGGTCATCCCGGCCCGGATCGCCGTGGCCAGGACGTCGATGCGCTTGTCCACGCCGTCGGCCCCCACCGCCTGCGCGCCCAGCAGCACCCCGTCGTCACGCATGTGCACGAGGAGATGAATCGAGCTGGCGCCCGGGAAGTAGCCGGCGTGCTGGTCGGGGTGCAGGTGGATGGTGTGGAAGGGGATGCCGGCCGCGGTGAGCGCGGCCCGGTTCGCCCCGGTCATCGCGGCGGTGAGCCGACCGACGCGCACGATCGCGGTGCCGAGCGGCCGCGGCAGGGGTCGGGCCGAGCCAGGGCGCAGGATGTCGTCGGCGACGAGGCGTCCGGCCCGGTTGGCCGGTCCGGCCAGGGCCACCGGCCGCCGCTGCCCGGTCACCGCGTCGGTGCTGACCACCGCGTCGCCGGCCGCCCAGACCCCCGGCACCGAGGTGCGGCCGTGCTCGTCGGTGACGATCGCGCCGTTCTCGCACCGGATGCCGGCGCGCTCGACGAACGCGGTGTCGGGGCGCGCCCCCACGGAGAGGACGACCAGGTCGGCGGGGACGCGGGTGCCGTCGGTGAGGACGACCGTGTCCTGCGCCGCGTCGGAGATGATCTCCCGCGCGCCGACTCCCGTGTGGACGGTGATGCCGAGCCGGTCGAGCTCCTCGGTGACCCAGAAGGCGATCTCCTCGTCCATCGGCGGCAGCACGTGGTCGGCGAGCTCGACGAGGCTGACCTGCACGCCCCGCCGGGCGAGCGCCTCGGCCGCCTCGAGGCCGATGAAGCCCGCGCCCAGGACCACGGCCCGGCGCGTCGAATGATTCGCCGACTCCGCTCCGGCGAGCTGCGCGGAACTGGTCACCGCCGCGCGCAGGGCGAGCGCGTCCGCCACCGTGCGCAGCGTGTGCACCCGCGGTGAGTCGAGGCCGGGGATCGGCGGACGGACCGCGACCGCGCCCGGCGCCAGCACGAGCGCGTCGTACGCGATCGTCTCCACGCCCCGGTCACTGTGGACGGTCACCGTCCGGGCCGCCGGGTCGATGTCGGTCACCTCGTGCCGGGTCCGTACGTCCAGGGCCAGCGCCGCCCGGAGGGACTCCGGCGTCTGCACGAGCAACGAGGAGGCGTCGTCGATCTCGCCTCCGACGTAGTAGGGCAGCCCGCAGGTGGCGAACGACACGTGCTCGCCCCGCTCGAGCACGATGATCTCGGCGCTCTCGTCCAGCCGCCGGGCTCGCGCGGCCGCGCTCATGCCCGCGGCGACCCCGCCGACGATGACGATCCTCACCTCGCGGCCTCCTTCGTCACGCCGACACAGCGATACCCCTAGGGGTATCCACCACCATACCCCCAGGGGTATCAGTCGTCCACCGTCGGGCGCCCACGGGCGAGCCTCGGGCGGACGCCTGGGTCACCGGCTGTCCGCGCGGGTGGCCAGACGCTCGCCCAGCGCGGCCCGGCCGGCGGCGAGCCGGGCGATGGGGATGCGCAGCGGCGAGCACGACACGTAGTCCAGCCCGGCCGCGTGGAAGAACGCGATCGAGGCCGGATCGCCGCCGTGCTCCCCGCACACCCCGAGCCCCAGCGTGGGCCGGGTGGCCCGGCCCTCCAGCACCGCGGTGGTCACGAGCGCCCCCACGCCCTCGCGGTCGACGGACTCGAACGGCGACCCGGGCAGGATGCCGCGCTGCAGGTAGCCCGGCAGGAACGTCCCCTCCACATCGTCCCGGGAGAATCCCCACGTCATCTGAGTCAGGTCGTTGGTGCCGAACGAGAAGAACTCGGCCGACCGGGCCACCGCCCCCGCGGTCAGCGCGGCCCGGGGTGTCTCGATCATCGACCCGATCGGGATAGGGGGCAGGTCGAACTCGGCCAGCACCTGCTCGATCTCCGCCCGTGCCGCCGCCATCTCGGCGGCGTCGGCCACGAGCGGCACCATGATCTCCGGTCGAGGGTCGCCGCCGGCCGCGAGCCGTGCCCGGGTGGCCTCGGCGATCGCCCGCACCTGCATCGCGTACAGGCCGGGCACGGCCAGACCGAGACGGACGCCGCGCAGCCCCAGCATCGGGTTCTCCTCGTGCATGTGGCGGACGGCCTCAAGCAGCCTGGCCTCGGGCCCCGGGTCCTCGCCGAGCGCCTCGCGGCGCGTCACCGTGGCGGTCAGCTCGACCAGGCTCGGCAGGAACTCGTGCAGTGGCGGGTCGAGCAGCCGGATCGTGACCGGCCGGCCGTCCATCGCCGCCAGGACCGCCTCGAAGTCGGCGCGCTGCAACGGCAGCAGCTCGGCCAGGGCGGCCTGGCGCTCCTCGTCGGAGGCGGCCAGGATCATGCGCTCGACCAGGCGGCGCCGGTCGCCCAGGAACATGTGCTCGGTCCGGCACAGGCCGATGCCGGCGGCGCCGAGCGCCCGGGCCCGGGCCGCGTCGTCCGGCGTGTCCGCGTTGGCCCGCACGCCGAGACGGCGCACGGCGTCGGCGTGGGCGAGGAGCGTCAGCACGGCCTGGACGACCGGGTTGTCCGATGTGGAGGCTCCGGACTGGAGTGCCTCGACCACCGGCGACTGCGTGATCGGCAGCCGTCCCAGGTAGACGTGGCCGGTCGAGCCGTCGATGGAGATGATGTCGCCCTCGGCCACGACGACACCGCCCACGGTGAAGATGCGCGACTTCTCGTCGATGTCGATGGCGTCGGCCCCGCACACGCACGTCTTGCCCATGCCACGGGCGACCACCGCGGCGTGCGAGGTCTTCCCGCCGTGGCTGGTCAGGATGCCCTCCGCCGCGATCATGCCCGGCAGGTCGTCGGGGCTCGTCTCCCGACGCACGAGCACGACCGGCCCGGGGGTCTCGACCGCGCGGCGGCTGTCCAGCACGACCGCCCCGGTGGCGGCCCCGGGCGACGCGGCCACGCCGGTGGCGATCGGCTCGGGCGCCTGCGACAGGTCGAACCGCGGGAACATCAGCTGGGCCAGCTGCTCCGGGGTCACGCGGGCCAGGGCCTCGTCGGCGTCGATGAGCCCCTCGTCGAGCAGGCTCGCCGCGATCACGAAGGCGGCCGCGGGGGTGCGCTTGCCGATGCGGGTCTGCAGCATCCACAGGGTGCCGCGCTCGATGGTGAACTCGATGTCGCACATGTCCCGGTAGTGGTGCTCCAATGTGGACATGTGCTTCATCAGGGCGTCGAAGCTGGCCGGGTCGAGCTCGCGCAGTCGACTGAGCGGAACCGTGTTGCGGATGCCCGCCACCACGTCCTCCCCCTGCGCGTTGCTCAGGTAGTCGCCGTAGCAGCCGCGTTCGCCGGTGGCCGGGTCGCGGGTGAACGCGACCCCGGTGCCGGAGTCGGGGCCGAGGTTGCCGAAGACCATCGCCATGACGTTCACCGCCGTGCCGAGGTCCTCGGGGATGCCCTCCTGCCGGCGGTAGACCCGCGCCCGGGGCGTGTGCCACGAGGCGAAGACCGCCCGGACGGCCTCGATGAGCTGGACGTTCGGGTCCTGCGGGAACTCCTCGCCGGTGTGCTGCGCGTAGATCTGCCGGTACCGCGCCACCAGCGCGCGCAGGTCGTCGGCGCTGAGGTCCGTGTCGAGCCTGACCCCGGCCGCCCGTTTGGCTTCGCTGAGCGCGGACTCGAAGACCTCGGCGGGTATGGACCGCACCGTGCGGCCGTACATCTGGATGAGCCGGCGGTACGAGTCCCAGGCGAACCGGGCGTCGCCGGCGACGGCCGCGAGCCCGTCGACCGTGGCGTCGGTGAGCCCGATGTTCAGGACCGTCTCCATCATGCCGGGCATCGAGAAGCGGGCGCCGGAGCGGACCGAGAGCAGCAGGGGGTTGGTCGGGTCGCCGAACCGGCGCCCCATCGTCCGTTCGACCCGGCGGAGATGGTCGCCGATCTCCTCGACGAGGCCCTCCGGAAGCTCCTGGGTCGCCAGGAACGCGCGGCACGCCTCGGTGGTGATGGTGAAGCCGGCGGGAACCGGCAGACCGAGGCGGGTCATCTCGGCCAGGTTGGCCCCCTTGCCGCCGAGCAGGTCGGCCATGTCGCGGCTTCCGTCGGCGAAGTCAAATACATACCGGTTCATGTCAAGCTCCACGCCTCGGGGTCGCCTGTCACCGCCATGGTTGGCCGGCTCGGCGACGAGCCGGGAGGGCCCAAGGTCCCCTCCTGGCGGCCGGTGGCCTCTGGTGGTCACGGGCCGGCCGGGCCGGGCAGAGAGGACCTTCGGATCTGGTCGGTGCGCGCGCTGGGCGCTGGACTGGGGGAAACGGCGCGGACGGTGCGTACGCCACGGGATATCCGAGGAGGCGGCCAGGTGCCCTGCCAGGAGAGGTAGCCACGTGCCCACCAGGAGGTAGCCATGCTCGGCCTTGAGTCCAACGCTCCCGACCCCGCTGCCCCCGACGTCGCCGCCCTCGACGCCGCTGCCCGCCAGGCGCTTCGGGCGCCGTCCATCTTCAACACCCAGCCGTGGCAGTGGCGGCACCGCGGCGGCGCGCTGGAGCTGTGGGCCGACTGGTCCCGCCAGCTCAAGGTGGTCGACCCGCACGGGCACTCCCTGCTGGTGAGCTGCGGGGCCGCTTTGCACCACGCCCGGGTCAGCCTGGCCGCGGCCGGCTGGGCGGCCGCGGTCGAGCGTACGGGTGAACGCGACCGGCTGGCCCGCATCCGCTTGACCGGGCGCGGCGCCCCGGACCCGGCCGCCGCGCTCCTGCGCGACGCGATCCGCGTGCGGCGGACCGACCGGCGACCGTTCGCCGACCAGCCGGTGTCACCCGAGCTGGTGCAGGCCCTCGTCGACGCCGCGGCCGCGGAAGGCGTACGCCTGCACCGGGTTCGGCTGGGCCAGATGCCGATGCTCGCCATCGCGGTGGCCATGGCCGCGGCGGACGAGATGAGCAACCCGGCGTACCGCCTGGAGCTGATGCGCTGGATCAACCGTCCAGAGTGGAGCGGTGACGGGGTGCCGGTGGAGACCGCGGTGCGGAAGGTGCCGCGTCGGGTCCCGGTCCGCCAGTTCGCGCTGGACCCGACCGCCGGCGTGCCGGTCAAACCCGGCGGGGACCGGGGCGCCGCCTACCTGATCCTCCATGGCGACGGTACGGCGCCCGGCGACTGGCTGCGTGCCGGCGAGGCGCTCTCGGCGGTCCTGCTCACCGCGGTCAGCCGCGGTCTGGCCGTCGCGCCGCTCACCGACGTGCTCGAGGTCGCCCATCCGCGCGAGCTGGTGACCGGCTTGCTGGACCCGCCGGGCACGCCGTACGTGCTCGTCCGGTGCGGCTACCAGACCGACCCGACCCCGCTGGCGCCGTCACCGCGGCGGGACCCGTCCGAGGTCATCGTCGGTCCCGAGGCGTCGGGCCCCCGCGCCCCGGTCGCCGTCGGCTCGGACGAACCACCGGAGTAGGTGACGGGTGGTGCGTCCGCACCGGCCGTGGCCACCCGCCCGCCGGTGGAGAATGACCGCGGCGCCGGTCGTCGGCGACCAGACGGCGCCGCGCTGGGCTCCGTCGCCACCACGCCCCGCCCGGAGAAGCACTCCGTTCCCACCGCCTCCACCCAACCACCCGAAAGCACTCCGTTCCCACCGCCCCCACCCAACCACCCGAACACACGACGAGGAGGGCCCGCGGGTGACGACATCGGGGCTGACCCCGGCCGAGGTGGAGCAGCGGCGGGCCCGCGGCCAGAGCAACGTCGTCCGCGCCAACACCAGCCGTACGGTCTGGTCGATCGTGCGCGCCAACGTCCTCACCCGGTTCAATGCGATCATCGGGGTGCTGCTCGTCGTCGTCCTGATCTTCGGGACGTTGCCGGACGCGCTGTTCGGTCTGGTGATCGTGGTCAACAGCGCGGTGGGCATCGTCCAGGAATGGCGGGCCAAGCGGAAGCTCGACGCGCTGGCCCTGGTCGAGCGGGCCCCGGTGCGGGTACGCCGGGCCGGGGAGGCGGTCACGGTGCCGCCAGAGGACGTGGTCGTCGACGACGTGGTGCTGCTCTCCGCCGGTGAGAAGGTGCCGGTCGACGGCGTGGTGGTCGAGTCGGCCGGGCTGGAGGTGGACGAGTCGCTGCTCACCGGCGAGGCGGACCCGGTCGCCAAGGCGACAGGCGACGAGGTGCGCTCGGGCAGCTTCGTCGTGGCGGGCTCCGGCGCGTTCGTGGCGGTGCACGTGGGCGACGACGCGTACGCCAACCGCCTGGTCGCCCAGGTGCGTCGCTTCGAGCTGTCCCGCTCGGAGCTGATGACCGGCATCAACCGGATCCTGCGCGCGATCACCTGGGTGATCGCGCCGCTGGGTGTCCTGCTGATCATCAGTCAGCTGGACAGCGCCGGGTCGCTGGACGCCGCGATGGTGGGCACCGTGGCCGGTCTCGTCCCGACCATCCCCGAGGGCCTGGTGCTCATGACGTCGGTGGCGTTCGCGGTCGGCGTGATCCGCCTGGCCCGGCGGCAGTGCCTCGTCCAGGAGCTGCCCGCGATCGAGATGCTGGCCCGGGTGGACACGCTGTGCCTGGACAAGACCGGCACGCTCACCGCGCCCGAGATGGACCTGGCCGACATCGTCCCGGCCGACGGACTGTCCACAGCGGACCACCAGCGGGCCCGGAGCGCCGTGGCGGCGCTGGCCCGGATCGACGAGACGCCCAACCCCACGATGCGGGCGATCATCGAGGCGGTGCCGCCGGCGGACGGGTTCGTCGCCGCCGCGACGGTGCCGTTCTCCTCGGCGCGCAAGTACAGCGCGGCCCGGTTCGCCGAGCACGGCGGGTGGTGCCTCGGCGCGCCCGAGGTCGTCCTGCCGGCGGACGCGCCGCTGCGGGCCCAGGCCGAGCGCATCGCGGCCACCGGCATGCGCGTGCTCGCGCTCGGCGAGCTGCCCGACGGTGTCCTGCCCGAAGGAGCCCTCCGCGACGGGAGACCTTTCCCCGGCTCCACCGGTACCCGGTCGGGGGAGGCGGCGTCCCCGACCATCCGGCCGGCCGCGCTCGTGGTGCTGCGCCAGCGGCTGCGCCCCGACGCGGCCGAGACGCTGGCGTACCTGCACGACGAGGGTGTCGCCCTGAAGATCTTCTCCGGCGACCACGCCGAGTCGGTGGGCGCGGTGGCGGCGCAGGCCGGCGTACCGGACGCGCGGTCCACTGTGGATGCTCGTACCCTGCCCACCGACCCGGAGGGGCTCACCCTGGCCCTGCGCGAGCACGCCGTGTTCGGCCGGGTGACGCCCGAGCAGAAGCGCGGCTTCATCGACGCGCTGCGCATCGGCGGTCACACCGTCGCCATGACCGGGGACGGGGTCAACGACGCGCTGGCCATCAAGCACGCCGACCTCGGCATCGCCATGGGATCGGGCAGCCCGGCGACCCGGGCCGTGGCGAAGGTCGTCCTGCTGGACAACCGCTTCGCCACCCTGCCCCGCGTGCTGGCCGAGGGCCGGCGGGTCCTCGGCAACATCGAGCGAGTGGCGAGCCTGTTCCTGGTCAAGACGATGTACTCCCTGGTGCTCGCGGTCCTCGTCGGGCTGGTCCAGGTGCCGTTCCCGTTGCTGCCTCGGCACACCACGCTGGTCGGCTCGCTGACGATCGGCATTCCCGGGTTCTTCCTCGCCCTCGCGCCGAACACCCAACGGTGGCACCCGGGCTTCACCCGCCGGGTGCTGCGCCGAGCCGTGCCGGCCGGGTTCGTCTGCGGCGTGGCCGCGTTCGTCGCGTACGGCCTCGGCCGGCTGAACACCGCCTCCGACCAGGTCGCCGACCGCAGTACGGCCGCGCTGACCCTGTTCCTCGCCGCCGCCTGGATGCTCGCGCTGGTCGCCCGCCCCTACACGTGGTGGCGGATCGCGCTCGTCGTCGGTGTGGTGGTCGCGTTCGCCGTCGTGGCCGCGGTTCCGTTATCCGCCCGCTTCTTCGCGCTCGACTTCAGCAACCCGGCCAACGTGGGGATCGCCCTGGTCACCGCGGGCGTCGCCGCCGCACTCATCACGGTGATAAACTTCGTCGGCTACCGGAGCACGGCGGAGACGATCGCCAAGTAGATGGCGATGCTGAGCAGGTCCTGCACCACGGTCGCGAGCGGGCCGGAACCGAAGGCCGGGTCCCGACCCAGGCGCTGCAGCAGCCACGGCAGGGCCAGAGCGATCAGCGTCGCGATGGCGCTGGCCGCGAGGATGGCCCCGGCCACCGCGGCCGCGACCGCTACGTCGCCCCAGACCAGACAGATCACCGGGAACATTGACGCGCCGAGGATCGCCCCGACCACCACACCGGTGACGACCTCCCGGCCCACCACGCTGCGGATGCCCACGCCCACCGACAACCCGCGAATGGCGATCGCCTCCGTCTGGGTGCCGACCGCGTCGGCGAGGTACACGATGCCGGGGACGAAGAAGGCGACGAGCAGGTTGGCGGCGAGCTGCGTCTCGAACGCCGACACGATCCCGGCCGAGACCATCGCCCCCACGAGGCCGACCGCGAGCCACGGCAGGCGGTGCCACAGCCGGCGGGCGACGCCCTCGGTGCTCGCCGCCCGGGCCGACTCGGCGCCCCGGAGGAAGCCGCCCACGCGGGCCAGGTCCTCGGCGTGCTCGTCGACGAGGATGCCGATCAGGCGGTCGGGCGGGATGAAGCCGAGGAATCGGCGGCCGTCACCGACCACCGCGATGCCCGCCTCGCCCTGCTGCACCGACCGCCAGACCGCCGGCTCGGGGTCGACCTGCGGGGCGGCCACCGGCGGGTCGGGGTCCATCACGTCGGCGAGCACGGCGCCGTCCGGAGCGGCGAGGACCCGCTCGAGGGTGGCGACCCCGACCAGCCGGTCGTCCACGCAGACGGCCACGGCGGCGGCGCTGTCGAAGGTCCGCCCGCGCAGGTCGCGCAGCAGGTCGTCGACCGCCCGATCGGGCGGGGCGACCGGGACGCGGGTCGTCGCGAATGCGACGGCCGTGGCCAGCCGGTCGGTGGGCAGCGGCGTGACGCTCGACATGGAGCCTCCCGGGCGAGGCACGTCTTCGCCCACCGTACGGCCGGGCGCGGGGTCCCGGCGTCGGCTTGGTCATTAGTGGCCGCGGCACCGTGATCGTGGACAGTGGACACGCATTCGCAGGTCAGGACGCCAGGATCCGGGAGGTCCGGGCCACCCGATCGGGTGATCCGGCCGGAGCGGTCCGGGCCAGGCCGGACATTCTGACGGCGGTGTAGACGGCGGCGGCGAGGGCGATGTCCGACAGCAGCATCAGCCCGATCGCGTAGGACTGGTCGACGGTGTACACCCAGCCCATGATGAGCGGCGGGATGAAGCCACCGAGCCCGCCAGCGGCCCCGACGACACCCGTGACCGCGCCGACCTTGTCGGCCGGGGCGACCAGGCCGACCAGCGCGAACACGGCGCCGCTGGCCGCTCCGAGGAGCGCGGCCATGCCGAGGAACGCGACTGTCCCCAGTGGAACGAGCGGCGGTTGGAACGCCTGCACGACGGCGAGGACCGCCACGCCGCTGAAGCAACCCACGAGGACGGGCACGGGGTGGATCCGATCGGACAACCACCCGCCGATCGGCCGCGCGGCGACGGCCAGGACGACGAAGCCGGCCGTGCGCAGCGCGGCGTCGCCCGCGGACAGGTCGTACGCGATGCGCAGGTAGGCGGGCAGGTAGACGCTGAACGCCACGAAGCCGCCAAAGCCCACGGCGTACAGGAAGCACAGCTGCCAGGTCACGGTCAGCCGGGCGACCGCCACCGTGCGGCGCAGGGCCGAGCCACCGGTGCCCCGCCCGGGAGCGTCACGCACCAGCACGCCGGCCGCCGCGGCATAGACCACGAGCACGGCGGCGACGAGGAAGAACGGCGCCTTCGGTCCGTACGTCTCGGCCAGGCGTACGGTGGTGAGGTTGGCGATCGCGGTCCCGCCCATGCCGACCCCGAAGATGCCCAGTGCGTAGCCGCGCCGGGCCGGTGGGTACCAGCCCGACACGAGCGGGACGCCGACGGCGAAGGCGGTGCCCCCGATGCCGAGGAAGAAGCCCGCGATGACGAGCGCGGCGTAGGAGTCCTGCGCGTACGCGAGCACGAGCACGGGCACGACGGTGGCGAGGCTGACGGCGGGGAACATGAGTCGGCCGCCGAACCGGTCGGTGAGCGCGCCGATCGGTATCCGGCCCAGGGAGCCGACGATGACCGGCACGGCGACCAGGAACGACTGGGCGGCGAAGCTGAGCCCCAGCCGTTCCCGGATGCCGGGGGCGAGCGGGCCGAGCAGGGCCCAGGCCCAGAAGCAGATGAGAAAGCCAGCGGTGGCCAGGGCCAGGTTGACGGTGGCGCGCCGGTCGACACCGGCCCCGGGGTGGTCGGAGGCGAGGCGTGTCTGGACCATGGTCATCGACGGGCCTTTCGGGTGACGCGGGCTGGTTCCCACCCTCGTCGGGGCGGCCGCAGCCCGCCGCGGGGATCGCGGCTGCGGTAGACGACGTACGGTCGGGTGAGGTAACCGACGGGGGCGCTGAACGCGTGGACGAGCCGCGTGAACGGCCAGAACGCGAAGAGCGTGAAGGCGACCAGGATGTGGGCCTGGAAGCTGGTCGGCACGGCGGCCATCACCGTCGGGTCGGGGCGGAGCACGAACAGCGACCGGAACCACGGCGAGATCGTCTCGCGATAGTCGTAACCGCCGCCGGCCGCGTTGGCCTTCACCGTTGCCCACAGGCCGAGCACGACGACCCCCGCCAGCACGACGTACATGGCCTTGTCGTTGCGGGTCGTGGCGGCGAAGACGGGGCCGGTCAGCCGACGCCGGGCGATGAGGATCGCCAGGCCGATCAGCGTGCAGAAGCCGGCGACCGAGCCGATGAAGACGGCCATGAGGTGGTAGGCGTGGTCGGTGATGCCGACCGCCCGCGTCCACGCCTTCGGGATGAGCAGCCCGCCGACGTGTCCGATGAGGACCGTCAGGATTCCGAAGTGGAACAACGGGCTGCCCCAGCGCAGGACGGACGCCTCGTAGAGCTGGGACGACCGGGTCGTCCAGCCGAACTTGTCGTAGCGGTAGCGCCAGATGAGGCCACCGACGAGCACGACCACGCACAGGTAGGGGTAGACCACCCACAGCAGGATGTCGGTGACCGATGGCTGAGCCACAGCCGAAGACGTCGCATTCACCTCAAGCTCCCGTACGGTTCCAGCCCGACGGCCTCGTGGGGCGGGCCGGTCCGGGCGAGGCGCGCGGCGGCGGCCAGGTCGGCCGGCCGGGGCGCGGGCAGCATCGCCCGGACCGCGTCGACCGCGTGCCGGTACACGGATCGGTGCTCGGCGAGGGCCTGGGCGAGCAGGTCCAAGCCGATACGGTGCTCGCGCAGCAGGCGCCAGCCGGCGTCGTCGGCGGCGGCGAGGTCGAGCACGGCGGGCAGGTAGTCAGGAAGTTCCCCGTCGACAACCCTCCATCCCGCCGCCCGGTAGACGTCGGCGAAGCCGGCGAGGGCCTGGCCCCGGCGACGGGTGTCGCCCGCGGTGTAGTACGTCAGGTGCAGGCAGCATCGCCGGCGGAAGTCGAACAACTCCACGTACTCGACGGCCAGCGCGGCGGCGTCGGTGGCGGCTCGGTGGGCCACCACCGGCCGTAGCCGGTCGGCGATGGCGTCGGGCAGGCCGGACAGCGCGGCATCGATGGTGGGTCCGGCGGCCAGCACGTCGGGGTCCGGGTACCGCAGCACCAGCGACGCGCACCGGGCCGCGACCGCGCGCCAGGGCGGCTCGGCGTGACCATCGGCCGCGCTCATCGTTGGCCGTCCTTCGGCTCGCGGTTCGTCTGTTCGCGGTTTGCCTGTTCGCGGTCCTTCGGTTCGCGGCTCGGGTCGTCGCCGTCCGTTCGCCGCGGCGGGAACAACCCCTCGGGCCGGCCCCGGCCGTCCCAGTTGAGCAGGTTGACCCGGGTGTGCTTGGCCCGTGGCGCGGCGACCGTGTCGGCGCTCTGCCGCTCGCGCAGCATGTGGAAGTTCTCCACGTCGACCGGCACTGGCGTTCCGGAGGATTCGCCGAACGGGCCGGACCCGTACGGCCCGCGGCCCGGCCCGGCCAGCTTCGCAAGGCTGCACTCGGTTCCGAGCGCCTCGAGCCGGTGGGCGTCCTCGGCGTGCGCCTTCGGGATGACGTACCGCTGCTCGTACTTGGCGATCGCGAGCAGCCGGTACATCTCCTCCATCTGCGCGCCGGTCATGCCCACGGCGGCCGCGATCGACTCGTCGGCCGGCTCGCCGAGGTTGATCCGCCGCTGGTAGGCCCGCATCGCCGCCAGGCGCCGCAGCACCGCGGTGACCGGCTTCGGGTCGCCGGCGCTGAACAGGCCGGCCAGATACTGCACCGGGATGCGCAGGGCCTCGACCGCGCCGAAGAGGTTGCCGACGTCCTCCCCGTCGTGACCGGTGTCGCGTAGCACGTCCACTACCGGCGACAGCGGCGGGATGTACCAGACCATCGGCAGCGTGCGGTACTCCGGGTGCAGCGGCAGCGCCACCTGGTACCGCATGATCAGGTCCCAGACGGGGGAGCGCTGGGCGGCCTCGATCCAGTCGTCGGGAATTCCGGACCGGCGCGCGGCGGCCACGACCTGCGGGTCATGGGGGTCGAGGAACACGGCCTTCTGCGCCTCGTACAGGTCGGTCTCCGCCTCGACCGCGGCCGCCTGGGCCACCGCGTCGGGGTCGTAGAGCATCAGGCCGAGGTAGCGCAGCCGGCCCACGCATGTCTCGGCGCAGATGGTGGGTTGGCCTATCTCGATCCGGGGGAAACAGAACGTGCACTTCTCGGCCTTGCCCGTGCGGTGGTTGAAGTACACCTTCTTGTACGGGCAGCCGGTGATGCACATGCGCCACCCGCGGCAGCGATCCTGGTCGATCAGCACGATGCCGTCCTCGGCCCGTTTGTAGATCGCGCCCGAGGGGCAGGACGCGGCGCAGGTCGGGTTGAGGCAGTGCTCGCAGATGCGGGGCAGGAAGAACAGGAACGTCCGCTCGAACTCCTGCTTCACCCGGTCCGAGACCTGCCGCAGGATGGGGTCACCGGCGGCGATCTCGTTTCCGCCGGCCAGCGAGTCGTCCCAGTTCGCCGACCAGGAGATCGTGGTGTCCTGGCCGGTGAGCAGGGACACCGGCCGGGCGACCGGGGTGTCCGAGCCGGCCGGGGCCGCGAGCAGGTGCTCGTAGTCGTACGTCCAGGGCTCGTAGTAGTCCTGGATGGACGGCAGCTTGGGGTTGGCGAAGATGGTCAGCAGCTTCTTGATCCGCCCGCCCGAGCGCGGCTTGAGCCGGCCGTCGCGGGTCCGCACCCAACCGCCCTGCCAGCGCTGCTGGTCCTCGTACGTGCGCGGGTAGCCCTGCCCGGGCCGGGTCTCGACGTTGTTGAACCAGGCGTACTCGACCCCGGACCGGTTGGTCCACGCCTGCTTGCAGGTGACCGAGCAGGTGTGGCAGCCGATGCACTTGTCGAGGTTCATCACCATGGCCATCTGGGCCATCACTCTTGGCCCGCCCCGGCTGCGCCAGCCCGTGACCCTTGGCCCACGCCAGATCCTCATCAGTACTCCACCTCCTGGCGGCGGCGCCGGATCACGGTGACCTCATCGCGCTGGTTACCGGTCGGGCCGAGGTAGTTGAAGGCGAACGACAGTTGGGCGTACCCGCCGATCAGGTGCGTGGGTTTGATCAGCAGCCGGGTCAACGAGTTGTGGATGCCCCCGCGCCGGCCGGAGGTCTCCGACTTCGGCACGGCCAGGACCCGCTCCTGGGCGTGGTACATGTACACCGTGCCCTCGGGCATCTTGTGCGTGACCACGGCCCGGCAGACCACCACGCCGTTGCGGTTGACCGCCTCGATCCAGTCGTTGTCCTTCACACCGATCTTGGCTGCGTCCACTTCGGACATCCAGATCGTCGGCCCGCCGCGGGACAGCGTGAGCATGAGCAGGTTGTCCTGGTACTCCGAGTGGATCGACCATTTGGAGTGCGGCGTCAGGTAACGCACGGTCAGCTCCAGCTCGCCGGAGCGACCGAGGCGCGGCTCGCCGAACAGCCGGTGCATGTCGAGCGGCGGTCGGAAGACGGGCATCTGCTCGCCGAGCTCGGCGATCCAGTCGTGGTCGAGGTAGAGGTGCTGGCGACCGGTCAGCGTATGCCAGGGTTTGAGCCGCTCGACGTTGATGGTGAACGGGGAGTACCGGCGGCCGCCGTGCTCGCTGCCCGACCACTCCGGGCTGGTGATCACCGGTACCGGGCGCGCCTGGGTGTCGGCGAAGCGGATCCGCTTGCCCTCGTGGTCGGCGGCGAGGTCGGCCAGCCGTACACCGGTGCGCCGCTCCAGCACGGCGAACCCGGCCGTGGCGACCCGGCCGTTGGTGGTGCCCGAGAGGGCGAGGATCGCCTCGGCGAACCGCACGTCGGTGTCCAGGCGTGGCCGGCCGTCGGCGACCCCGCCGCGCGCCTGGCCGTTGACCGCCTTCAGTTGTTCGATTTCCGGCGTGACGTCGACGGTCACGGCCTTGGTGGTGGTGCCGAGTCGGTCCAGCAGTGGCCCGAGCGCCGCCATCTTGGCGGCGACGGCGCCGTAGTCGCGCTCCACCACGACGAACTTCGGCATCGTCCGGCCCGGCACCGCGGGTGCGTCGCCGTCGCGCCAGTCCCGCACGACGCCGTGCGGGGTGGCCAGCGCGTCCGGGGTGTCGTGCAGCAGGGGCGCCGCCACCAGGTCGCGACGGACCCCGAGGTGTCGCTCGGCCAGCGCCGAGAAGGCGGCGGCGATGCCGTGGAAGATGGCGAAGTCGGTGCGGGTCTGCCACGGCGGGGCGATGGCCGGCGTAAAGGCGTGGACATAAGGGTGCATGTCCGTGCTGCTGAGGTCATGCTTCTCGTACCACGTGGCCGCCGGCAGGACGATGTCGGAGAACAGCGTGGTCGAGGTCATGCGGAAGTCCAGCGACAGCAACAGGTCGAGCTTGCCCTCCGGTGCCTCCGCGCGCCAGGTCACGTCGCGGGGCCGTTTGTCGGGTGGGGTCTCGTCGGCCCGCAGGGCGGCGTCGGTGCCCAACAGGTGGCGCAGGAAGTACTCGTTGCCCTTGGCCGAGGAGCCGAGCAGGTTGGCCCGCCAGACGGTCAGCACGCGCGGCCAGTTCTGGGGGGCGTCCGGGTCCGTGCAGGCGAAGCGCAGCCGTCCGGCGACCAGCTCGTCGGCCACGTAGCGGGCCGGGTCGTCGGGGTTGGCGGCCAGCGCCTCGTCGGCGAGGTCGAGGGGGTTGCGGTCGAAGGTCGGCATCGACGGCATCCACCCCAGCCGCGCCGACTGGGCCAGCAGGTCGGCGGTGTGCTTGCCGGTGAAGCGTCCCGTGCCCAGCGGTGAGGCGAGCGCACCGGCGTCGTACTGGTCGTACCGCCACTGGTCGGTGTGGGTGTACCAGAAGGCGGTGCCGATCATCTGGCGGGGCGGCCGTATCCAGTCCAGGGCGAAGGCCAGGTGCGCCCAGCCGGTGACGGGGCGGCACTTCTCCTGCCCGACGTAGTGCGCCCAGCCGCCCCCGTTGACGCCCTGGCAACCGGTCAGCGTGGTGAGGGCGAGCATCGCCCGGTAGGTGGTGTCCGAATGGAACCAGTGGTTGGTGCCGGCGCCCATGAGGATCATCGAGCGGCCGCCGGAGCGTGCCGCGTTGTCGGCGAACTCCCGCGCGATGCGGGCGGCCGCGGCGGCGGGAACACCGGTGATCGGCTCCTGCCACGCCGGCGTGTACGGCTGGCTGGTGTCCTCATAGGACAGAGGCCACTCGCCGGGCAGGCCGTCGCGGCGCACCCCGTACTGGGCGAGCAGGAGGTCGAAGACGGTCGTGACCAGCCGTCCGGCCACCTCGACGGCCGGCACGCCGCGGCGCATGATCTGCGGCTCCTCGGTGTCGAACCGGGGCAGGAGGACCTCGACCGGCCGGCCGCCCAGGCAGCTCAGCCGGGGCGACAGGTCACCCAGGTCGAGGTTCCACCGGCCCAGGTCCGCCTCGCTGAATCGGTGCCCCAACGAGCCGTTCGGCACGGCCGGTCGGTCGGTCACGGTGTCCCACACCACCGGCTTGAAGCGCGCATACTCCGGCTGGCCGGACGCGCCGGAGCCGGCCGGGCCCGCCCCCGGGTCGTCGAGGTCGGCCGCGGTGAGGAACTTGCCCGGTCGGTACCCGCCGTCGGGTAGGGGATCCAGAGTGATCAGGTACGGCAGGTCGGTGTACCGCGTCACGTAGTCGAGGAACCGCGGCACCTGCCGGTCGACGAAGAACTCCTTCAGGATGACGTGCCCCATCGCCATGGCCAGCGCCCCGTCGGTGCCGGGTTGGGCCGGCAGCCACTCATCGGCGAACTTGACGTTGTCGGCGTAGTCGGGCGACACGACGACGACCTTCTGGCCCCGATAGCGGGCCTCGGCGATCCAGTGGGCGTCGGGCGTGCGGGTGACCGGGACGTTGGAGCCCCACATGATGAGGTAGGTGGCGTCCCACCAGTCGCCCGACTCGGGCACGTCGGTCTGGTCCCCGAACATCTGCGGGGAGGCGACCGGCAGGTCGGCGTACCAGTCGTAGAACGACAGCATGGTGCCGCCGATCAGCGAGATGAACCGGGCCCCGACCGCGTGGGAGACCATCGACATCGCCGGGATGGGGGAGAATCCGGCGACCCGGTCCGGGCCGTACGTCTTGATCGCGTGGACGTGGGCGGCCGCGACGATCTCCAGGGCCTCGTCCCAGGAGACGCGCACCAGGCCACCCTTGCCCCGGGCCCGTTGGTAGGCGCGGCGGCGCTCCGGGTCGTTCTGGATGTCGGCCCAGGCCGCGACCGGGTCGCCCAGCCGGGCCTTGGCCTCGCGGTACATCTGCACGAGGATCCCGCGGGCGTAGGGGTAGCGGACCCGCGTGGGCGAGTAGGTGTACCACGAGAAGGCCGCCCCGCGCGGACAGCCGCGCGGCTCGTACTCCGGCCGGTCCGGCCCCACCGTCGGGTAGTCCGTCTGCTGCTGCTCCCAGGTGATGATGCCGTCGCGGACGTACACCTTCCAGGAGCAGGAACCGGTGCAGTTAACTCCGTGAGTGGAGCGCACCACCGTGTCGTAGGACCAGCGGTCCCGGTAGAAACCATCGGCCTGCCGCCCCCCGACCTGGTACAGCACCCGCCCATCGGCGGACACCTCGGCCCGGCGCACCAGGCCGCCGAGCGCCAGCAGGGCCCGACCAGCCGATTGGGCCACGTCCGTCATCACGCCTCAGCCTTCTTGAGTATTCGGGTCAGCCTCTTGAGGGTTCCGGTCAACCTGTTGAGGACTCCTGTTGAGGACTCGGGTCAGCCTTCGTGACGATCGTGAAAGCCACCGTGGTACCGGCCGGCTCGCGCCGTGGCCGCCGGCACATGTCGGCCATACTCGCCGGTTGACCAAGGGTCCGTGGTAGGGCCGAAGGGCCCGAAGTCCGTCACGACGCGTTCGCCGGATGGCGGGCTGGCGTGATCCTGTCCCATGCTTCGATGGGTAGGGCCACGACGGCCGCCGGGAACAGGCCGTGCTCTTCATTGTCAATATGACGATGCAATCGGTCCAGCGCGGCGAGCACGGGTGGCCAGTGCGGTGCGGATCGGTCGACGGCCCCGAGCACGCCGTGGATGTCGGCGTGTTCGGCGCACAGCCGGTCGACCGCCTCGGTCAGGCTGCCCTCGGCGCGAACCTCGGCGAACAGTCCGGTCTCTTCCCTGCTCGTGTGCGGCACCAGCAGCGCGAGCAGGTCGTCCAGTGCGGCCAGTGGGTCGCTTTCGCCGTGGGTGATGGCGCGGCGCAGTCGCCCCGCGGCGTTGGTGATCGCCTCATGCTCGGCGGTGAGCGCGCCGATGAGCGGGAAGTCGCGGCAGCCGCAGTAGTTGCACATCGATAATCCTTTCGATGGGGTTCGCGCCCCCGCCGATGGTGGTCAGGGGTCGGCCAGGAGGGGAGCGGTCGGTGGCGGGGAGCGCGAACCCGTCGGCGGCTGGGAGCGGTGAATCAGGCGGGAACGGGGAGGCGGTGCAGGCGGATCTGCCAGACCTCCGGGCCCTCCTGAAGCCACTCGGTCTCGAACTGCCCGGGGTAGCGGACGTCGATCTCGGCCAGGAGCGGACGCGGCGCGTGCGGGGCGACGAGGACCAGGGCCCCGTCGGGCGGTAGCTCGGCCAGGGCCTCCAGGACCCGGGCGTGCCGCTGCCCGTGCGGCAGGCTGCGTACGTCGAGGCGGGCGTCGATGGTGAGCACCGGCGCCGGCGCATCCGCCCGGCCGGCGTCGCCGCCGCAGCCGCAGTGGCCGTGGCCGCCGCACCCGGTGGCCCGGGACGCCTCTCCGCCGAGCACGGCGTGCAGGCCGGCCACGGTGTCGGCGAGGGAGACGTCCGGGGCGGCCTGCAGCAGCGGGAGGACCAGGTCGTTCTCCTTGGCCAGGTGGACCTCGAACACCGCGGCCAGCGCGCGGGCCGCGGTCGCGGCGTGGACGGGTGTCCGGGCGGCCTCGACCTCGGCCACGAGATCGGTGATGGCCCGGTGCTCGGCGACCATGCCGTCCACGAGCAGCCGGCCGCCCGGCTGGCTGGCGGCGGCCGGGTAGAGGGCGCTTTCCTCGGCGGCGGCGTGGGGCAGCAGCTCGTCGTGCAGCCAGGCCGTCAGCTGGTCGCGCTGCTGCCATGTCTGCCGCGAGCTGCCGACCTCGGCCGCGTCGACCAGCGCGGTGACGTGGTCCCGGAGGGCGGCGGCGAGCTCGGCGTGGTGGCGCCGGATCGCCTGCGCGGCGGCGGCGTCGGAGGTGTGGTTGTCGTCGGAGGCGTGGTTGGTGTCCGGCTCAGACATGGTGGCCATCCCTAGTTTTGATGTCACTCGGCGTTATAACGCTATTCGACGTTATAATGCTAGGCGCCATGGAAACCCGAGGGACAGGGCCGTCCGGCGAGACGATCGACACTCCCCGGCACCGCGCGTTGGGCTCGGCCAGCCGGGTGGCGATCCTGCGGCTGGTTCGGGCCGCCGACGCTGGCCTGACCGCCGGCGACGTGGCCGAGCGCACCGGCCTGCACTTCTCGACCGTCCGGGCGCACCTGGAGCGGCTGGTCGAGGCGGGGCTGCTCATCAAGGCCCGGGCGAGCAACGGTGGGCCGGGTCGGCCGGCCTGGCGGTACCGGGCCGCCGCGCCCGAGCCGGCCCCCGCGCCCTACCGCACGCTCGCCGCCGCGTTGCTCGAGCACCTGGCCACCGCGGGCGGGGGCGTCCCGGCCGCGGCCCGGGCCGGGCAGGCGTGGGGTCGTCGGCTCGCCGCGGCGCTGCCGCAGCCCGCGAGCGCGGTCGAGGCCACGGTGACCGTGCTGCGGGACCTGGGGTTCGACCCGCAGGTTCACCGGGCCGGCGGGGCCGAGCCGTTCACTCCCGACGCGGCAACGTCCACGGGCGACGCGGCAGGCTCCACAACCGACACCGCGGAATCCACTGCCGACACTGCGAGCACAGGCCCTGGGAGCTCCGACCCTGCCAGTGCCGGCCCTGGCAGCGCGAGGGACGTCGAGGTGCACCTGCACACCTGCCCGTTCCTGGAGCTTGTCGGCCAGCAACCCGACGTCATGTGCGCCCTGCACGCCGGGGTGATCCGTGGCGTGCTCCGGACCACCGGCGCCGCCGACGGGGAGGCGGTGCTGGAGCCGTTCGCCGCGCCCAACGCCTGTGTGGCCCGCCTACGGGTACCGACAGACCACAGTGGACAGCCATGAACCGGCCGAGCCCGTCCGCGCCCACCGTACGCCTGCCGCTGGTCGCCGGCGGGGGCCTCGCCCTGATAGCCGGCCTGTACGGCGGGCTGCTGCTGCTCGGCTTCGGGCTGCCGCAGCCTGGCCGGCCGGCGGGGCCGTTCCCCCTCGCGGAGGTCCACGGTCCGGTGATGGTGCTCGGGTTCGTCGGCACCCTCGTGGCGCTCGAACGGGCGGCCGCGCTCGGCGCCCGGTGGGCGCTCGCCGCCCCGGCGTGCGCGGCCGCCGGCGCCCTCGCCCTGGTCGCCGCCGGACCCGCCCTGCCGGGCAAGGCCCTCCTCGCGGTGGCCGGGGTGCTGCTGCAGGGCATCTACGCGGCGCTGTGGCGCCGCCAGCCCGGTCCGGCCCTGCTCGCCCAGGCCGCGGGGGCCTTCGCCTGGTACGCCGCCGCCCTGCTGTGGCTGGCCGGTCTGCCGGTGGCCGACCTGGTGCCGTGGTTGGCCACGTTCGTCGTCGCGACCATCGCCGGTGAGCGCCTCGACCTCGCCCCGCTCGGCGCGCGGGTGACCCGGCCCGCGCCCACCATCGCCGGGGCGGGCGCGTCCACCGACGCCGGCTTGGAGGCGGACCGGCGCGGCGGCACCGTCGGCTCGCCCGCGCACCGTTGGTTCCTGGCCGCCCTCGCCGCGCTGCTGGGCGGGGCCACCGCGGCCACCCTGTGGCCGGCCGTCGGCGCGCACCTGTTCGGCGCCGGCGTGCTCGCCGTGGTCGGGTGGCTGGTGACCTTCGATGTGGCCCGGCGTACGGTCCGCGCCCGCGGCCTGCCCCGGTACGTCGCGGTCGGCCTGCTCGCCGGCTTCGCCTGGCTCGCCGTGGCCGGCGTCCTGTGGACGGGCCAGGGCCGGACGGTCGCCGGGGCCGCCTACGACGCGACCCTGCACGCTGTATTTCTGGGCTTCACTATGTCGATGATTTTCGCGCATGCCCCGGTCGTGCTGCCGGCCGTACTGCGCCGGCCGTTGCCGTACCGGCCGATCCTGTACGCCCCGCTCGGCCTGCTGCACGGCGCCCTGCTGCTGCGCGTGCTGGCCGGGGACGGCCTGGGGGTGGCCGCGGTGTGGCGGTGGGCCGGCGCCGCGACCGTGGCCGCCGTGGTCGGCTTCGCCGCCTGCGCCGTCGTCCTGTCCGTGCGGGCCGGCCGCCGGGGCGCCACCCCCGTCGGCTCCGCGCCCGCGGCCGACCGGACCGCCCCGCCTCACCTGGTGTCGGGAGCGGCCCGATGAGTGCGATCGGGCCCGAGACCCCGGGGTCGGCCCGTACGGGGCGGGCGGGCTGGCATCGTCGGGCCGGGCTGCTGCCGCTGGCCTATCTCGCCGGCATCGTCGTGGTCGGCATCGCCCACCCGTTCCTGCCGGCGTGGCGGTGGCTGGCCGTCCATCTGCTGCTGCTCGGGGCGGTCAGCAACGCGATCCTCGTCTGGAGCGCGCACTTCACCGCGGCGGTGCTGCGCATCCCTGCGCCCACCAACCGTCGGGGCGAGACGGCCCGGCTCGCGCTCCTCAACCTCGGCGTGGTCGCCGTCCTGGCCGGCGGGGTCGGGCCGTGGCCGTGGACCGGCGTGGCCGGCGCGGTCGCCGTCTTCGCCGCCGTGGCCGCGCACCTGGGCTGGCTGGCCGGCCGGCTGCGGGCCGCGCTGCCGTCCCGGTTCGCGGTCACGGTGCACTACTACGTGGCGGCCACGGTGTCGGTGCTGGCCGGGATCCCGGTGGGCGCGTGGATGCTGGTGGTCGACGACGCCGCGCGGCCGCGCCTGGTGCTGTTCCACGCCCACGTCAACCTGCTCGGCTGGGTCACGCTGACCGTGCTGGGCACCGTGCTCACGCTGTGGCCCACGATCCTGCGGACCCGCATCGTCGACGGCGCGGTCGCCGCCGCCCGGGCGGCCCTGCCGCTGGCCGTCGCCGGCCTGGCGCTGCTCGCCGTCGCGGTACTCGCCTGGTGGCCCGCCCTCGCCGTCGCCGGCCTCGCGCTGGTCGCCGCCGCCGTGGTGGTCACCGCCCGCCCGGCGGTGCAGGCGGCGCGGCAGAAGCCCCCCGCCTCGTTCGCGGCCTGGTCGATCGCCGCCGGGGCGGTGTGGTTGCTGGTCGCGCTCGCGGTCGACGCCGCCATCCTGGTCACCGCGGGCGGTCCCGACCACGCGGCCGACCGCTTCGGCGGGGTGCTGGTGCCGCTGCTGGCCGGGTTCGCCGCCCAGACCCTGATCGGCGCGCTCAGCTACCTGCTGCCGATGGCGCTCGGCGGCGGCCCCACCCGGGTCCGCCACGCCATCGAGCGGCTGGGGCGGCGCGGGCCGCAACGGGTGGCCATGGCCAACCTCGCGCTCGCGCTGTTCCTGCTGCCGGCCCCGCCGTACGTCCGGATCACCACCTCCATGCTGGTGCTGGCCGCACTGGTGCAGTTCCTGGTCGGCGCCGTCGGTCTCGTCCTCACCCGGAGGCTCCCCGTGTCCCCCGATGCCTCGTCCACCCCGGACGGTGGACCGTCCACAAAGGAACTGGCGATGTCGGGCAACGCTGTGTCGGCGCCCGGGCGGACGCTCGGCAGCGCCGCCCTGGGGGTCGGCCTGGTCCTGCTGGCCGTGCTGCTCGGCGTGGCCGCGGAACGCGTCACCGCGCCGTCGGCCGATCAGTCGGCGCTGGCCGCGCCGGTGGCGGCGACCGGGCGGACCACCACCGTGACCGTGGTCGCCGAGGGGATGCGCTACCACCCCGACCGGATCACCGTGCCGGCCGGCGACCGGCTCGTCATCGAGCTCGTCAACCGCGACAACCGCCGCCACGACCTCGTGCTCGCCACCGGCGCCCGGACGGGCACCATCGATCGCGGCGGCACCGCCCGCCTCGACGCCGGGATCATCAGCGGCACCGTCGAGGGTTGGTGTTCCCTGCCGGGACACCGGCAGGCCGGCATGACGCTGACCATCGAGGTGACCGGGTCCGGCACCGATCACCACCACGACCAGACGGAACCGGGCGAGACGTCGGAACCGAGCGGGTCGAAGCCTCGGGTCGACGCGATGGCCGATCCGGGCCCGGATTTCGTGGCCCGGGACGCCACCGCCCCGGCCGTCGCCGCGCAGCGGGTGCACCGGCTGGAGCTGCGGGTGCAGGAGGTCGTCCGCGAGGTGGCGCCCGGGGTGACGCAGCGGCTGTGGACGTTCAACGGCACGGCGCCGGGGCCCACGCTGCGGGGCCGGGTGGGTGATACCTTCGAGATCACCCTGGTCAACGACGGCACCATCGACCACGGCATCGACTTCCACGCCGGAGCCCTCGCCCCCGACGAGCCGATGCGGCCGATCGAGCCCGGCGAGCGGCTCACCTACCGGTTCACCGCTACGAAGGCGGGTATCTGGATGTACCACTGTTCGACGATGCCGATGCTGTTGCACGTGGGCAACGGCATGTACGGCGCGGTCATCATCGACCCACCCGACCTGCCGGAGGTCGACCGCGAGTACGTCCTCGTCCAGTCCGAGCTCTACCTCGGGCCCGAGGGCGAGCCAGGTGATCTCGCGGCCATGCAGGCCGAACGGCCCGACGCGGTGGTCTTCAACGGCTACGTGTCCCAGTACGCGCACCGGCCGCTGACCGCCACCGCCGGCGAGCGGGTGCGTATCTGGCTGCTCAACGCCGGTCCCAACCGCAGCAGCGCGTTCCACATCGTCGGCGCCCAGTTCGACACCGTCTACCGGGAAGGCCGCTACGAGCTGCGCCCTGGTGATCCCGGGGGCGCCCAGGTGCTCGACCTCGCGCCGGCCGCGGGTGGGTTCGTCGAGACCGTCCTGCCCGAGCCGGGTCACTACCCGTTCGTCAGCCACAGCATGGTCGACGCCGAGCGCGGGGCGCGGGGCGTGATCGCGGTGGGGGTGGCGTCGTGAGCACGCCAGCATCGACCACGACGACGGTCCGTCGGCCCCGGCGCACCCTGCGGCGGTACATCCCGCCCCAGCACGGTGCCTGGGCCATGCTCCTGGTGCCCTGGCTCGCAGGCGTACTCACCGCCGGGTTCCGGTGGGTCCACCTGCCGCTGCTCGGGGCCTGGCTGGCCGGTTACCTGGCGAGCTACTACGTGTTCCAGGCGGTCAAGACCCGGCGCCTCAACCGGTTCCGTGCTCAGCTCGTCGCCTACGCCGTCCCGACCGTCCTGCTGGGCGGCCTGGTCCTCGGGCTCCGCCCGTCGGTGCTGTGGTACGCCCCGGCCTACGCGCTCCTGCTCGCCGTCAACGCCGGGTACGCGTTCCGCCACCGCGAACGCGCCCTGGCCAACGACCTCGCGTCGGTCGCGCAGAGCTGTCTCATGGTCTTCGTCTGCGCCACCGTCGCCGGGGCGCCGCTCGACCGTGTGCTGCCGGCCTTCCTCGCGGTGACGGCGTACTTTGTCGGCACCGTTCTCTATGTGAAGACGATGATCCGCGAGCGGGGCCACGTCGGTTACTACCGGGCCAGCGTCGCCTACCACCTGGTGATCCTCGCCGTCGCCGCCTGGTTCCGGGCACCCGTCGCGATCCTGTTCGCCGCGCTGCTGGCCCGCGCCATCGTCTTCCCGAGGCGGCGGCTGACCCCCAAGCAGGTCGGCCTCGTCGAGATCGTCGCGTCCGTGCTGCTGCTCGTCGCGGTCACCGTGCCGGGGGCGTGAGCGCCGGGGCGCGACCTGTCGTCACGGTCCGAGAGCGCGGCGCGCGAAGACCGGAGCGGCCGGGCGGAGTTGAGGTTGGTTCGTGGTCGACCAGGACGGCGTCGTCGCCTCGCGAGCACCGATGTCACCGATCGAGGCGGCCGCCTCAGCTGAGCACCTCGTTCAGGGTCTCGGTGGTGAGGACCCGAGCGGTCCAGGCCTCGACCTGCTCGATCGACGCGGCCTGCACGGTGTGGAGCACAGCGTGGGGCAGCGGGCCGAACTTGAGGGTCAGCAGCTGCACGAGCGCCGCCTGGCTCGACTGGTGAAATCAGCCGGCGCCACAGTATCGGGCCGGGCCGTCACCCCGGTGGGTGCCGGGCGAGCGTGACGGCCCGGTGGTGGTCGATGGCTAGGACAGGCCCCGCCAGGTCCACTCGCGGACCTCGGGGAGGTCCAGGCCGGTGCGGCGCACGTACTCGTGGTGGCGCAGCCGCTGGTCCACCATGTGCTGGCGGACGGCAGCGGCCCGGCGGGCCAATCCGGGTACGCGGTCGATGACGTCCATGACGAGGTGGTAGCGGTCCATGTCGTTGCGGACGACCATGTCGAACGGGGTCGTGGTGGTGCCCTCCTCCTTGTAGCCGCGCACGTGCAGGTTGGCGTGCCCGGTGCGGCGGTAGGTCAGCCGGTGGATCAGCCACGGGTAGCCGTGGTAGGCGAAGATGATCGGCTTGTCGGTGGTGAAGATGGCGTCGAACTCGGCGTCGGAGAGGCCGTGCGGGTGCTCGCTGGGGGAGTGCAGCCGCATGAGGTCGACCACGTTGACCAGCCGGAACCGCAGGTCGGGCAGGTACGTGTGCAGCAGGTCGGCGGCGGCCAGGGTCTCCAGGGTGGGTACGTCGCCGGCGCAGGCGAGCACGACGTCGGGTTCGGCATGGTCGGTGGAGGCCCACTCCCAGATGCCGATGCCGCGGGCGCAGTGCAGGTGCGCGGCCTCGATGTCCAACCAGGACGGTCCCGGCTGCTTGCCGGCCACGATGACGTTGATGTAGTCGCGCGAGCGCAGGCAGTGGTCGGTCACCGACAGCAGGGTGTTGGCGTCCGGCGGCAGGTAGACCCGCACCACGTTGCCCTTCTTGTTGACGATGAAGTCGATGAATCCGGGGTCCTGGTGGGAGAAGCCGTTGTGGTCCTGCCGCCACACGTGGGAGGTGAGCAGGTAGTTCAGCGACGGGATCGGGGCCCGCCAGGGCAGCTCCTGGGTGGTCTTGAGCCACTTGGCGTGCTGGTTGACCATCGAGTCCACGATGTGCACGAACGCCTCGTAGCAGGAGAACAGGCCGTGCCGGCCGGTGAGCAGGTAACCCTCCAGCCAACCCTGGCAGGTGTGCTCGGAGAGGATCTCCAGGACCCGACCGGAGGTGCCCAGGTTTTCGTCCACATCGGACACAGCCGCCCGCCAGACCTTGTCGGTCGCCTCCAGCACGGCGCCGATACGGTTGGACTCGGTCTCGTCCGGCCCGACGATGCGGAAGTTGCGGTAGGGCTCGTTGGCCGCCACCACATCCCGCAGCCACGCCCCCAGCACGCGGGTGGGTTCGGCCACGGTGGCGCCGGGGGCGTCGACCTTGACCGCGTAGGCGCGGAAGTCCGGCAGCTCCAGCGGACGGGTGAGCCGGCCGCCGTTGGCGTACGGGGTGGCCCCCATGCGCAGGTCACCGGTGGGCAGCCAGCCGACCACCTCCGGGCGCGGCGCCCCGGCCTCGTCGAACAGCTCCTCGGGCCGGTAGGA
>Ga0310834_100603_pt1 | contig 35759 bp, 36 predicted proteins | sample SM_ome_2_FD_201314 | JGI IMG/M metagenome (GOLD analysis project Ga0310834, IMG submission 201314) | Sorghum-adapted microbial communities enriched on stacked mutant (SM) sorghum from Joint BioEnergy Institute, Emeryville, California... ...
AGCATCAACCGGGCCGGGCGCCACCCGCCCGGCACCACCCGAAACGCCGAACGGCCGCGCCCCTCACCCGAGCGCGGCCGTTCACGTTTCCGGCTCGTCGCCGTCGTTTATCCGGGGGAAGTGACTAAGGTTCCGGGACGTGGTCCCGCCCCGCCACGGTCGGTGCTCGCTCTTGGCCGCGCTCGTCTGCTGCCTGCTCGCCGCCGCGCCCGCCGCGGCGGACACGACCTCCCGCGTGACGACGACGAGCGACGTCGTCGATCCCGGTGACGGCGTGACGTCCCTGCGCGAGGCGATCGCGGAGGCGACCCCGGGCGAGCGCCACGTCGTCGACCTGCCGGCCGGGGTGTACGACCTCGGCGAGGACCTCGTTGTCGGGGGCGGCCTCGACGTGGTCGTTCGCGGAGCGGGCCCGCGGGACACGGTGATCGACGCGCGCGGCGACCCGACCGTCCTCGACGACGAGCGGGCCTTCGCGGTCAACGGCGGCGCGCTCGAGCTGTCCGCGGTGACCGTGACCGGTGGCGCGGCGATGACCGACGGTGGCGGCGCCGCGTTGGTCACCTCCGGGGGACGGCTCGTCGTCCGCGGGTCGGTCCTGGCCGGCAACACCGGGCGCCGCGGCGGGGCGATCCGGACGCTGGGCGGCGAGGTGAGGATCGTGCGCTCGACGCTCGCCCACAACACGGCGCGCGTGGTCTTCGCGGACGGCGGGGACGGCGGGGACGGCGGGGCGATCCACAGCGTCGCGGGGACGGTGGTGATCGACCGCGCCACGATCACCGGCAACGAGGCGCAGGCCGGCGGCGGCGCCATCTGGCACGACGCCGACGACGAGGACGAGGAGGTGCGGGTGCGCCACAGCACGATCGCGCGCAACCGCGCGGGCGGGGCCGGGGGCGCCGTCAACCGGCAGGTCGGCAGCACCGGACCGGTGGTCTTCCAGGACTCGCTCGTCGTGCAGGGCGGCTGCTCGGGCGGCGTCGCCGTCGCCGCGCCCGACGCCTCGATGACCGACGACGCGAGCTGCGCGCCGCTGACGCTCGTCCCGGACCTGCGGCTGCCGCTGGCGCGCGACAACGGCGGCCCGACCGAGACGATCGCGCTGACCGCCGGGGCGGCGCCGGTCGACGCCGCGGCGACGTGCCCGGAGGACGGGGTCGACCAGCGCGGGCTGCCCGCGCCCGCGGGCGCGACGTGCGACGTCGGCGCCTTCGAGCTCCAGCCGCCCGCGCCCGCATCGGCGCCGCCGCCGCCGGCGCCGGCCTTCGGCGCCGATCGCCCGCCGGCGACACCTGTGGCGGCAGGGCCGCCTCCGGCCGCGCCGGTCGTCCTCGCGCCGCCGCCCTTCGTGGGCCGGGCGCCGGTCGTGCCGCTGGCGGCGCTGCGCATCCGCCCCGCGCGCTTCGTCGCCGGCACGGGCCGCGGGCGCGGTGCGACGGTGACGTTCCGCATGCCCGCGTCGGGGCGCGTGCGCTTCCGCGTCGAGCGCGTCGCGCCGGGGCGGCGCGTGGGCAGCCGCTGCGTCCGGGCGACCGGGCGCAACCGGGCGCGCGCCGGCTGCAAGCGGCGGATCGCGGTCCGGGGCACGCTGACCCGCCGGGCTCGCGCCGGCCTCAACACGTTCCGCTTCGGCGGTCGCCTCGCCGGCCGGACCCTGCGTCCCGGCCGCTACGAGCTCATCGGCGTGGTCGTCGAGGACGATCGCACGTCGCGCTCGCGCCGCATCGGCTTCCAGATCGTCCGCCGGTCGCGCTGAGTCCCGGGCGCGGCGGCGCACCCGGGCCGACGTCGGTCCCCGGGGGACGCTGCCGGCGTGCCCGGACGTCGCCGTCGGCCGGACGGGAGAATGATTTACACATGAAAAATGGGTAAAATCCTCCTGTCCCTGTCCTCGAGTCAGAACCGAGGCGTCATGACCGTCCTGGCCCGCCCCCGCACCCGCGTCCACGAGGCGCCGCCCTCCCCGGCCGGCGAGGGGGCCGGCCCGCACGGCGGCCTCGGGCTCCTCGTCGCGTTCGTCGCGACGACGATGGTCATGGTCATCGCGATCACGGTCCTGGCGCTCACCGGGCTGTGGTGGGTGCTGGTGCCCGTGGTGCTCGTCCACTGGGTGGCGACGTACGTCGTGCTCGCCGGGATCGGCGGCCTGCTCGGCGACGACTGAACGGCCCGGTCAGCCGTCCGCCAGGCGGGCGCGGCACGCGCGGGACGAGGATCTCGCGCTCCTCGTGCAGATGCTGCCGCACGTCGCGCTCGAACGCCTCGAGCGCGGCCGGCGCGAGCCGGTGCGTCGGGCACAGGGCGGCGTCCGTGTCGAAGCCGCCGGTGAGTTCGCGCAGCGCCCGCAGGCTCGCGCCGGTCGTCGCGTGCTCGTCGTCGAGCATCGCGAGCAGCGCGCGGTCGACGGCGTCGGCCCGGCCGGCGTCGAGGGACCGCAGGCGGGAAGCAGGGCTCGGTGATCGACGCTTGAGCGACGTCGTGCGCCGGGCCGGCCGACGGGTTATCTACAAACACACTGGGGAAAGTACTCCTCGGTTCCGTGCGGCGCAACGCCTGCGCGGCCGGTTTACCCACTTGCGATGTGCGAAGCTGGGGGCGTGGACGTGCCGACGAGACCGGGTGACCCCCTCGCGCAGCCGACGCGCGCGAAGCTCTTCTCGGTCCTCGGGGAGCTGCGCCGGCCGGCGTCGACCGAGGAGCTGGCCGACCGCCTGGCCATGCATCCGAACGGCGTGCGGCTCCACCTCGAGCGCCTCCAGGCCGCCGGGCTCGTGACGCGCGGGCGCGAGCGACGGGCGCGCGGCCGTCCTCGCGACCTCTGGGGCATCAGCCCGGACGCCCAGCCCGGCGGCGACCCGCCGACGGCCTACGCCGACCTCGGTCGCTGGCTGGTGCGCGTGCTCGCCGCCGGGAAGACGACGGTGCGCGACGTCGAGGCCGTCGGCCGGCAGATCGGGCGCGAGCTGGCGCCCGACGCGGGGGGCGGCTCGCCCGAGCAGCGGCTGCACGGCGTGCTCGTCGCGCTCGGCTTCCAGCCGCAGCGCGAGACCGGTTCCGGCGACCGGCTCACCTACTGCCTGCGCAACTGCCCATACCGCGACGTCGTCCGCGAGCGCCAGCCGGTCATCTGCGGTCTCCACCGCGGCATGACGCGTGGCCTGCTCGACGAGATCGACCCCGCGACGCGGCTCTCGAAGTTCGAGCCCAAGGACCCCGACACCGCCGGGTGCCTCATCGTGGTCCGCGGGCCGCTCGCCGCCGAGCGCGGACGCTGCGCGTGATGCGCGTGGGCCGGAGCCGCCGGACTATGCGGCGGCGGGGCGGACCGCGCCCGACAGGATCGCCGCCGCGGCCGCGCAGAGCGCCACGATGACCAGCGCGGCGGAGAGCGACGTCGCCTCCGCGACCGCGCCGATGACCGGCGGGCCGGCGAGGAAGCCGGTGTAGCCCATCGTGGAGACCGCCGCGAGCGACGGGGCGCCGCCGCGACGCGCGGCCGCGCGGAAGACGATCGGGATCACGACCGACAGGCCGGCGCCGAGCGCTGCGAAGCCGGCGAGCGCAGCGGCGGGCTCCCCGACCGCGAGCGCGGCGGCCAGGCCGCCCCCGGCGACGAGGCCGCCGCCGCGCAGCAGCGCGACCGGCCCGAACCGCGTCGCGAGCCGGTCGGCGAGCAGCCGGCCGGTGAGCATCGTGGCGCTGAACGCCGCGTACGCGAGCGCCGCGAACGACGCCGACGCGGCGAGCTCGTCGTCGACGTACACCGCGCTCCAGTCCAGCGCGGCGCCCTCCGCGACCAGGCACGCGAACGCGAGGATCCCGAGCGCCATGAGCGCCCGGGTCGGCCGCGCGAACGTCGGCGCGGCGCGATCGGGATGCTCGTCCCCGCCGACGAGGAAGCGGCTCGCGACGAGCGCCGCGGAGCCGACGACCGCCCCGGCGAGCGCGAGGTGCGCGGTCGCGCCGAGGCCCGCCGCGACCGCGAGCGCCCCGCTGGCCGCGCCCACCAGGCCGCCGGTGCTGAACGCCGCGTGCAGCCGCCCGAGCAGCAGCCGCCCGCGCCGCTGCTCGATCGTCGAGCCCTGCGTGTTCATGGCCACGTCGACCCCGCCGTTCGCGGCGCCGACGGCGAGCGCGGCGACGATGAGCAGCGCGAACGACGGCATCGCGGCCGCGGCCGCGGGCATGACGCACATCGCGAGGATGAACACGGTCGTCGGCAGCCGGCTGCCGGCGCGGGCCGACCACGACCCGGCCAGCGGCATCGCGACGAGGGCGCCCGCGGCGAGGCCGGCGAGCGCGATCCCGAGCTGCCCGTCGGAGAGCTCGAGCCGGTCGCGGATCGCCGGGATCCGCGAGCCCCAGGCGCCGAGCATGGCGCCGTTGGCGAAGAAGACGAACGCGATCGCGCGCGCCGCGGAACGCAGCGCGCGGTCCTCGGTGGCGGTCGCGGTCATGCGCGCGCGACCTTCGTCCCGCGGTCGGCGAGCGCCTCGAGGATCTCGGCCGGGGCGGACCGGTCGGTCACGAGCAGGTCGATCCGCTCGGGCGGCGCGACGGCGAAGCGCCCGGTCGTCCCGAGCTTGTCGGCGTCGGCGAGCACGACGGTCGTGCGGGCGGCGTCGATCATCGCGCGCGCGACCTGCGCCTCCTCGCGCTCGTAGACGCTCAGGCCCGTGGCGAGGTCCAGCGAGCACGTGCCGAGCACGCAGGCGTCGGCCCGGACGCCGGCGATCGCGGCGACGGTGTCGGCCCCGACGGCGGTCCGCGCGTCCGGCAGGACCCGCCCGCCGAGGAGGACGAGCTCGACGTCCGGGCGGCCGGCGAGTGCGCCGGCGACGTCGATGCCGGCGGTGAGTGCGGTCGTCCGCCGCCCGGCGGGCCAGCGCCGGGCGAGCTCTACCATCGTCGTCCCGCCGCCGAGCAGCACGACGTCCCAGTCTCGCGCAAGGCGCGCGGCGGCGTACTCGGCGATCGCCGCCTTCTCGGCGGTGCGGAGCTCGGCGCGCGCCTCGTGCCGGGGAGGCACCACGGTCGCCGGTGGCATCGCGCCCCCGCGCACCCGCCGCAGCGCGCCCGCGGCCTCGAGCTCGGTGAGGTCCCGGCGCACGGTGTCGAGCGACACGCCGAGCCGCTCGGCGAGCTCGGCCGACACGACCCGCCCGTCCCGCGCGAGCGCCTCGAGGGTCCGCCGCTGCCGCTCTGCCGTCAACACACGGCAACATCATGCAGAAAACAGCAAGAAACCGCAACGCACAGCACCCCGCCCAGGTTCGGGGTCAGACCCCTTCAGGGAGTTCGCCGATGTGGTCCGGGCGGTCGCGGGCGACGCTCCCGGCGTGAGCTCGAACGTCATCGCCATGCCGCGCGCCGATCAGCGCGCGCCCATCATCGCCCCGATCCGCGTGCTGCTCGCCGACGGCCAGTGGCTCGTGCGCGCGGGGCTGCGCGCGATCCTCGGCGCCGACGGGCGCGTCGAGGTCGTCGCCGTCGCCGTCGACCGCGACACCGTCGTCCGCCATGCCGTCCGGCTGCGTCCCGACGTGATCGTGCTCGACGCCGCGCTGAACGCGATCGCGCCGCTCGTCGAGGCCGCCCCGCGGTCGCGGCTGCTGCTCGTCACCGAGAGCGAGTCCGACGCCGCGGCCGTGCGCGCGCTGCGCGCCGGCGCCGCCGGCACGATCGCCAAGAGCGCCGACCCGGCCCGGCTCGTCGAGGCGGTCCGGGCCGTCGCCGCGGGCAGCGCGTTCGTCGCGCCGCACCTGGCCCGGCGGATGCTCGAGGGCGCCCTGGCGGCGCAGCCGCGCCCGGACCCCGTCATGCGCCGCCGCTTCGCCACGCTCTCCGAGCGCGAGCTCGACGTCGTCCGGCTCCTCGCGCGCGGCATGTCGAACGCCGAGATCGCCGGCGAGCTGTACCTCAGCGAGGGGACCGTCAAGACCTACGTGACGCGGACGCTCAACAAGCTGCGCCTGCGCAGCCGCGTCCAGGTCGTCGTCGCCGCGTTCGACGCCGGCCTGGTGCGACCCGGCGAGCACCGCCTCGCGTAGCTCCCCGAGCGAGATTGCGGGGCGCGCGCTCCCGGCCTCCGCCAAGAATCCGGTCGCGCGCGCCCTTCCCTGGAGGGCGGCGGAGGTCTCCGGGGCCTCCGCCGCCCGTACCCCTTGCCCGTTCCCCTATGACCGGTGGTCGGGGTCCAGCTCCTTGGCCGCTGTCTCCTTCTCGGTCGCGAAGCGCCGCTCGCGCTCCGCGACGACCCCCTGCTCCTCGGCCAGCGCCTTCTCGCGCCGGGCCCGCGCCTCCCGCTCCTCGGCCTCCGCGGCCGCGCGCTCGGCGCGCAGGTTGCGCAGCCGGGCCTCCTCGCGCTCTGCGTGCGCCTCGGCCCGCCGCTGCGCGAGGCGCTCGTCGCGGCGACGGCGCACGACGAGCATCACCAGCGCGAGCACGACGAGCGCGGCGACGATGAGGGCGATGATGGTTCCGGCATCCATGGGTTCTCTTCCTCCCTTGTGCGTGAGAACGCAGCGTTTGCCCGGCGGTTGGCCGGTGAAAGACAAGTCGTCATGCGCACGCCGGCGTGCAGGTGAGGCCCCGGCCGCTTGACGAGAGGCGGCCAGAGGACACTGGCCGGGCGGTCCGGGGCCTCGCCTCCACGCCGGACGTCCGCACGCGGGCCGCTATGCCATCGCGTTCCTGCGCTCCGAGGCCACCTCGCTGGACGGATGTGTGGTCTGCAGCGCTCCGGCGACGCGCGCCGCGACGGCACGCAGCACGAGCCGGTCGGCGTCGTCGAACGGCTCTGAGCCCGGGCGCCGGACAGCCGTCAACATCGCCCCGGCGCGGCCGACCGGGATCGTCAGCTCGAGCCAGTCGCCGCGGTGGGCCTCCACCACCGCACGCGACGTCGCCAGCACGGCCTGCGTCCCGTCCACGTCGACGGTGACCTTGAGCTGGTCGGCCTCGATGAGCCCCGACGCCGCACGCAGGTGCGCGCGGATGCCGCCGGTGTCGGCGATCACCGCCCGGCGCTCGTGCCGCGGCTCGGCGGGCTCCTGCTGCTGTTCCCGATCACGCCCAGCACCGTCCTGGCGGTCGCCCCGCGCGGCCGCCACACACAGCGCCCAGACCAGCGCGAGGAGCATCAGCCAGGCGCCTCCCACGATGGCGAGCGTCGAAACGTCGGGCACGTTGCCCTCCAACGGTCGGACGCCGTGTCCTCGACGCCGCTTCCCTGCCGGCCGGCCCGCCTGCCTCTCCCCTGCGGACCGGACCGCCCCTACCTCATGTGCGTGACATCGTAGTGCCCCGTGAACGCGGATTCGATGCTCGGCGGCCGATGAGCCACGAGCTGACAGACGAACAGCGGGAGATCCGGGAGCTCGCGCGACGCTTCGCCGACGAGGTCGTCGCGCCGCGCGCGGCGGAGTGGGATCGCACCCACACGTTCCCGCGCGAGGTGTTCGAGCAGCTCGGCGAGCTGGGGCTCATGGGTGTCTGCGTGCCCGAGCGCTACGCCGGCGCGGGCGCCGGCTACCTCGCGTACATCCTGGTCCTCGAGCAGATCTCGCGGGCCGACGCCGGGGTCGGCGTCACGCTCGCGGTCCACACCGGCGCGGGCACGCTGCCGATCCTCGCCCACGGCGACGACGCGCAGCGCGACCGCTACGTGCCGCCGCTCGCGCAGGGCCACGAGCTGGCGGCGTTCGCGCTCACCGAGCCGGGCTCGGGCAGCGACGCCGGGGCGATGCGCACCCGGTTCGACGGTGAGCGGATCACGGGCTCCAAGCAGTGGATCACGAACGGCTCGCACGCGCACTCGTTCGTCGTGTTCGCGAAGGAGCCCGACGGCGAGCGCACCGGCGCGTTCCTCGTCCGCCGGGGCGCCGACGGCTTCCGGGTCACGCGCGAGGAGGAGAAGATGGGCCTGAACTCCTCCTCGACCGCCGACCTCGCGTTCGAGGGGACGCCGGCCGAGCGGCTCGGCCCGCCCGGGGGCGGCATGCGGATCGCGCTGTCGACGCTCGACGGCGGCCGGATCGGGATCGCCGCGCAGGCGGTCGGCATCGCCCAGGCGGCGCTCGACGTCGCGACCGCGTACGCGAAGGAGCGCCGCGCGTTCGGCTCGCCGATCGGCGCGTTCCAGGCGATCGCCCACAAGCTCGCCGACATGCAGACCGAGATCGAGGCGGCGCGGGCGCTGACATACCGCGCGGCGCGGCTGAAGGAGGCCGGCCGGCCGCACACGGTCGAGGGCGCGCAGGCCAAGCTCTTCGCCTCGCGCGTGGCGCGGCACTGGACCGGCGAGGCGATCCAGGTCCTCGGCGGCTACGGCTACACGAAGGAGTTCCCGGTCGAGCGCTACTACCGCGACGCGAAGGTGACCGAGATCTACGAGGGGACGAGCGAGATCCAGCGGCTGGTGATCTCGCGCGCGCTGCTCGGCGAGCTCGCGTGACCGCCCGGCCTCTCAGTTGAGCGACGGGTCGGGCGGCATCGTCGACAGCAGCACGTAGCGCCCGCCCATCCGCGCGAGCACCGACCCCCACAGCCCCTCGGGGTCGTCGGTGAACGCGTCGTCGGGCAGGAAGTCGGCGACGATCCAGTCGTCGCCCGCGAGCTCGCCGTCGAGCTGCCCGGGGCCCCAGCCGGCGTAGCCGAGGAACGCGCGCGCCCGCCGCACCTCCTCGCCGACCGCCTCGAGGTCGGTGTCGGGGAGCACGATCCCGACGTCGCCGCGCACGCTCATCGACTGCAGCGCGCTCCCCGCGAAGTCGGCGAGCACGACGACGCTCGTCGACTGGACCGGGCCGCCGACCCACAGCGTGTCGTCGGGCTCGAGCGCCGCGGTCAGCTCCGGGATCGCCTGCTCGGCGGGGATCGGCGACGGCCGGTTGAGCACGAGGCCCATCGCGCCGTCCTCGTCGTGCTCGACCACGAGCACGACCGTCCGGTGGAAGTTCGGATCCAGGAGCGTCGGTCCGGCGACGAGGAGCTGTCCGCGCAGCGACCTCATGGCCGTTCACACGTTAGTTGCTCTGCGCGACCGCCTGCCCGGTGTCACGCCGGCGCGAGGGGAGCAGATGCTCGAGCAGCAGCGCGGTCGCCTCGCCCGCGGGCACCGGCCGGCCGAGCCCGTAGCCCTGCCCGAGGCGCCCGCCCATCGCCAGCACGGCGTCGCGCTGCGCGGCGGTCTCGATGCCCTCGACGACGACGTCGCAGTCGATCGTCACCGCCAGGCGGACGATCGCCTCGAGGACCGCGGTCGCGTCGGGGTTCTCCGGCACGCCGGCGAGGAACTGCCGGTCGACCTTGACGACGTCGAGCGGCAGGTGCAGCAGCCGGGCGAGCGACGAGTAGCCGGCGCCGAGGTCGTCGAGCGCGAGCACGCAGCCGCCGGCGCGCAGCGCGTCGACGACCGGCAGCGTCCGCGGGGCGTCGAGCATCCACGCCGACTCGGTCAGCTCGATCACGAACCGCTGCGGGCGCAGGCCATAGGCGTGGATGCGGCGCACCGCGCTCTCGGCGAAGTCGTGGCGGCGGAGCTGGTACGGCGAGACGTTCAGGCCGAAGCCGGGCATGAGGCCGAGGTCGTCCCACACGCGCGCCTGGCGGCACGTCTCCTCGAGGACCCAGTCGCCGAGCGCGTCGATCACGCCGGTCTGCTCGGCGACGGGGATGAACTCGTCGGGCGGCACGAGCCCGCGGTGCGGGTGGCGCCAGCGGACGAGCGACTCCATGCCGAAGATCGCGTTCTCGCGCATGTCCCAGATCGGCTGGTAGTGCAGCTCGAGCTCGCCGTCGTCGACCGCCCGCCGCAGGCGCGCGGCGAGCGACAGGCGCGCGAGCGGGGCGGGCGCCTCGCCGGGCTCGAACAGCACGAGCCCGCCGCCCGTCGCCTTGGCGCGGTACATCGACGCGTCGGCGTGGCGGTGCAGGGTCTCCTCGTCGCCGGCGTCCTGCGGGAAGACGCTCACGCCCATGCTGATCCCGATCGCCAGCTCGGCGCCGTCGAGCAGGAACGGCTCGTCGAGCGCGTCGCGGATGCGGTTGAAGGCCTTCTGCGCCGCGGTGCGCGCGGCGTCGGCATCGTCCTGGTCGGCGAGGAGGATGAGGAACTCGTCGCCGCCCTGGCGGGCGAGGATGTCGGTCTCGCGCAGCGTCGCGCGCAGCCGCTCGGCGAGCTCGGTGAGCAGCCGGTCGCCGGCGGCGTGGCCGAGGTTGTCGTTGACGAGCTTGAAGTCGTCGAGGTCGAGGTAGGCGAGCGCGACGGAGCGGCCGCTGCGCCGCGCGCGGGCGAGTGCCGCGGCGAGGTGCTCGCCGAACAGCGCGCGGTTCGGCAGCCCGGTGAGGGCGTCGTGCAGCGCCTGACGGCGAAGGCGGCGGACGGCGAGGCTCACGCCCGCGGCCGCCGCGACGAAGAACAGGCCGCGGACGAGCCAGTCCGAGGTCCGCTGCGCGATGCCGGCGTCGACGTCGTGGGGCGTGAGCGGGCCGGCGAGGATCGTCGAGAGCAGCGCCACCGCCAGGGCGGGGAGGAGCCGGCCGCGGACGGCGGCGAGCAGGATCGGCGCGAAGAACAGGAGCGGCGGCGCGTTCGCCGCGCCGCCCACCGACCAGGTCGGCAGCCAGCAGAGCGGCAGGAGCAGGAACGGGGTCGCGGCGACGATCGCCGTGCGGGCGCGCGCGGGCATCTTCCCGAGTCATCGGGCGCAGGGCGCCTGCGCTTGAGAACCTCCTGTCCTCGCCCGGCTGCAGCGCGACCCCGAGGTCGCGGCGGCGTCCATGCGCTGGATCATGCGCCCGGAGACCGTCGAGGGCCTCGCGCGCTTCCACGCGGGGCTGCGCTGAGGGCTACGGGCCTGTCCGCGACCCGGCCCCCGCCGCCCCCGGCGTCACGATCCCCGACTCGTAGGCGAGCACGACGGCCTGGACGCGGTCGCGCAGCCCGAGCTTCATGAGCAGCCGCGCGACGTGGGTCTTGACGGTCGTCTCGCTCACGACGAGCTCGGCCGCGATCTCCGCGTTCGACAGGCCGCGCGCGATGCAGCGGAACACCTCGAGCTCGCGGGCGGTCAGCTCGTCGAACGCCTCCGGCGGGGTCGCCGGCTCGGCGGGTCGGGCGCCGGCGAACTCCTCGATGAGCCGGCGGGTGATCGACGGGGCGAGCAGCGCCTCGCCACCGGCGACGACGCGGATGCCCGCTGCGAGCTGCTCGGGCGGCACGTCCTTCAGCAGGAAGCCGCTCGCGCCGGCGCGCAGCGCCTCGTAGACGTACTCGTTGAGGTCGAACGTCGTCAGCATGAGCACCCGGATCGGGTGCTCGTCGTCGCCGCCCGCCGCGGCGGCGATCCGGCGCGTCGCCTCGATGCCGTCGAGCTCGGGCATGCGGATGTCCATGAGGACGACGTCGGGCCGCAGCTCGAGCGCCTGCTCGACCGCCTCCGCGCCGTCGGACGCCTCGCCGACGATCTCGAGATCGTCCTCGGCGTCGAGGATCATCCGGAACCCGGCGCGCACCAGCGCCTGGTCGTCGGCGATCAGAACCCGGATGCTCACGCCGCATGCACCTCCTCCCGGGCGAGCGGCATCCGCGCCCGGACCTCGAACCCCCCGGCCTCGCGTGGGCCGGCCTCCATCTGTCCACCCACGAGCTCCATGCGCTCGCGCATCCCTATCAGCCCTCGGCGGGCCCCGGGGCCGCGACGGCCGCCGGCGCCCGTGTCGGTGACGACGAGCTCGAGCCCGTCCTCCTCCCAGCGCACCTCCACCCGCGCGGTCGCGGGCCCGGCGTGCTTGAGCGTGTTCGTGAGCGCCTCCTGCACCAGCCGGTAGGCGGCCAGCGCCGCGTCGGGGGCGAGCGGCCGCTCGGCGCCGCGCACGTCGAGCACGACGTCCAGCCCCGCGGCGCGGACGCGGTCGACGAGCGCCGGCAGGTCACGCACGCCGGCCACCGAGACGTCGCCGTCGCCGGCCTGCAGCAGCCCGAACAGACGCTGTAGCTCGACGAGCGCCTCCTCGCCGGTCGCCTCGACCTGGTCGAGCGCGGCGAGCGCGCGGCCCGGGTCGCGGTCGGCCTGGCGCCGCGCGCCGGCCGCCTGCACGACCATGATCGAGACGGTGTGGGCGACGACGTCGTGCAGCTCGCGCGCGATCCGGCGGCGCTCGCCCAGCGCGGCGTCGCGCTCGCCGGCCTCGCGCAGCGCCTCGAGCTCGTGGGTTCGCTCGGCCAGGCTGCGCGTCAGCTCGACGTGCCGGCGCACCACGGCGCCGCCGGCCGCGCTCGCGGCGATCACGCCGCAGACGAACGCCGGGTCGTCCGCGACGACGTACTCGATACCGCCGATGAGCAGCACCGCGAGGCCGAGCGCCGTCCAGCGCTCGCGGCCCGCGTGGTGCCGGGCGCTCGTGTAGCCGAGGACGACGAGCAGCAGGACGGCCGTGAACATGCCGTCGTACGGCGTGGCGATGGCCTGGTTGACGCCGGCGCCGGCGGCGAGCGTCGCGATCGCGGTGAGCGGGGCGCGGCGGCGCCAGTACAGCGGCGCGCTCATCAGCACCGCGCCGAGGACGTTCGCCCCGAGCGCGCCCTCGCGCTCGGGCGAGGTGAGGCGCTCGACGACGCCGACCACGAAGAACAGCAGCGCGAGCACGAGGTCCGGGTCGCGCAGGCGGGCGCGCATGCCGGTCATCACGTCACCTCCACGGGCAGCTCGGCGCGGATCGCCGACCCGCCGCGCGGCCGGCGGCCGGCGTCCAGGCGGCCGCTGAACAGCTCGACACGGCGGCGCAGCGTCGTGAGCGAGGACGGGTCGCCGAGGCCCGGCCCGTCGACCCCGACCTCGAGCGCGACGTCGGACGGCTCCCAGCGGACGGTCACGTCGGCGTGTCGCGCGGCGCCGGCGTGGGCGAGCGCGTCCTCGACGACCCGGTACGCCGCGACGTCGAGTCCGGGCGTCAGCGCCCGCGGCTCGCCCTCGACGTGGACGGCGACGTCCAGACCGGCCGCCTGCGCGCGGCGGGCGAGCGCGTCCAGCCGCGCCAGCGACGGCTGTGGCGCGAGCGCGAGGTCCTCGTCGCCACGGCGCAGCACGCCGAGCTGGCGGCGCATGTGGGCGAGCGCGTCGCGGCCGCGCTCCTCGACGCGCAGGATCGACGGCGCGGCGGTCGCCGGGTCGCGCCGCACGGCGTCCCGCGCCGCGTCGAGCTCGGCGAGCATCGCCCGCACGGCCGCGGACGTCGTCTCGTGCAGCTCGCCGGCGACCCGCGCGCGCTCGGCCTCGGCCGCGGCGCGCGCGCGTCGCTCGCGCGCGGCCTCGAGCTCGGCGGCCTGGGCCTCCAGGCGCTCGCGCAGCTCGGCGTGCCGCCGGACGGCCACGCCGAGGGCGACGGACGGCAGTCCCAGCAGGACGAGCGCGAACAGGACGCCGCCGCTGACCGCCGACGCGGTCGACTCGCCCTCGGCGTCGAACAGGCCCGACTTGACCGCCAGGATCGTCACGAGCACGAGGCCGGCCGCCACCGCCGGCCGGTTGCGGTCGTCCTCCGGATAGGCGGTGAGCGCGACGAGCGCGAAGATCACGCCGCCGAACGTCGCGAAGTAGTCGGTCGCGCCGCCCTCGAGGAACTCCGGGATCCCGATGAGCACGATCGCGGTCAGGCTCGCGGCGACCGGATGCACGCGCCGCCACGCCAGCGTGAGCAGGCCCGCGGTCGAGATCGCGGTGAGCGCGGGCGTCGCGCCGCCGAGCGCCTGCTCGACGATCCCGCCGGCGGCGAGCGCGACGGCGATCGCCACGTCGGTGGCCGCCGGGCGCCTCATGCGGCCACCAGCTCCCCTTGGCCGTACGGGATGCGCGCGCGGACGACGAAGCCGCCGCCGGCGTCCGGCCCCGCGTCGAGCTCGCCGCCGTACACGCGGACGCGCTCGCGCATCCCGGCGATGCCGTGGCCGGTCCCGGGCAGCGCCTCGGCCGGCTGCCGCGAGACGGTCCCGCGGTCGGCGACCTCGAGCTCGAGCGCGTCCTCGCCCCAGCGCAGCGCGACCGCGGTCGGCGCCGCGCCCGCGTGCTTGAGCACGTTCGTCAGCGCCTCCTGCACGATGCGGTAGGCGGCGACCTCGGCGCCCTGCGGCAGCGGCCGGCGCTCGCCCTCGGTGACGAACGCCACCTCGACGCCCGCGTCGCGCGCGCGGGCGACGAGCGGGGCGATCGAGTCGAGCGTCGGCTGCGGGTCGTAGGCCGGGTCGCCGCCGTCGTCGTCGCCGCCGAGCAGGCCGAGGAGCCGGCGCATCTCGGCGAGCGCCTCGCGCCCGGTCGCCTCGATCCGCACCGCCGCCTCGACCGCGCGGTCCGGGTCGCGGTCGAGGATCCGCCGCGCGCCGCCCGCCTGGACGACCATGACCGAGATCGAGTGGCCGACGAGGTCGTGCATCTCGCGGGCGATGCGGCGGCGCTCCTCGACGACCGCGCGCGCCGCCGCCTCCTCGCGCCGGTCGGCCGCGCGGGCGGCGGCCTCGTGCAGCTCGGCGGCGAGCAGCGCGCGGTTGTGCAGCGTCCGCGTCACCGCCCACAGCCCGACGATGAACCCGCCCGGGAACAGCCAGTCGCCGGCGACCGTGTCCGGGTGGGTGAGGTTCACGACCGCCAGGCCGCCGAGCACCGCCGCCAGGCCGGCGAGCGACCGCCGCGGCGCCGGGATCACGCCCGCGATGTAGGCGCTGTAGAGCGCGAGCGGGAACGGCGACTCGAGGAAGAAGAACGACGCGACGGCCACCGACCCGATCGCGGCCGAGCCCCACGAGACGACGAGCGCGCCGAACGGCCAGCGGCGCCGCAGCCCGAACGGCACGACGAACCCGGCGACGAACAGGGCGGCGGCGACGCGCCCGCCGGCGAACGCGTCGAACGTCAGCGCCTCACGGCCGATGAGGACGAGGAACGCCGCGACGATGACCCAGTCGATCGCCTGGCCCGGGATGCGGCGCAGGACGCTCACGCCGGCGCCTCCGCGGCGATCGGCAGGCGCGCCTCGAGTAGGTGGCCGCCGTCGCGCGGCCGGCTGACACGCAGCTCGCCGCCGACGAGCGAGACGCGCTCGCGCATGCCCATGAGCCGGCGCGGATCGCCGTCGTCGCCGTGGCCGTCGTCGCGCACGCCGAGCTCGACGTCGCCGTCGCCGAAGCGGACGACGACCTCGGCGCGGCCGGAGCGGCCGGACTCCAGCGCGGCGGCCAGCGCCTCCTGGACGACCCGGTACGCGATCACGTCGACCCCGGCGGGGAGCGCGACGGCGTCGCCCTCGACCGTGACGCGCACCGGCAGGCCGGCCGCGGTGACGCGGCGCACGAGCGCGTCGAGGTGCGCGAGGCTCGGCGCGGGGGCGAGCTGGAGCTCCTCGTCCTCGCGGCGCAGCACGCCGAGCAGGCGCCGTAGCTCGCCGAGCGCCTCGCGGCCGCTCGCCTCGACCGCCGCGAACGCCTCGCGGGCGCGCTCGGGATCGCGGTCGGTCAGGCGCCGGGCCGCCGACGCCTGGACGACCATGCCGCTCAGGGCGTGCGCGACGATGTCGTGCAGCTCGCCGGCGATCCGCGCGCGCTCGTCGAGCATCGCCTGCTCGGCGCGCTCGGCCTCCTCGGCCTCCGCGCGCCGCGCCTTCTCGCGCAGCGCCCGCGACAGCCGGGCGCGGCTGTCGAGCAGGCGGCCGCCCGCGGCGGTCGCGCACGAGAAGAAGAAGATCGCCCACAGGATGCTCGTGACGTCGTCGTCGTAGGTGTCGACGAGCAGCGCGGTGACGCCGGCGGTGGCGGTGACGAGCGGCACGAGCCAGAACTGCCGGCCCGAGATCTGCGCCGCGGCCGAGACGTTCATGAAGAGGACCACGAACAGCGGCAGGACGAGCCCGTCGGTCACGACGTCGCCGGTGAGCTGGCCGCCGACGAACAGCGCCTGGGCGCCGAGGAACGCCGGCCACGTCGCGCGGCGGTGCAGCGCGAGGACGGCGGCCGCCGCGACGCCGACGAGGTGGGCGGCCACCCGCGTGCCGCCGGAGACGTCGAGCAGCGCCGCCTCGGCCTGCGTCTCCACGAGCACCAGCAGCGCCAGCAGGGCGTCCAGGCGATGGGGATCCATCCCGCGCACGCGGGCCGGGACGCTCGTCCACCTCGTCATGTCACGGCGAGCCTAAACCGCCGGGACCGGTCCTCCGTCGTCCTCGCTGCCGATTTCGTCGTCATCCCTGAGGAGGACCCGGGGCGGCCGGATCGCCCACGCAGATCATCCGCCGGGGCGACGACACGGCCGCCGGCCGCTGGGAGGCTGGCCGCCGTCATGAGGACCTGGACCGCAACCACCACCGTCGAGGCGCCGCCGGAGGCGGTCCTCGAGGTGCTCACCGATCCGGGCGCCTGCGCTCGCTGGGCGCCCGTGGACTTCGACGTCGACGGCGCCGGCGAGGGCCGTCTCGTCGCCGGCAGCCGCCCGCACGTGCGCGGCCGGCTCGCCGGGGTCGAGGTGGGGTTCGACGTCGAGGTCCTCGAAGCCGACGACGGCCGGCTCGCCCTGCGCGCGGCCGGGCCGGTCGCGCTCGACGTCGCGTACGAGCTCGAGCCCGCCGGCGGCGGGTCCGAGGTGCGCGCGTCGGTCGGCGTCCGGCCCGGCCGCGGCCTGCGCGGGCGGCTGCTCGCCGAGGCCACGTCCGCGCTCCTGTCCGCGGGCGCGCTCAACCAGGCGCTCTCCCGCATCGGGCGGGAGTGCGCGGCACTCACCTAGGAGAAACGACCGATGCTCGACACGACCACCGCTCCCACCGCCCCGTCGGCCGCCGCGCTGTCCGCGCGCGCGGTGACGCGCGTGTTCGGGGAGGGCGAGGCGACCGTGCACGCGCTGCGCGGCGTCACGCTCGACGTCCCGTCCGGGCAGTTCACCGCCGTCATGGGGCCGTCCGGCTCCGGCAAGTCGACGCTCATGCACCTGCTCGCCGGCCTGGACCGCCCGACCGAGGGCACGGTCCACATCGGCGGCGAGGACATCTCCGCGATGAGCGACGCGCAGCTCACGAAGCTGCGCCGCCGTCACGTCGGGTTCGTCTTCCAGGCGTTCAACCTGCTGCCGGTCCTGTCGGCGGAGGAGAACATCACGCTCCCGCTGACGATCGCCGGCCGCAAGCCCGACCGCGACGACCTCGAGCGGCTCATCGTGCGCGTCGGCCTGGCCGACCGGCGCACGCACCGCCCGAGCGAGCTGTCCGGCGGCCAGCAGCAGCGCGTCGCGATCGCGCGCGCGCTCATCACGCGGCCGACCGTCCTGCTGGCCGACGAGCCGACCGGCAACCTCGACTCGCACGCCGGCGCCGAGGTGCTGTCGCTGCTGCGCGAGGCGGTCGAGGTCGACGGCCAGAGCACCGTCATGGTCACCCACGACCCGCGCGCGGCGGCCGCCGCCGACCGCGTCCTGTTCCTCGCCGACGGGCGCATCGTCGGCGACCTCGCCGCGCCCTCCGAGGAGCAGATCGTGGCGATGATGCAGGAGGTCACCCGGTGATCCGCCTCGCCCTGAGGAGCCTGGCCGCGCGCCCGCTGCGCACGGCCCTGACCACCCTGGCGATCGTGCTGGGGGTGGCGCTGGTGAGCGGCGCGCTGACGCTCACCGACACGCAGCGCCGCGCGGCCGACGCGCTGTCGGCCGCCTCGTACGACGGCACCGCCGCCGTCGTCAGCGCGAAGACCGCCTTCGAGACCGATGCATCGCAGGACTGGGCGCTGCAGCGGCCGACGATCGACGCCGCCAAGCTCGCCGAGGTCCGTCGGACGCCCGGCGTCGGCGCGGCGGTCGGCGACGTCACCGACCTGAACGCGAAGATCATCGACGACCGGGGCGAGCCGGTCGGCAGCGGGCCGTACTTCGGCATCGGCTTCGACGCCGGCACGCCCGGCGCCGAGCGCCTCACCCCGCTGCGCGTCGTCGACGGCCGCTGGGCGGCCCGCGACGGCGAGGTCGTCATCGACCAGAAGACCGCCGAGGACCAGGGCTGGACGGTCGGCGACCGCGTGCGGATCTCCGGGCGCGGCGAGGCCCGGCCGTTCGAGGTCGTCGGCATCGCGCGGTTCGGCGCGGTCAAGTCGATCGGGCCGGCCACCGTCGCGGTGTTCGCGCTCGAGACCGCCCAGCGGCTGTTCGACCGCGGGTCGGGCTACGACAGCATCCTCGTCGCCGCCGGCGACGGCGTGCCCGCCGCGGACGTGCGGGCCTCGCTGACCCGGGCGCTCGGCGACAGCGCGACGGTCAAGACCGCCGTCGACGACGACCGCTTCACGTTCGACGGGCTGGGCGACTTCATCTCGGTGATCCGGATCGTCCTGCTCGCCTTCGGGTTCGTCGCGGTGCTCGTCGGCGCCCTGACGATCGTCAACTCGCTGTCGATCACGGTCGCGCAGCGCACCCGCGAGCTGGCGCTCCTGCGTCTCGTCGGCGCGTCGCGCCGCCAGGTCATGGGCTCGGTCGTCGCCGAGGCGGCCGGCATCGGGATCCTCGGGTCGATCGCGGGCCTCGGCGCGGGCTATCTCGTCGCGAAGGGCCTGCAGGGGCTGTTCACGTCGCTCGGCCTCGACCTGCCGGAGGCGGGCACGGTGTTCGACGGCGGCACGGTCGTCACCGGCCTGCTCGTCGGCACGGTCGTGACGCTCGTCGCGGGCATCGTCCCGGCGCTGCGCGCGACACGGGTCGCGCCGGTCGTCGCGCTGCGCGACGCCGGCGAGGGCAGCCGCAGGGCCGGCCTCGCCGGCCGCGCGATCCGGCCGCTGATCTCGCTCCTCGGCCGGCCGGCCGAGCGGCTCGGCGGCGCGGCGGGCCTGCTCGCCCGGCGCAACGCGCTGCGCCGACCCGGCCGCACGGCCGCCACCGCCGGCGCGCTGACGGTCGGCGTCGCGCTCGTGACCGTGCTCGCGATCATGGCGGCCGGCCTGCGCGACACGACGACGACGGCGCTGTCCGAGCGCGTGCACGGCACGCACGTCCTCATCGGGTCCGACGGCTGGTCGCCGACCGACCCGAAGGCCGCCGGCGCGCTGCGCGACGTGCCGGGCGTGAAGGCCGTCACGACGATCCGCCAGGACGTCGGCCACGCGTTCGGCGACAACGAGCGCGTGAACACCGTCGAGGGCGACCGGCTCGGGTTCGACGTCGTCGCCGGCGTCGGCACGACCGCCGAGCTCGGCCGGGACGGCGCGATCGTCGACGAGGGCTGGGCGACCGAGCACGGCCTCGAGGTCGGCGACCGGTTCGAGGTGCTCAGCCCGGCCGGCGACAGGCTCGGCCTCGAGGTCAAGGGCATCGAGCGCTCGTCGGTCATGGACCCGGTCGACCTCGGCCCGATCACGATCGCGCCGGACCGCTACGCCGAGGCGTTCCGGCAGGAGCGCTCGCACGCGGCGGTCGTCGACGCGCCCGGCGTCGACGCTGCGGCGCTCGAGCGCGCGCTGTCGCCGTTCCCGGACGCCGACGTCCACACGACCGCCGCGTTCACGGACATGCGGCTCGGCGACATCGACACGCTGATGGCGATCTTCGTGGTGCTGCTCGCGCTCGCGGTGATCGTGAGCCTGTTCGGGATCGTCAACGCGCTCGTGCTCGCCGCGTTCGAGCGCCGGCGTGAGCTCGGGATGCTCCAGGCGGTCGGCATGACCCGCCGCCAGGTGCGCCGCATGGTGCGCCACGAGAGCATCGTGACCGCCCTGCTCGGCGCGGCGACGGGCGTCGTGGCCGGCCTCGGCCTCGGCGCCGTGGTCACGTCGCTCCTGTCCGAGCAGGGCCTGACCTACGTCGTCCCGACCGGGACGATCGTGGTGCTGGCCGTGGTCGCGGTCCTCGCGGGGATCCTCGCGGCGATCGTGCCGGCGCGCCGGGCGGCGCGGCTGAGCCCGCTCACCGCGCTGGCGTACGAGTAGGCCGTGGCGTTCGGCGGGCGGCGCGCGCTCCGTATGCGTGCCGCCCGCCGGCGGGTGGTCCGTCCGCGGGCGGGTCGTCGGGTGTCTGTGCCCGGGCGGGGTTGCGGGCGGTGGCGCGGCCTGCGGCGGGTGGTCCGCGCCCTTGCGTGTCGTGGCGGGCCGGCTCGCTCCGCGCGGGGTCGGTGGTGGCGGTGCGTGGTGTGGGCTGAACGGCGCGCGGCGACGGGGTGGGTGCGTGCCCGGGACGGGTCGGGGTCTGCCGGGGGACCTGGATGAGACGCGCGCCGGGCCGGCCGTTTCGTCCGGCTTGTGCGGCGAGGGCTCTCTTGGGCCGGGCCGGCGGGAACGAGCCGGGTGAAACGCGCCTCGGTGCCGCGTTTCGTCCGGTTCGCGGGCCGGGTGCGCGGTGTCGGCCCCGGCGTGCGGCCACCCGGCCCCGATGGGAGCGGGTGCGGGGTGTGTCGATTCATGCCGGTCATGTCGGGACACGTCGACACACCCGCCCCGGGCCCGGTCGGGTGTGTCGACTGATGACGGCTGTGCCGGGACGAGTCGACACACCCGGCTGAAGTGGCGCGCGGGCGCACGGGCGAGGGTGAGCGCGCAGCGGGCCGCTCTGTCACCGCCTCGGTGCGGCCGTTCAGACCGCACCACACCCTGCTTCCACCGGAACCGCCCCTGAGCGCGCCGGGCCGGCACCAGCGAGCCGGGCGCGGGCCCGCCGCCGCAGGCGACCACCACGCCCACGCTCACCGGAACCGGGCGCGGACCACCCGCGCGCGAGCGCGACTACACCGCGACCGGCACGGCCAGCAGCGCGCGGGGGATCTCCTCGATCGACCCGTTGGCGTGCTGGACCCGGACGGTGGGCTCGTACGGCGCGCGCGGGTCGACGTCCACGACGAGCCCCATGCGGCCGTCGGCGAGCTCGACCTCCGAGCCCGGCGGGAACGGCATCACCACGCGGCTGAAGATCGAGACGACCTCGGGATCGAAGTCGGTGCCCTCGCCCTGGGCGATGAGCGCGACGCCCTCGTGGGGCTTCATCGGCGGCCGGTAGACGCGCTCGGAGGTGACCGCGTCGTAGACGTCGGCGACCGCGGCGATCCGGGCGAACTGGTGGATCTCGTCGCCGGCGAGGCCGTCCGGGTAGCCGCTGCCGTCCCAGCGCTCGTGGTGCTGCTTGACGACCGCGCGGATGAGGTACGAGACCTGGTCGCCGAGCATGTCGGCGCCGATCGCCGGGTGGCGCTTCATCAGCACCCACTCCTCGTCGGTGAGCGGGCCCTTCTTCTGCAGGATCTCGTCGGGGACCGTGAGCTTGCCGATGTCGTGCAGCAGCAGGCCGAGCGCGATCTTCGCCAGGCGCGGGTCGACGCGGTCGCGGCGGCGCTCGCCGGTGTGGTCGATCCACCCGAACTGGCGGAACAGGCGGGCGGCGAGCACCGTGCCGAGCGCGGTGACGTCGACGACGTGCTGGAGCAGGTACTTGTCGGCGCCCATCATGTCGGCGAGGTGGAGCGCGACGTCCGGGGCGCCGTGGACCTCGAGCGCGATGAGCTGCGCGACGTCCTGCAGCTCCTCGAGGGCCTTCGGCGACAGGCCGCGCCCGCTCGCGAGCGCCTGGCTGGCGTCGGTCAGCGCGTTGTTGACCGCGGAGATCGCCTTCTGCTGGGTCTCGGGCGTGATCGCTCCGTGGACCTCGACGCCCTCACTGAGCGCGTCCTCGATGTAGATCGACACGACGCCCTTGGCGCGCATCGCGGCGACGTACTTGTCGGTGAGCTTGACGCCGCGGCGGAGGAGGGGTGGCCCGTCGACGCCGGGGATGTGGACGTCGTGCCCCAGGACCGCGTCCGGGGGAAGCGGGGATGACAGGGAGACGAGGCGCATAGGTGCTCACGATTCATCGGCAACCCCCGGGGGCGCTTGAGCGGCGCCAACAGTCGTCTGAACGCCCCCTGAGGCCTTGGCGTGCGATGGTCCGGGGCATGAAGCTGGCGACGTTCCTGGCACCCGGTGACGACACGCCTCGCGCCGGTGAGGTCCGCGGCGACACCGTGGTCTCCTTCGACGGCACCGTGCTCGACCGGCTCGCGTCGGGCGATCGGACCCCCGCGTCGGGCGAGGCGTTCGCGCTCGCCGACGTGACGCTGCTCGCGCCGGTCCCGCGGCCGCGCGTGACGTTCGGCATCGGGTTGAACTACCGCGCGCACGCCGCCGAGGGCGGCAGCGACGTGCCCGACGCACCCGTCGTGTTCATGAAGCTCCCGACGTCCTCGGCCCCGCCCGGCGGCCCGGTCCGGTGCCCGGAGGTCGTGCGGCGGCTCGACTACGAGGGCGAGCTCGCGGTCGTCATCGGCGCCGGCGGCGAGGTCGCCGGCTACGCGGTCGCCGACGACGTGTCGGCGCGCGACCTGCAGAAGCGCGAGCCGCAGTGGACGCGCGCGAAGGGCGCCGACACGTTCTGCCCGTGGGGTCCGTGGATCACCACCGCGGACGAGGTCGACCCCGGCGACCTGCGGCTGCGCACGTGGGTCAACGGCGAGCTGCGCCAGGACGCGCGGACGAGCGACATGATCTTCGGCGTCGACGAGATCGTCGCGTTCCTGCGCGAGACCTGCACGCTCGAGCCCGGCGACCTCATCCTCACCGGCACGCCGGAGGGTGTGGGCGCGTTCCGCGACCCGCGCGTCTTCCTCCAGAGCGGCGACGTGGTGCGGATCGAGATCGAGGGGCTCGGCGCGATCGAGCATCCGATCGCGTGAGCCCGCCCCCGGACCGGGGTCAGTGGCTCTTGATGACCTTGTCGATGAGCCCGTACTCGACGGCCTCATCGGGCTTGAAGAAGCGGTCGCGCTCCATGTCGGCGTGGACCTGCTCGACCGACTGGCCGGTGTGCTTCGCGTAGATCTCGTCGATCCGCTGCCGGGTCTTGATGATCTCCTGCGCGTGGATCTCGATGTCGGTCGCCTGGCCCTCGAAGCCCGAGGAGGGCTGGTGGATGAGGATCCGGCTGTTCGGCAGCGAGAATCGCTTGCCCTTCGCGCCGCCCATGAGCAGCAGCGACCCCATCGACATCGCGATCCCGACGCAGATCGTCGACACGTCCGGCTTGATGAACTGCATCGTGTCGTAGATCGCCAGGCCCGCGTAGATCGAGCCGCCCGGCGAGTTGATGTAGATCGAGATGTCCTTGTCGGGGTCCGCGGACTCCAGGTGCAGGAGCTGGGCCACGATGAGGTTCGCCACCTGGTCGTCGATCGGGCTGCCGAGGAAGATGATGCGCTCGTTGAGCAGGCGGGAGTAGATGTCGTACTCGCGCTCGCCGCGGGCGGTGCGCTCGATGACCATGGGGACGAGGGGCATCCGCTGAGTGTAGGCACGGCGCGCCCGGCCGGCTTCCTAGAGTGGATCGGGTGCCCGTCCCCGCTCTCGAGATCCGTGGTCTGACCAAGAGGTACGACGACGGCTTCCTCGCGCTCGACGGGTTCGACCTGACGGTCCCCGACGGCGCGTTCTTCGGCCTGCTCGGCCCGAACGGCGCGGGCAAGACGACGCTGATCTCGGCCGTCTGCAACCTCATCCGCATCACGAGCGGCGAGGCGCTCGTGTTCGGTGAGCCCCACGACTCGCTGAAGGCGCGGCGGATGGTCGGGCTGGCCGAGCAGGACGTCAACCTCGACCGCTTCCTCGACGTGGAGGAGACGCTCGTCTACCACGGCGGCTACTACGGCATGAGCCGCCGCGACGCGCGCGCACGCGCGCGGGAGATGATGGAGGTGTTCGACCTGAGCGCGAAGGCCGACGTCCGGGCGCCGAAGCTGTCGGGCGGCATGCGCCGGCGGCTGCTGCTCGCCCGGGCGCTCATGCACGAGCCGCGCCTGGTCATCCTCGACGAGCCGACCGCCGGCGTCGACTTCGAGCTGCGCCTGGAGCTGTGGCGCTACATCCGGCGCCTGCACGCGGAGGGCACGACGATCCTGCTCACCACGCACTACCTCGAGGAGGCCGAGGAGCTGTGCGAGGAGATCGCGCTCATCCGCGGCGGGCGCCTGCTCGCGCGCGACAGCGCCGACGGCCTGCGCCAGGCCTACGACGCCGAGACGCTCACCGACGTCTACGTGAAGGCGATGGCCGCATGAGCCGCGGGCTCGTCGCGCTCACCGGCCGCGAGATCCTGCGGGTCCTGAAGCTGTGGACCCAGACGATCGGCGCGCCGGTCGTCTCCTCGTTCCTGTTCATCCTCGTCTTCGGGCTGTCGCTCGGGAACCGCATCACGTCGATCGGCGGCTTCGACTACGAGGTGTTCATCGTCCCCGGCCTCATCACGATGGCGATGGTCCAGGCCGCGTACGCGAACAACTCCGCGTCGGTGTTCCAGGCGAAGTTCGACCGCTACCTCAACGACATCCTCGCCGCGCCCATGCGCTCGTGGGAGGTCAACGTCGGGCTGTCGCTCGGCGGCGTGGTCCGCGCGCTGCTCATCGGGGCGGCGCTGCTCGTCCTGTCGATGCTCGTCGTCGACGTGCCGCTCCGCGAGCCGCTCGTGCTGCTGCTCGCCGTGGCGCTCGCGCTCGTGCTGTTCAGCGCGCTCGGCGTCGTGGTCGGGATCTACGCCGAGAGCTGGGACCACACCGCCTTCGTCAACAACCTCGTGATCCTGCCGCTGACGTTCCTCGGCGGCGTCTTCTACTCGGTCGACGTCCTGCCGTCGCCGTGGCAGGAGCTCTCGCACGTCAACCCGATCTTCTACCTCGTCCAGGCGGTCCGGTACGGCTTCCTGGGGACGAGCGACGTGTCGGTCGCGCTCGCGCTCGGGGTGACGGCCGCGCTCGCCGCGGTCTGCGTCGCGTGGTCGACGCTGCTCTTCGCGACCGGCCGCCGCATCAAGCCGTAGGCGAGCCGTGCGCGTTCCGCCCGTCGCGCTGGTCCTCACCGCGATCACGACGCTGCAGTTCGGCGCCGCGCTCGGCGCGACGCTGTTCGACGACGTCGGCGCCGCCGGCGCGTCGCTGCTGCGGCTCACGTTCGCGGCGGTCGTGCTGCTCGCGGTCTGGCGGCCGCGGGTCTCCGGGCGCGAGCGGGGCGACCTGTGGCTGGCCGCCGCGTTCGGGGCGATGCTCGGCGGGATGAACTTCGCGTTCTACGAGGCGCTCGACCGCATCCCGCTCGGGATCGCGGTGACGATCGAGTTCGCCGGGCCGCTCGGCGTCGCGGTGCTCACGTCACGGCGGCGCCTGGACGTCCTGTGGGCGCTGCTCGCCGCGGTCGGGATCGTCGTGCTCGCCGAGCCGGGCGGCGACGTCGACGCGCTCGGCGTCCTGTTCGCGCTCGTGGCCGCGGTCTGCTGGGCGCTGTACATCGTCATCGCCGCGCGCGCGGGGCAGCGGTTCCGCGGCGGCGAGGGGCTCGCGCTGGCGATGGGGCTCGCGATGCTCGTCCCGCTCGTCCCGGGGCTCGTGACCGCGGGGGAGGACCTGCTCGACGCCGAGGTGCTGGCGATCGGCCTGTGCGTCGCGATGCTGTCGAGCGTCATCCCGTACTCGCTGGAGACCGAGGCCCTGCGCCGGATGCCCAAGAACGTCTTCGGCGTGCTGATGAGCCTCGAGCCGGCCGCCGCGGCGATCGCCGGGTTCCTCGTGCTCTCCCAGGACCTCGGGCCGCGCGAGCTCGTCGCGATCGGGCTGGTCGTCGCGGCGAGTGCCGGAGCGACGAGATTCGCGCCGTCCGCTCCCGCCGATCCGGCCTAGGCCGTAGGGTTCCGCCGCCGGTGTTCCCGCTCAACGTCCCCAACGTCCTCACGCTGCTGCGCATCCTGCTCGTGCCGGCGCTGGTCGTCGCGCTGCTCGAGGAGACGACCGGCGGGGACGTGCTCGCCGCGTGCATCTTCGCCGTCGCCTCGGTGACGGACTTCGTCGACGGCTGGCTCGCGCGCACGCGCGGGAACGTGACGACGTTCGGCAAGCTCATGGACCCGATCGCCGACAAGCTGCTCGTCATCGCGGCGCTCGTCTCGCTCGTGTCGCTCGACCGCCTCGCGGCGTGGGTGGCGATGGTCATCATCGCCCGCGAGCTTGCGGTCACGTTCGCGCGTGCGCGCGCGGACGGGGTGATCCCGGCCGCGAGCCTCGGCAAGCTCAAGACCGCCCTGCAGGTCGCGGCGATCTTCTGGCTGATCGTCCTCGACCCGTCGCCGGCATGGGTCGACGCGCTCGTCTACGTCGCCGTCGCGGTGACGGTCGTCAGCGGGATCGACTTCTTCTTCGGGCTGCGCCGCGGCGGCGATCAGCCGCGCCCGGCGGCGTCGAGCCACTCGCGCATCGACGTGTGATGCGGCAGGTGCTCGCCTGAACCGATCTCGCGGCGCAGCTCGCCGAGCAGCCCGAAGCGCTCGGCCACCACGTTGTGCTGGTGGATCGTCTCGAGGTTCTCCTGCCGGGCCGAGACGAAGTGCTCGTCGGTCAGCTCGGGGAGCCGCTCGACCACGCCGCCGATCATCTCGCGCACGCAGTCCTCGACGAAGCGGGGGCGGCGGTGGGCCTTCTCGACCACGGCGCCCTCGTCGGAGCGCTTCATGAGCTCGTAGATCTCCGACGACATCGAGTCCTCGACGATCTCGAGCAGCGTCTGGCCGTCGATCTCGGTCGTGCAGTCCTCCGGGCAGCCGATGTGGAGCGTGCCCAGGCCCCGCTGGTTGTGCGTCGCGACCGGGACGTGGTCGAGGATGCGGGCGATCTCGTCGTCGGTGAAGCCGTCGCCGGACAGGCGCTCGCGCGCGGACGCGGCGACGAGCTGCTGCGCGCACGGGCACGCGGTCATGCCCTGCGCGGCGACCCCGATGAGCCGGCGCGTGCCCTGCTCGGACGCGACCGCGCCCCCGAACAGCGTGTAGATCTCCTGCGTGGGGATCCCGCTGACCGGGGCGGGCTTGTGCTCGGGGTAGCGCGCGGCGATCGTGACCTCGGCGCGCAGCGCGTCCTGGCGCTCGCGCACGGTCTCGGCGATGCGCTTGGCGAGCTCCTCGGCGCGGAAGGAGCTCTGCCCGAGGACCGCCTCGCCGATCGCGTCGTTGACGGTCTCCTCGAAGCGCGACATGTGCGCGCCCTTCTGCTTCGGACCGAGGTCGACGAAGCACTCGAGCCGCGCGCTGAAGAGCTGATCGCGGACCCGGATCACCTTCTCCACGCCCGTCACGCCCACGCGCGAGAGCGAGACGTGGAGCGTCGGGAGGGACGCCTGGACGTCCGGCTGCGATGCGACGTTCACCTCAAGGAAGGTAGCGGTGGTTGCATGGTCTGCTATCACTCCCATTTGTGGCTTTGGTGCTGCATGTCACAAACGGGCACGTTTCCGGGCTGGAGGGTTCCCGGACGAATGTCCGATGGAGAGTCCGAGAGATGACAGGCACCTTGTCACCGGGTCGCGGACCTGAACGCTGAAGTCTGGGGGGACTGTTGAGCACGGAGAAGCCACTGCTGGCGGATGAGACGTCCATCGTCGAGATGGACGAGCTCCGCCCGCTGATCGCCGAGGGGCAGGAGAAGGGCCTGCTGACCTTCGAGCAGATCGCGTCGGCCCTCGAGGAGGTCGAGGTCACGAAGGAGCAGATCTCGGAGCTCCACAGCTGGCTCGACGAGCAGGGCATCGAGGTCGTCGGGGCGGACGGCCGGACCGCGACCAGCGAGGCCGCGAAGGTCGAGGCGGCCGCCGAGGCGCGCCGCTCGCCCGCGGGCGAGGAGGCGCCGAAGAAGCCGGCGATCGACCTGACCGTCGAGCCGTCGCTCGACTCGCTGCGTCTGTACCTGCGCTCGATCGGCCGCGTGCCGCTGCTGACCGCCGAGGAGGAGGTGTCGCTCGCCAAGCGCATCGAGCGCGGCGACATGGCGGCCAAGCAGCACATGGTCGAGGCGAACCTGCGCCTCGTCGTGTCGATCGCCAAGGGCTACCTGGGCCGGGGCCTGACGTTCCTGGACCTCATCCAGGAGGGCTCGCTCGGCCTCATCCGCGCGGTCGAGAAGTTCGACTACCGCCGCGGCTACAAGTTCTCGACGTACGCGACGTGGTGGATCCGCCAGGCGGTCACCCGCGCGATCGCCGACAAGGGCCGGACGATCCGCATCCCGGTCCACATGGTCGAGAAGCTCAACAAGGTCGTGCACGTCGAGCGCCAGCTCGTCCAGTCGCTCGGCCGCGAGCCGACGCCGGAGGAGATCGCCGCCGAGCTCGAGTGCACGGTGCGCGAGGTCCGCGACATCCTGCGCATGAGCCAGCAGCCGGTCTCGCTCGAGAAGCCGATCGGCGAGGAGGAGGAGTCCGAGCTCGGCGACTTCGTCGAGGACCAGACCGCCGAGTCGCCGTTCGAGCTGGCGTCGGAGAACCTGCGCAAGGAGAACGTCCGCAAGGCGCTCGCGGCGCTCCCTCAGCGTGAGCGCGAGGTCATCGAGATGCGCTTCGGCCTCTCCGGCGGCCGGCCGCGGACGCTCGAGGAGGTCGGGCGCGCGTTCAACGTCACGCGCGAGCGGATCCGCCAGATCGAGAACCACACGCTCAAGAAGCTCGAGTCGCTGCCCGAGGCCCAGCGGCTGCGGGACGCGGTCTAGCGACCCTCGCCGGTCCGTCCGACCCGAGCACGAACATACGTTCGTGCTCGGTCCTCGGCAGCAAGGCGATCTCGGCGGGTTCTCCGCCATGGAATGGCTCGCCGAGCAGGGCGCGCGCGTCTCGCTCCCGCTCGGCCACAGCCCCGACTACGACCTCGTCGCCGACCTCGACGGCGAGCTCCTGCGAGTGCAGGTCAAGACGTCGCGCCGTCTGACGCCGACGGGCAACTACCAGGTGATGCTCGAGACGAAGGGCGGCAACCAGAGCTGGAACGGCGTCGCCCGCCGGTTCGAGGCCGGCCGCTACGACCGCCTGTTCGTACTCGTCGGGGACGGCCGGCGGTGGTTCATTCCCGCGAGCTCGATCGAGGCGCGGACCGCCATCTGTCTGGGCGGGTCCAAGTACGCGCAGTTCGAGATCTCGCGCGGCCGCGCATTCGCCGAGGTTCCGCAGTCGCCTCGCTAGACTGCTCGGCCGCCCGGTGGGGTACCGAAGCGGTCAAACGGGGCGGACTGTAAATCCGCTGGCTCAGCCTTCGCAGGTTCGAATCCTGCCCCCACCACTTCTCCCTCGTGCAGAGGATCGGGCGTGAGCGTCGCCCGGTAGGGTCCGCCACGCATGCCCGAGCGCACGATCCTCATCGCCGTCGACGCCGGCGAGCGCACGCTCGACGCCGTGCGGCTCGGCGAGACGCTCGCGCGCCTGACCGGGGTGCCGGTGACGCTCGCCTCGGTGTTCGCGCACATCCCGTTCGAGACCGACGACCAGCGCGCCGCGCGCGAGGAGGCGCGCCGGACGCTGCTCGAGCTCGGCGCCACGATGGAGGGCGTCACGGTGGCCGACGCGCGGGTCGTCGAGGCGCGCTCGCCCGCGCGCGCCCTGCAGCGGATGACCGAGGAGGCGGACGCCGCGCTCATCGTGATCGGCTCCACCACCCGCGGCCCGGTCGGCCGGATCGTGCCGGGCACGGTCGCCGAGCGCCTGCTGCACGGCGCGGCGTGCCCGGTCGCGATCGCTCCGGCCGGCTACGCCGAGCGGGAGCCGGCGCCCCTGGCGGCGATCGGCGTGGCGTTCGACGACTCGGACGAGTCGCGCGTCGCGCTCGACGGCGCGGCGGACCTCGCCCGCCGCACCGGCGCGACGCTGCGGATCATCACCGCCCACCAGCCGCTCGTGGCCGCCGCGCTCGCGGCGCCCGGGACGATCTCGCTCGAGCCCCTGGACGAGCAGCTCCGAGAGGAGAGGCGGGCGGCCCTCGACGCGGCGGTCGCCGGCGTCGGCGACGGCGTGCGGGCGGAGGGCGAGCTGCACACCGGCGACGCCGCGGTGATCCTCGCCGAGCGGTCGGCCCACCTGGATCTGCTCGTCGCCGGGTCGCGCGGGTACGGGCCGCTGGGGGCCGTGCTGCTCGGCGGCACGACGCACCGGCTGCTCGCCGAGGAGGTCTCGTGCCCGCTCGTCGTCGTGCCGCGCGGGCGCGCGCTGCGCCTCTGAGCAGGTCCTGCACGGGTTTCGGCCCGAAGCCCACGCGTTGTCAACCAACCGCGTGAGCCTCGGCTCCCCGGGTAGCCCTCGGGTTCGGATATACCCCGAGGCAGCCGACTGACCGACCGTCACGGCTGTCGTCAATCGCCTGGTCGCGGGAGGGCCAATGGCCGCACGCTTCACGTCGGACGCTCGGACGATCTGCCTCTTGGACGTCGACCCCGCCTTCGCGCAGGACATCCAGGACGCAGAGATGCCCCAGGCCCGACGCGCACTGGTCGTGCCGACCGCACGCGTCCCCTCCGGGCGGTTCGACCTCAAGGGGGTGGCGGCGCGGCACGGCGACAGCGCGCTCCTGCTCGTCCTCACCGGAGCCGTCGCGCGGGACGTCCGCGTCCTGGACCGGACGACGACCCAGCTCTTCGGCCCGGGCGACGTGCTCGCCGCCGAGCGCCCGCACGCCGAGTGCCTGAGCTCGCAGGTCGGCTATCACGCCGAGCAGCCGTCGCGTGTCGCGCTGCTCGACGCGCGCTTCCACGCGGCCGCCCGGGTCTGGCCGGCGCTGAGCACGCTCGTCCAGCAGCGGCTCGTCGCGCAGTCCCGCCGGCTGGCGGTGCAGGCCGCGATCCTCGCGCTGCCGCGCGTCGAGAGCCGCGTGCTCGCGATCCTCTGGCACCTGGCCGAGGTGTTCGGCAGCGTCCGCCCCGAGGGCGTGCTCGTGCCGCTGCAGCTCACGCACGAGCGGCTCGGGCGCCTCGTCGGCGCGCAGCGCCCCACGGTGACGCTCGCGCTGCGGCGGCTCGGCGAGGCGGGCGACGCCGTGCGCGTCCCGGACGGCTGGATGCTGAAGAGCGGCTCGGCCGACCAGCTCACGACCGAGGAGCGCGTGCTCGTCGCCGCGAACTAGTCGCGGTCGTCGTCGACCTGGTCGAGGAAGCTCTCGGCCAGCGCGCGCATGAAGTCGCCGCGCAGGATGATCCCGACGACGCGCCCGTTCTCGGTGACGGGGAGCACGCGGACGCGGTGGTGCAGGAACGTCTCGGCGATCTGGACGTCCGACGCGTCCGCGGGCACGTCGACGTGCTCGGTGGTCATGTGCTCCCGGATCGGCTCGGACGCCGCCTCACGCCGCTTCTCGAGGACCTCCTCGATCGGCTTGGGGATGAAGCCGGCGTAGCTCAGGCTCTGCACGTACCGCGGGAAGAGGGCGGCGATGAACTCGCGCTCGCCGAAGATCCCGACGTACCGCCCCTCGGCGTCGACCACCGGGACGGCGGGCAGCCCCTCGTCGAGCAGCAGCCGGACGACGTCGCGCAGCGGCGTGTCGTCGCGGACGACCGGCGGGTCGCGGTGGACGAGGTCGGTGACCGTGCGCGGGCTCACAGGTATCTGAGGGCGATGTACCCGGTCGCGAGCAGCACGGACAGCAGCGTCGCAGGTACGCCGACCTTCAGGAAGCCCATGAACGAGATCGGCCGCCCGGCGCGCTCGGCCATGCCGGCGGCGGCCACGTTCGCCGCGGCCGCGATGATCGTGAAGTTGCCGCCGTAGCAGGCGCCGAGCGCGAGCGCCCACCAGTACGCGTCGTCGCTCGTCGCGTCGCCTTGGAGCTGCTCGACCACCGGGATCATCGTCGCCGTGAACGGGATGTTGTCGACGACGCCCGACGCGATCGCCGACGCCCAGGTGATCCCGAGCAGCTCCGCGGTCCGGTCGCCGCCGGTGACCGAGGCGATCGCGTCGGCGACCTCCTGGATCGCGCCGCGCTCCTCGAGCGCGCCGACCATGACGAACAGCCCGATGAAGAAGAACAGTGTCGGCCATTCGATCCCGGCGAGCGCGCGCTCGACCGACTGGCGGGTGAGCAGCAACATGAGGGTCGCCCCGGTGAGCGCCACCGTCGCCGGCTCGAGGTGCAGCGGCCGGTGGACGAAGAACAGCAGGATCGTGCCGATGAGGATCGGCAGCGAGCGGCGCAGCTCGTCGGGGTCCTCGATCGACTTGCGCGCGTCGAGCTCGCCGACGCGCGCGCGGGCCGCCGGCTCGATGTAGAGCCGCCGGCGGAAGACGAGGTAGAGCAGCCCGACGACCGCGACGAGGACGACGATCGAGATCGGCGCGAGGTTCCCGACGAAGTCGGTGAACGACAGGTCGGTGGCGCCGGCGATGAGGATGTTCGGCGGGTCGCCGATGAGCGTCGCGGTGCCGCCGATGTTCGACGCCAGGACCTCGATGATCACGAGCGGGATCGGGTCGATGTCGAACGTGTCCGCCAGCAGGAACGTGATCGGCACCATCAGGAGGACCGTCGTGAGGTTGTCGAGGAAGGCGCTGAGCACGGCGGTCGCGCCGGCGAGCGCCGCGACGACGAGGATCGGCCGCCCACCCGAGAGCTGACCGGCCCGGATCGCCAGGTACGTGTAGACGCCGGTCGTCTCGGTCAGCTTGACGATGAGCATCATCCCGGCGAGCAGGCCGATCGTGTTCCAGTCGACCGCCTCGATCGCGTGCTCCTGGTCGATCGTCTGCGTGAGCAGCATGAGGATCGCCCCGAGGAGGGCCACCTTCGTCCGGTGGATCCGCTCGGTCGCGATCGTCGCCAGGGCGGCGAGGAAGATGACGACGGCCAGTGCCATGGGTCGTGCATCATGCCGATCCGTGAGCGCCCGCCCCGGTCTCGTCGAGGTGCTGCGCGAGTGGGGGCGCATCGGCGTCGTCGGGTTCGGCGGCCCGCCGGCGCACGTGGCGCTGCTGCGCGACCTCGTGGTCGAGCGGCGCCGATGGCTCGACGCGCGCGAGTTCGAGGACGCGAACGCCGCGTGCGGCCTGCTGCCCGGGCCCGCGTCGACGCAGCTCGCGATCTACTGCGCGCAGCGGGTCGCCGGCGTCGCGGGCGCGGTCGTCGGCGGGCTGGCCTTTGTGCTGCCGGGCCTCGTGCTGATCCTCGCCCTGGCTGCGGGCGCGCTCGGCTCCGACCCGCCGCGCTGGCTGCTCGGGCTGGCCGCGGGCGCCGGCGCCGCCGTCGTCCCGGTCGTCGTCCAGGCCGGGCTCGTCCTCGGGCGGTCGTCGCTCGACGGGCTGCACGGCGCGCGGCTGTGGCGCGCCGCCGCGTACGTCGTCGCGGGCGCCGCGGCCGCGGTCCTGATCGGGCCGTACGTCGTGCTCGTGCTGCTGACGGCTGGCGCGGCCGAGGCGCTGGTGCGCCGGCCGTGGGCGGGCCGGCGGCCGCGGCTCGGCGCGCACGCGTGGCCGCTGCTCGTCCTCGCCGCCGTGTCCGACCTGCCCGAGCTGGCGTGGTCGGCGCTGAAGGTCGGCGCGCTGAGCTACGGCGGCGGCTTCGTGATCATCCCGCTCATGCAGGGCGACGCGGTCGACGCGTACGGGTGGATGACGCAGGCGGAGTTCACGGGCGCGGTCGCGTTCGGCCAGATCACCCCGGGGCCTGTGACGCAGACCGTCGCGGTGGTCGGCTGGGCCGCGGCAGGGTTCGGCGGCGCGCTGCTCGCGGCGGCGGTCGCGTTCGCGCCGTCGTTCCTCGTCGTCGGGCTCGGCGGCCGCCGCTTCGCCGCGCTGCGCGAGAACCGGACGGCCCGCGCGTTCCTCGACGGCGCCGGTCCCGCGGCGGTCGGCGCGATCCTCGGCGCGGCGGTACCGCTGCTCGAGGGGATCGTCGAGCCGTGGCAGTGGATCGTCGCGGGCGTCGCCGCGGTGGCGCTCGTCGCGCGGCGGCCGCCGATCGCCGTGCTGCTCGCGGCCGCGGTGGCGGGCGTCGTCGCCGGCCTGTCGGGCGCAGACCTGCCGCGCTGAGCGCGCGCACGCTACGCTTGCTGCCCGCGCCCTCTTAGCTCAGCTGGTAGAGCACTTCCATGGTAAGGAAGGGGTCGCCGGTTCGAGTCCGGCAGAGGGCTCTTCGCGAAATGCCTGCTCGCCGCGTGATCCCGGCTCCGCCGGACACGCATCCGGCGCCCCGCCCAAGCGGTTCGGGACCAAACGGGGACCACAGCCCCGTCCGGCGAACTCCGCCGTCCGCCGGCGCCGCGGCCGCACCGACGCCGTAGACCTTCTGCCGGAAGGGGCCGGCACGCCCGTCTCTTGTCTCGAAGGGCCGACCGATGCGGCCCCGAGGACGAAGGAGGCCCGCGTGGCCCTGCCGCTCACGGACGAGTCGCTGCACTTCCCCTGGCCCGACGAGGTGATGACCGTCGCTCAGGTCGCAGAGGCGGTGCGGATGACGCCCAAGACGGTGCGCCTGCACATCCGCCGCGGCAAGCTGCGCGCGGTCCGGTTCGACGGGGGGCCGTACCGCGTGCGCCGTGAGGACGCCCAGCGCTGGATCGAGGCGCAGCTCGTCGCGCCTGACGCCGGCGCGCTGGCCGTCGACCGGCACATCGCCCGCAATTTGCCCGAGCCGCGGTTCGAGCATCTCGACTCGGGGCGCCGGCGGCGCACGAGGCGGGTGGGCGCATGAGCCGCACGGTCGACATGCGGTCGATCGACATCCGGCGCCGGCCGCGGCGCGACGGGACAGAGCTCGTCACCTACCGCGTGCGCTGGACCGACCCGGACGGCGCGCGTCGGGCCCGCACGTTCGACGAGCTCGACGCCGCGGTCGCGTTTCGCGACGAGCTCGATCGCCGCGCCGCGCTCATCGCCGACGGTCCCGAGGCCCGCGCGTCGGCGACCGTGGCCGACTGCTATGAGCGCTGGCACCGCGAGCACGTCGTCCCCGTGCTCGCCGTTCGCACGCGCGCAAGCTACGAGGGCGTCTGGCGCCGGCATCTCGCCGAGCGCATCGGCGGTCAGCTGGCGATCGACGTGCGCCCGCGGCACATCAAGGCGCTGCGCGGCGAGCTGCTCGCCGACGAGCTCGGCGCGCAGACCACGCGCAAGGCGCTCCAAGTCCTCGGGCACATCTTCGCCCACGCGCTCGAGCTCGACATCGTCGAGCTCAACCCGGTCGCGCAGATCCGCAAGCCCAAGGCGCCCAAGGCTCGGCAGGCGCCGATCGTCGACATCGCCACCGTCGAGCGTATGCGGCACTACGCCCTGACGGTCGAGCGCTCGCCGCTGACGGCGATCGTTATCTCGCTCGCCTACCTGGGCGGCTTTCGCCCGGGCGAGTGGCGCGCGCTGCGCTGGGATGACGTACGAGAGCGCACGATCACGGTCCGCGAGAGCACCGACCCCGACGGGTCGCTGCGCGGTGAGACCAAGACCGAAGTCGATCGGGCGATCGACCTGTGGCCGGTGCTCGGCGAGGACCTCGCCGCTTGGCGCGCGCTGTCGCCGTTCACCGAACCCCAGGATCCAGTCATCCCCAATGGCCGGCGCGGCCACTGGGACGACGAGGAGTACAAGCGCTGGGCACGCCGCACGTTCAAGCGCACCGCGGCCGCGGCGGGCTGGCACGACGCGACCCCGAACAAGCTGCGTCACCTGCACGCGTCGCTGCTGATCAAAGAGGGGCGTCTCGACCACCGCGAGATCGCCGAGCGCATGGGGCATAGCGTCGAGATGCTCGAGCGCCGCTACGCGCACGAGATCCGCGAGTACCACGGACGGCGCATCAACGTCGTCAAGGAGGTCGCCCGCGCGCGTCGCTGACGGCGGCCATGGGATTCTCCCCGTAGGCGGCCATCGAAAGTCCCCACTGGCGGTCGTCGGTTCTCCCCACCGGTGGCCGTCGGATCTCCCCACGGTCCTGTCCTGAGCGGCCGGTAGTTCGGCG
>Ga0310834_100605_pt1 | contig 35595 bp, 43 predicted proteins | sample SM_ome_2_FD_201314 | JGI IMG/M metagenome (GOLD analysis project Ga0310834, IMG submission 201314) | Sorghum-adapted microbial communities enriched on stacked mutant (SM) sorghum from Joint BioEnergy Institute, Emeryville, California... ...
GCGTGGTCAGCAGCAGGATCCCGCCGGCCGCCCGGATGGCCCCGCCCTCCTCGCGCAGCGCCTCACCGGCGTACCGCACCAGCGGCAGGGTGAACGCGGTGGCGACCGCGGCGAGCAGCAGCGCTGGCGCCAGGAGCCGGCGCGGGTCCCAGCGGTCGGCGAGCCAGCCACCGAGCCAGGCCCCGTAGGCGATGGCGGCGAGCGCGACGCCGATCACGGCGCTGCTGGTCTGCAACGTCACGCCGACGTAGGGCCCGACCAGGCGCAGGCCGACCACCTCCAGGACCAGCACCGCCCCGCTCGCCAGGAAGACGAGCGCGGCGGCCAGGCCGGTCGGCAGCGGCTTCACAACATCGACAGGTGCACGTGGTTCTTGTGTGTCTCGGCCGGGCCGCAGCAGCCGCTGTAGGTGCGCCACCCGGTGCTGGGCATCCAGATCCGGCCGTACCAGATGACGTACATGACGCCGAGCGCGTCGGCGTTCTTGAGGAAGTACGCGGCGAGACGGTCCCCGTACTCCTTGTCGGAACCGGTGGCGTTGACGTTCTCGAAGCCGTTCTTCGCGGCGGCGAAGTCGCACGCCCGGCCCTTGGGGTGTTCACCGCTTCCGCCGCTGCGGTAGCAGGAGACGTAGTGGTTGAAGCCGTCGGCCTTCGCCTCGGACAGGGCGTGCGCGGTGCGCGGGGTGATGCACCCGGATGTGGTCGGGTCGTCGACCGAGCAGCTCTCTGACGGCCACGACCCGTCCGGGTTGCGCGGCGCCGGCTTGGCCGCGGGCGAGTTGAACTTGGCCAGACTGGTGGTCGACCGGCCACCGCCGGCCGCGATGAGCGCCTGCTCCGCCTGCCGCTTGCGCTTGGCCATGTCGGCCAGCTGCTTGGTCTGGATCTTGACCTCGTTGTCGACCAGCGCCTTCTGCTCGGCCGCCTCCGCCTGCGCCTGCGCGTACTCCCGCAGCTGCTGGTCGTCGCGCTTGGCCAGCATCTCCACGGTGACCGCGCGCTCCAGGAACTCCTCCGGCGAGGCACTGTTGAGCAGCGTCATGAGCGGGGTGAGCGGGCCGGTGCGGTACGCGGTGGCGGCCAGCTCCTGCACGTGCGCTCTCAGCTCGGCCAGCCGCAGCTCGGTTGCCTTGAGCTGGGCAGCGTACTGCGCCTGGCGCTTCTTCGAAGCGTCCAACTTGGCCTTTGCCTGGCCGTACGCCCGGGCTGCCTGGTCCAGTGCCTTGCGCAGCGCGGCGGTGCCGCCCTCCGAATCGGTGTTGGGCGCCGCGAGGGCGCGCGGCACGGAACCAGCGACGGCGAGTACGAGCGCGGCGAGCAACGCCGCGGCGAGGGCGGTCGTTCGGCGGAGCGCGGTCACACGGTCCCTTCCATCGGCCACACGGTCTCCTCCATCGGCGGCCATGCGTCGACCTGCGGGCGGCCGGCGCCAGAATACCGGACTGCCAGCACCGCGCCAGACCACAAGCGCGACCGGAACGCCACGCTCAGTCACGCACTGGAGAAACCGCCGTCGAGAAAGATCGTCTGTCCGGTCAGGTACGCACACGCCGGGCTGGCGAGAAAGACCGCCAGCCCGGCGAAGTCGGCCGCCTCGCCGTTGCGGCCGACCATCGTCCGGGCGGCCATCGCCGCGGCCCGCTGCGGGTCGGCGAACAGCGGCGCGTTCATCGGGGTACGCACGACGCCGGGAGCGATCGCGTTGCAGCAGACGCCATGCCGCGACCACGCCTCGGCCTGGGAACGGGTGAGCGCGGCCAGCCCGCCCTTGGACACGCCGTACGCGCCACTGTTGCCGAATGCGCGCACCGCCTGCTGGGACACCAGGTTGATGATCCGGCCCCAGCCGCGGGCCGCCATCGTGTGCCCGTACCGCTGGCCGAGCAGGAACGGCGCGTCCAGGTTGACGGCCATGATGGTGTCCCAGTCGGACTCGGTGAGTGTGGACAGTGGTGGCCGGAGGTTGATCCCGGCCGAGGTCACCAGGATGTCCGGCTCGCCGTACACCTGTGCCGCCCGGTCGGCGGCGGCCCGCAGCGCGGCCCGGTCGGCGAGGTCGGCCGCGACGTAGGTGGCCTCGACGCCGACCGCCGCCAGCTCCCGCACCGCGTCGGCCAGCGGTCCTTCCCGCCTGGCCAGCAGCACGACCCGCGCGCCGGCCCGGCCCAACGCCTCAGCGATGACCCGGCCGATGCCCGAACTGCCGCCGGTCACCACCGCCACCCGGCCGGCGAGCGAGAACAGTTCGTCGAGATAGGCCGCCACGGCCTACCACGGTACGACGCCGTCCTCGTCGTAGAACTGCCCGGTCGGCCCGTCATCGTCCAACGTGGCCAGCATCACAGCCGCGACGGCACCCTGCGCCGGCGTACGTGGCCCGCTATGTCCATTGAGGTCGGTCGCGCAGTAGCCGGGATCCGCCGCGTTCACCTTTATCGGCGTGTTCCGCAGCTCGGTGGCGTACGCCACGGTCACCGCGTTGAGCGCCGACTTCGAGGAGTTGTACGCCAGCAGCGCGCGCTCGTAGTAGCGGTGGCCGGGCGTGGTGCACAGCGTCAGCGAGCCCAAGCCGCTGGACATGTTCACGATCCGTGCCGCCGGTGCGCGGCGCAGCAGCGGCAGCATCGCGTTGGTCACCGCGACCACGCCGAAGACGTTCGTCTCGTAGGTTTGGCGCATCAGGTCCAGGGAGGTCGCGCTCGGCGCCTCGCCCCGCTCCAGGAGGATGCCGGCGTTGTTGACGAGGATGTCCAGCCGGCCGTACTCCTGGTCGATCCACTTCGCCGCGGCGGCGACCGAGGCGGCGTCCGTCACGTCCAGCGGCACCGCGACCGCGCCGAGGCTTTCGGCAGCCGCCCGCCCGCGCTGCGGATCGCGGGCCGCGAGCAGAACCTCGATGTCCCCGATGGCGCCGAGCTGGCGCGCGATCTCGTACCCGATGCCCTTGTTGGCCCCCGTCACGAGGGCGACCCTTGCTCCGCTCATGTTTCAAGACGCTGCACCGGCCGTCTCCGGCCGAGAAGAGGCCCGGTTATCCGGGGATCGGCACTCCCTGGTTAGGGCTTGGCCGCGCGGCATGATGGTCTACGTGGATCGCAGGCAGCTCGCCGAGTTCCTGCGTGGCCGCCGGTCCCGCGTGCAGCCCGGCGACGTCGGGCTTTCCGCCGGGCTCCGCCGGCGCACGCCCGGACTGCGGCGGGAGGAGGTGGCCCGGCTCGCCGGCATTTCCGTGGACTACTACACGCGGCTGGAGCAGGCGCGGGGGCCGCGCCCGTCCCGGCAGGTGCTCGGCGCGCTGGCCCGGGCGCTGCGGCTGGCCGAGGACGAGCGCAAGCACCTCTACCACCTGGCCGGCGAGGTACCCGGCCCGGTGGGCGGCCCGAGCCGTGACGTGCCCGTCGGCATCCTGCGCCTGCTCGACCGGCTCGACGACACGCCGGCGTTCGTGCTCGACGCCAAGTACGACGTGCTGGCCTGGAACCACATGGCGGTGGCGCTGCTCGGCGACTTCGCCGCCATACCGGAACCGGACCGCAACCTGGTGTGGCAGGTGTTCTGCGGCCCGCGCCGGGTCGACCTCTACCCTGGTCCGGACGCGGACGCGTTCGCGGAGGAGTGCGTGGCGAACCTCCGGGCGGCCGCCGCCCGGTATCCGGACGATCCGGGCATCAGGCGCCTGCTGCAGCGGCTGCGGGCCACCAGTCCCGAGTTCGTCCGGCGGTGGGAACGACACTGGGTGTGCGTACGGCGCGACAGCACGAAGCGACTGCACCACCCGGTCGTCGGCGAGCTGGAGCTGGAGTGTGATCTGCTCGACATCCCCGACCGCGACCAGCGGCTGGTCATCTACACCGCGGCGCCCGGCTCCCGCTCGGCCGAGGCGCTGCGCCTGCTGGACGTGGTCGGCACGCAGTGGCCCAACCACTGATCCCGGGAAAGTCGCTCAGGCCGCGCCGCTCAGTCCCGGCTGACGGGCCAGCAGCCCGTCGTACACCTCCCGCCACACTGCTTCGTTGCGGGCGACGAGCAGCCCGGGTCGCGGATCAGTCGGCAGGTACGGCCGGCCGTCCAGCCCGCGCGCCACGCCGCCCGCCTCGTTGGTGAACAGCACGCCGGCGGCGTGGTCCCACGGCAGGGTCCGCCAGAACAGCGCGAAGTCCTGGACACCGGTGATGACGTCCGGGTACTCGCGGCCGGCGCAGCCGGTGCCCGGCAGCGCCTCACCGAGCAGGCCGGCCCAACGGTCCACCGCCGCGCGCACCTCGGGCGGGAGGTACCTGCTGCGGACGTTGCCGCGCAGCGCGGACAGCGGTGGCGCGTCCTGGTCGGCGGTGATCCGCCTCCCGTCCAGGTAGGCGCCCGCACCGGCGTCCGCGACCGCCAGCTGGTCGGTGATCAGGTCCAGGATCCAACCGGTCCGGGTGATCCCGTTCACCAGCAGCGCGACCATCACCGCGAACGGCCCCTGTCCGGCGGCGAAGTTGGCCGTGCCGTCCAGCGGGTCGACCAGCCACACCGGGCCGGGATCGGCCAGCCGCTCCAGCAGTGCGGCGTCGGCCGCGACGCCCTCCTCACCGACCACAGTGGACCCGGGCAGCAGGCTGGCCAGCTCGGCGGCGAGCAGCTGCTCGGACCTCCGGTCGGCCACCGTGACCACGTCGCCAGGCGCCTTCTCCTCGGCGTCCCCGGCGGCCAGCCGCTGGTACAGCGGCAGGATGGCAGTCTGTGCCACGGCCCGCATGAGGGCGCCCACTTCATCGATCACCCGCGACCTCCAGCTAGATCACGAGCCTAGCTGACCTGCTACCCATCCGATCGGCCGCGTGATCCGTACTACATGTACCCAGGCAGTCGATGGCTGGAGGCTGGAGCATGGGTCAGCACTGGCGCGGTGAGGTGGACGGGGACCAGGTCGCCTGGTCCGGTCGTCTCTCCGCCGTGCCATCCGGTCCCCAGCGGGTTCTCGCGGGCGGCCCGGCGCCCGCCGACCAGCAGGCCGGCGACCTCGCCGACGAGCTGCTGCAGGCGGTCGGGCGCGGCGACGAGCAGGCGTTCGCCCGCCTCTACGACGTGGTCGCGCCGCGGGTGTACGGCCTGGCCAGGCGCATCCTGCGCGACCCGGCGCACGCCGAGGAGGTCGCCCAGGAGGTGCTGGTCGAGGTATGGCGCAGCGCCACCCGGTTCAACCCGGCGAAGGGCTCCGCGACCTCCTGGATCTTCACCATCGCGCACCGCCGGGCGGTGGACCGGGCCCGCTCGGAGCAGGCCGGAGCGGCCCGGGCGCGCCGGGTGGCCGCGGGCGCCGGCCAGACGCCGTATGACGACGTGGTCGAGCAGGCCACCGCCAACCTGGAGCAGCAGCAGGTCCGCCGCTGCCTGCAAGGCCTGACCGACCTGCAGCGCGAGGCGATCACGCTGGCCTACTACGGCGGCTACACCTACCGCGAGGTGGCCGAGCTGCTGGGCACCGCACTGCCCACGGTCAAGACGCGGATGCGGGACGGGCTCATCCGGATGCGGGACTGCCTGGGGGTGAGCCTGGGATGAGCACCGAGATCCATGCGCTGGCCGGGGCGTACGCACTGGACGCCGTCGACGACGTGGAGCGGATGGCGTTCGCCCGCCACCTCACCGGCTGCGAGGCGTGCCGGCTGGAGGTCGCCGAGCTGCGCGCCACCGCCGCCCGGCTGGCCGATACCACCTGGACGGCGGCCCCGCCCCGGCTGCGCGAGAACGTGCTGCGCCAGGCGGCAAGGACCCGGCAGGCCCGGCCCCGCAGCCCGGGCAGCCCGGCCGGGCCGGCGCCATCGGACCGGCCGGGCCGGTGGCGCGGCCGGGTCGCGGCCGGCATCGCCGCCGCCGCGCTCGCCGCCGGTGCCGCCGGTGCCACCTTCGTCGTTGAGGAACGGCGCGTCGGCTCGCAGCGGCAGGCAGCGCAGTCGGCGCTCGACCAGGTGAGCAGGATCCAGTCGGTCATGGCCGCCGCCGACGCGAAGGCCCGCCAGATCCGGGTCAAGGGTGGCGGGCAGGTGGCTGTCGTCTACTCACGCCGCACCGACGCCGCGGTCGTCATGTGCGCCGACCTGGCCCGCCCGTCCCGCGACCGGGCCTACCAGCTGTGGTACGTCCGCGACGGGCAGGCGACCAGCGCCGGGGTGCTCGCCGGCGGCCAGAATGCGGGGACCATGCTGCTGCCAGGCCTGCACGGCGTGGAGGCGGTCGCGATCAGCCTGGAGGCGGCCGGCGGCGCGGACCGCCCCACCAGCCGGCTCGCCACCGTGCCGCTGGCCTGAGCCGCCCGCTGGCCGGGCGTCAGGGCTGCTCGTCGGGCCGGGGCGGGCGGACCAGCTTTTCGTAGCGAGGATGGCAGGCACCGTAGATGGCGAAGTTGAGGCGCGCGTCGCGCAGCGTCAGGTCACCGTTCGGGCTGTCGCCGAGCGCCACGTCCACCGCCTGCTCCGGCCGGCCGTCGTCGGTCCAGAAGCAGACGGGACACGTGGTGCATCCGGTCCGGTAGCCACAACATGGACAACGATCGATGACGGTGTGCTGGCCCACGGCGATAAGGAGTACCACGCCGCGACGGCGCGCAGAAGACCGGACACGAGATTGTCGCCCGCGAGCCGCCCCGGACCCGGCCGCGAGCCGCCCCGAACCCTGCCGCGGGCCGGCGCGAGCCGGCACACCGGCGGCCGTACGCCGGATAGAGTATGTTTCGTGCCTATTGCGGTGACCGGCGCGACCGGTCACGTCGGCGGCCGGGTCGCCCGGCGGCTGGCCGACGCCCATGTGCCGCAGCGCCTGGCCGTCCGTGACCCCGGTCGCGCCCCGGCGGTGTCCGGCGCGGAGGTGGTCCGGGCGAGCTACCACGACCGGGACGCCCTGCGGCACGCCTTCGACGGCGTCGACACCGTCTTCTTCGTCTCCGGCGCGGAGGCCCCCGACCGCGTGGCCCAGCATCGCAACGTGGTGGAAGTGGCCGCCGAGGCCGGCGTACAGCGGATGGTCTACCTGTCCTTCCTCGGCGCCCGGCAGGATGCCACGTTCACCTACGCCCGCGACCACTGGGCGACCGAAGAGCACATCCGCCGGCACATCCCGCGCTTCACCTTCCTGCGGGATTCGCTCTACGCCGACTTCATCCCCCTGATGGTCGGCCCGGACCGGGTGATCCGCGGCCCGGCCGGGGACGGCGCGGTGTCCGTGGTCGCCCGCGACGACGTCGCCGAGGTCGCCGCCGAGATCCTGTGCGCCGGCGGCGCGGACCACGACGGGCAGGTGTACGACGTGACCGGGCCACAGGCGTTGACGCTGGCCCAGATGGCCGAGGAGCTGAGCCACGCCACCGGCCGCACCATCAGCTACCACGCCGAAACCGAGCACGAGGCGTACGCGTCCCGCGCGCACGACCGCGCGCCGGACTGGGAGGTGACCGGCTGGGTCACCACCTATCTGGCGATCGCGGCGGGCGAGCTGGCGGCGGTCAGCGACACCGTGCCACGGCTGACCGGGCATGCCGCGACCCGCTTCGCCGACCTGCTGCGCCGCCGCCCCGAGCTCTACGCCCATCTCAAGTAGGGACCGCGGGGTACGAAATGGGTAGTCGACCGGCCGGGCACCGCAGCATGCCGCACACGGCGGACGCGCGGGTCGAGGCCTGGGCACCGACCCGCGAGGGCTGCATTGCCCAGGCAGTCGCCGGGCTGGTCGAGACCTTCGCCGACGCCTCCGGCGCGCCGGCGACCGCGGCCGAGGACTTCCGGATCCCGCCCGGCCCGGACGAAGACATGCTCGTCGCGGTGCTGGATCGGGTCATCTACCTGGTCGACGTCACCGGGCAGGTCCCCCGGCACGCCGATGTCTCTACTGTGGACGACGAGTTACGCGTACGGCTGGAGATGGCCGACCCGGACGCGGTGGAGGTGACCGGCGCCGCGCCGAAGGCGGTCTCGCTGCACGAGCTGCGATTCACCGCGGACGCGACCGGTTGGTCCTGCTCGGTCACCTTGGACGTCTGAGATCAGCCTTTGACCACGCCGATCGGGACCAGCCGCGCCACCCGCCGGCACAGGCCACCGCCCTCGGCCGCCTCCACCACCTGCGCGACATCCTTGTACGCCTCCGGCGTCTCCTCGGCCAGCCCACGCCTGGAGGCGCCGCGGACCGCGATGCCGGACGACGCCAGCCGCCGCCGCAGGTCCTGACCCCGCACCGACCGGGCCGCCTGGTGACGGCTCTGCGCCCGGCCGGCGCCGTGGCAGGTCGAGGCGAAGGCCGGCGCGCCGGGCACTCCGGTCAACACGAACGACGAGGTGCCCATCGAGCCGGGGATCATCACCGGCTGCCCCACCTCCCGCAGGTCGCCGGGCAGGTCTGGATGCCCGGGCGGCAGCGACCGGGTGGCCCCCTTGCGGTGGACGCACAGCTGCCGCTGCTCGCCATCCACCTGGTGCGTCTCCACCTTGGCCAGGTTGTGCGACACGTCGTAGACGAGGTCGAGGCCGGCGTGGGCGACCCGCTCGAAGACGCGCCGGGCCGCCTCGCCCAGCACCTGCCGGTTGGCGTGCGCGTAGTTCGCGGCCGCGGCCATGGCCTGCAGGTACGCGCGCCCCTCCGACGACGAGACCGGAGCGCAGGCCAGCTGCCGGTCAGGCACCTCGATGCCGTAGCGGGCCATCACCTTCCCCATGGCCCGTACGTGGTCGGTGCAGATCTGGTGGCCCAACCCACGGGATCCACAGTGGATCATCACGCAGACCTGCCCGGCCCACAGCCCGAACGCGGCCGCGACCCGCTCGTCGTACACCTCCTCGACCGCCTGCACCTCCAGGAAGTGGTTGCCCGAGCCGAGGCTGCCGACCTGCCCGAGGCCGCGGTCCTCGGCCTGCTCGCTGACCTGCCCGGGGTCGGCGTCGGCGAAGACGCCGTGGTCCTCGCTGCGGTCCAGGTCGCGGCTGACCCCGTAGCCCTGCTCGACCGCGTACCGGGCGCCGCCGGCGAGCACGTCACCGAGCTGGCCACGGCCGGACAGCCGCCACACCGCGCCGCGTCCCATCCCGCGCGGCACCGCCTCGGAGAGGCCGTCCATCAACGCATCCAGCGACGGCGCCAGCCGGGAGCGGTCGATGTCGGCGGCGAGCAGGCGCACCCCGCAGGAGATGTCGAACCCCACGCCGCCCGGGGAGACGGCGCCCCCGGCGGCCACGTCGGTCGCCGCCACCCCGCCGATCGGGAACCCGTAACCCCAGTGCACATCGGGCATTGCATACGAGGCGGCGACCACGCCGGGCAGGGTGGCCACGTTGGCCACCTGGTCCAGCGCCTTGTCGGCGGTCACATCGGGCAGCAGGGCGCGGGACGCGAACACCACCCCCGGCACCCGCATCGCGCCATGCCGGTCGATCCGGAACCGGTACCGCGACTCCTCAACCAGCTCGACCATGCTGCTTGGCTACCCGGCCTGGCCGAGCCTAACCGCCGACCGGGCACACGGACGTCAGCGCATACCAGGGCCGGCTCTCCCCCGGCGCCCGGCGGCGGCTGCTCGGCCGGGCGCGCGGCACCTACCTCAATGTGCTTCAGGCGGGCGAGCTCAGTCGTTGTCGAGCAGCTCGATGAGCTGTTCGGCGTTGCGCTGGGCGTAGTCCGAATAGCAGTTGTTCATCAGCACGTGCGTCTGCTCGGTCTGGTCGGCCAGCGCGCGCAACCTCGGCGCCCACTGTGCGAGCTCCTGCTCGCTGTAGAGGTAGCCGAACTTCTCGTGGATGTCCTTGCTTGTCCACTTGTCGCTGTGCCCGTGGAACCGCACCACCGCCAGGTCCGACGTGGCCGCCACCACCGGTGGAACCGAGGACTTGTGGCCCTGCGGCATGTCGACACAGACGTACGGCAGGTGGTGCTGGCGCAGGAAGTCCAGCGTCTCCCGCTGGTTGTCGCCGGCGAACCACGACTCGTGACGCAGCTCAACGGCGATCGGAAGGGGACGACAGCGGGCGGCCACCTCCAGGATGTACTGCTTGTTGGCGTACCGAATGGTGAACCAGGGTGGAAACTGGAACAGGATGAGGCCGAGCTTGCCCGCCTCGACCAGCGGGTCCAATGCGGACAGGAAGCGGCTCCACAGGTCCTCGTACGCCTGGGCGGACAGCGCCTGCGGGTAGATGTTCCTCTTGTCCGTCTCCGGCCGCAGGTCCTTCGGCAGCGCGGACACCTTCGTCGGGTGCCCGGTCAGCAGGCTGAACGCCTTGATGTTGAAGGTGAAGTCGGCCGGGGTGCGCTGCGCCCACAGGCGTGCGGTGTCCTCGCTCGGCGGGGCGTAGTAGGTCGCGTCCACTTCGACCAGTGGGAAGTGCCTGGCGTAGTAGGCCAGCCGCTTCTCCGCCGTGTTCGCCGTGCTCGGATACCAGCCGGAGGCGAGCAGGGTCCGGTCCGTCCAGGACGCCGTGCCCACCTTTATCCGGCCCACGCTGGTTACCCCGGGCCCACGCTAGGCAGACCCCAGCGCGTCGATCCGGGCCACCTCGTCCGGGGTGAGGGTGAACCCGAAGACGTCGAAGTTGGACTCGATCCGCTGCGGCGTGGCCGACTTCGGGATCGCCACGATGCCGTGCTCCAGGTGCCAGCGCAGCACCACCTGGGCCGGGGTCACCCCGTGCGCCGCCGCGATCTCGGTCAGCACCGGGTCGCGCAGGTTGCCGGCGCGGAACGGGCTGTACCCCTCCAGCACCACGCCCCGTTCGCGGTGCTCCCGGACGGTCGCGGCGTCGTAGAGCGGCGGGCTCCACCGGATCTGGTTCACCGCCGGGGCCTCGCCGGTCGCCTCAATCAGCTCGTCCAGCTGCCCGGTGCTGTAGTTGCTCACGCCGACCGCCCGGGCCAGGCCCTCGTCCCGGATCGCGAGCAGCTCGCGCCAGGTGTCCGGGCTGGCCTGGCCGTCGGGCGGCCAGTGGATCAGCCAGAGGTCGACGTGGTCGGTGCCGAGGGCCCGCAGGCTCTCCTCGATGGTGCGCCGGGCTTGGCGGGCCCGGCTGGGCGGTAGCTTCGTGGTGACGAAGACCTCCCCGCGCGGCACCTCGCTGTCCCGCAGCGCCCGGCCGACCTGCTCCTCGTTGCCGTACATGGTGGCCGTGTCGATGTGCCGGTAGCCGACGGCCAGGGCGTGCCTGACCGCCTCGTACGCCGGCCGGCCGCTGATCTGCCAGGTGCCGAATCCGAGCAACGGCATCAACCCGTTGCCGGGGAGCTTGACCGTCTCCACGAGCTCCAAACTTACCCGTATGTCTCGGTCAGGCTGAACCAGTTGCCGGAGTTGTCCCGGAACACCGCCTCCACCCCGTACGGCCGCTCGGCCGGCTCCTGGAGGAACTCGACGCCCCGGGCCGACAGCTCCTTGAACGTGGCCCGGCAATCGTCGGCGTGCAACACCCCGATCCCGATCGCACCCTTCGACACGAGCGCCCGCAGCTGCTTGGCGTCCTCGTCGCTGGTGGTTGACCCGCTGCCGATCTGCATCAGGATGATGCGCATGTCGGGCTGGTCCTTCGGGCCCACGGTGAGCCAGCGGAACCCGTCCATGCGTACGTCGCGGACCTCGAAGCCGAGCTTCTCGGTGTAGAAGGCCTTCGCCTCGTCCTGGTCGAGCACATACACAGTTGCGTGTGACAGCCGAGTGATCATGGCTTCGACCCTAGTCGCGGCTGGTCTCGCGGGCTTCTTCAGAATTGCGGACCTTCGGCCGGGTCAGCATGAAGACGAAGCAGCCGGGGATCGGCGGCGGGCCGCCCGCCCGTACCGACTCGGCCCGGTATGCGGTCGGGGACACTCCGACCAGTTCGGAGAAGCGGGCGCTGAACGATCCGAGGCTGGAGAAGCCGACCAGGCAGCAGATCTCGGTGACCGTCAGGTTGGTGGCACGCAGCAGCTCCTTGGCCCGCTCGATGCGACGCTCGGTGAGATACCGGCCGGGCGTCTCGCCGTACGCGGCGCGGAACGACCGCAGGAAGTGGTAGCGGGAGCAACCCGCCTGGCGGGCGATCGCGGCGAGGTCCAGCTCCTCGCCGTACGCCCGGTCCATGAGGTCCTTCGCCCGACGCAGGTAGGGCAGCAGCGCGGCGGTCGGCGGACCAAGGCGGCCCGCATGCCGCCCGGTACTTTGTCGCGCCCCCAAGCTATAGGCAGACGTGGATGAGATGTGTGACCGTCTCTGCCGTGACCGCACTACGACCCCCTCACCCCGCCGGCCGCTGACCCGCGTCCTCGCCGTCGCGGCCACCGCCACCGTGCTGCTCGCCACGGCGCTGGCCGACGGCGCCGCGGTCCACGGCTCCACAATCGACCCTCCGTCCCGCAACTACCGGTGCTGGAAGGTCTGCGGCAACGACTCCCAGAACCCGGCCATGGCCACCCAAAACCCGATGTGCTGGCAGGCCCGGCAGGCCGACCCGAACGCGATGTGGAACTGGAACGGGGCCCAGCCGGTGAGCAACACCTTCACCGTGAAGGTGCACGACCTGGCGCTGCACGGCGCCGACTTCTACCGGGTCTACGTCACCCGTCCGGGCGACGACCCGCTCACCCAGCCGCTGCGCTGGGCCGATCTGGAATTGCGGGCCGATACCGGACGGATCGCGCCGGGTGTGGGTACGCGGGAAAGCGACCCGGTGCTGAGCGGCGTGACCACCAGCATCCAGGTGAGCGCCCCGGGACGCACGGGACGGCACGCCGTCTTCGTCAACTGGAAGGCGTCCCACGCCGATCAAACGTACTACTGGTGCAGCGACGTGATCTTCCCCGGCCGACCGACCGGCTCGCCGTCCGCCAGCCCGCCCGCGAGCCCGACCAGCCCGTCCGCGAGCCCGACGCCCGGCACTGGCGGCTGCTCGGCGACCTACTCGGGAGCCACCGTCGCCGCCCCGGAACGTCAGCTACAACGGCAACCTGGCCGCCGGGGCGAGCACCAGCTTCGGCTTCATCGGGGTGTGGAACGGGACGAACAGCGTGCCCGGGCCCACATGTACCGCCAGCTGACTGGCGACCGCCCGCCGCAGGGCGTTTGATCGGGGTTATGCCAACACATTTTGACGTCGTCGTTCTGGGTGCCGGCCCGGGTGGCTACACCGCCGCCGTCCGGGCCGCCCAGCTCGGCAAGAGCGTGGCGGTGGTCGAGGAACGCTATTGGGGCGGGGTGTGCCTCAACGTCGGGTGCATCCCGTCCAAGGCGCTGCTGCGCAACGCCGAGCTGGCGCACATATTCAGCAAGGAGGCGAAGACCTTCGGTATCCATGTGGAGGGCTCGCTCAGCTTCGACTACGGCGCGGCGTACGCGCGCAGCCGCAAGGTTGCCGACGGCCGGGTCCGCGGCGTCCACTACCTGATGAAGAAGAACAACATCAGGCAGTACGACGCCAGGGGCACCTTTGTCGATCCGCACACCCTGGACGTCGGCGGCGAGCGAATCACCTTCGACAACTGCATCATCGCCACCGGCGCGACCACCCGGCTACTGCCCGGCACGGCGGTCAGCGAGCGAGTGGTCACCTACGAGGAGCAGATCCTCAGCGAGAAGCTGCCCCGGAGCATCATCATCGCCGGCGCCGGCGCGATCGGTGTGGAGTTCGCCTACGTGCTGCACAACTACGGCGTCAAAGTGACCATTGTGGAGTTCCTCGACCGGATGGTGCCGACCGAGGACGAGGAGATCTCCGCCGAGCTCGCCCGCCGCTACCGGCGCCTCGGCATCGACGTGCACACCTCGACCCGGGTGCAGTCCATTGCGGAGACCGCGGACGGGGTACGGGTGACGGTGTCCCGGAACGGCCAGGAGCAGACCCTCGAGGCGGAGAAGGTCATGCAGGCCATCGGGTTCCAGCCGCGGGTCAGCGGGTACGGCCTGGAGAACACCGGCGTACGGCTGACCGACCGCGGCGCGATCGATGTCGACGGCCGGTGCCGGACCAGCGTGCCGCACATCTTCGCGATCGGCGACGTGACCGCGAAGCTGATGCTGGCGCACACGGCCGAGGCGATGGGCATCGTCGCGGCGGAGACGATCGGCGGTGCGGAGACCATGGAGCTGGACTACCGGATGATCCCCCGGTGCACCTACTGCCAGCCGCAGATCGCCAGCTTCGGCCTGACCGAGGCGCAGGCCCGCGAGCTCGGCCACGACGTGCGGGTGGCGAAGTTCCCGTTCACCGCGAACGGCAAGTCGAACGGCCTGGGCGACACCGCCGGCTTCGTGAAGATCCTCAGCGACGCGCGGTACGGCGAGCTGCTCGGCGCCCACCTCATCGGCCCGGACGTCACCGAGCTGCTGCCCGAGCTGACCCTGGCCCAGCAGTGGGACCTGACCGTGCACGAGGTGGCCCGCAACGTGCACGCCCACCCGACGCTCGGCGAGGCGGTCAAGGAGGCGATCCACGGCCTGGCCGGCCACATGATCAACATGTGACGCCGGTGGATATCCGGGAAATGCAGGTCTGAGAAATCCCAGACCTGCATTTCCCGGAACTGGCAGGGTCACGCCTGCCGGGTGGCCCGCAGCGGGGCGCCTACCCAATGCAGGTGCCGCAGCGCGATCGCGTACGACGCGAACAGCCCTGTCTCCTCGTACCCGATCCCGCGCCGCCGGCAGTACGCGCGCACGATCGGCTGCGCACGGCGCAGGTTAGGCGTCGGCATGCTCGGGAAGAGGTGGTGCTCGATCTGGTAATTGAGCCCGCCGAGCACGATGTCGATGACCCGCCCACCCCGCACATTGCGCGAGGTGAGCACCTGCCGCCGCAGGAAGTCCGGCCGGTCGTCCCCGGTCAGTGTCGGCATTCCCTTGTGGTTCGGCGCGAACGTACAGCCAAGATAGACACCGAACAGTCCCTGGTGGACGACGAGAAAGACCAGCGCCTTCGCCGGTGACAACACCATCAGCAGGGCACTGAGATAGCCGGCGAAGTGGACAAACAGCAACGCCGCCTCCAGCCACCGCTTCGTCAGACCCGGCCGGCACAAGGCCCGGACGCTGGACACGTGCAGGTTGAACCCCTCCAGCGTGAGCAGGGGGAAGAACAGTGGCGCCTGCCACCGGCCGACGAACCTGGCCAGGCCCCGGCTCGCCCTCGCCTGCTCGGCCGACCAGACCAGGATCTCCGGCGCGACGTCCGGGTCCAGCTCCTCGTGGTTGGGGTTCGCGTGGTGGCGGGTATGCTTGTCCGTCCACCACCCGTAGCTCATGCCGATGCCGAGGTTGCCCGCGAGCCGACCGGCGAGCGCGCTGCGCGACCGGGAGCGGAACACCTGCCGATGCGCGATGTCGTGCGCGACCAGAGCCACCTGCGCGAACACAACGGCGAGCCAGGCTGCCACCGCGATCTGCGCCCACGAGTCACCCAGAGCGGCAAACGCCCACCACCCCGCGGCGAACAGCCCACCGATCACGCCGATCCGGGCAGCGTAGTAGCCCGGCCGCCGTTCCAGCAGGCCAGCGGCAATGACTAACTCGGACAGTTCGGCATAGTCGCTGCGGTGTGTGGTGAGCGTCGGCATGCATCCAGCCTGTTGAACGCCGCACAGGCTGGACAGCCTGCTAGCACCTCTCTTGGTGCGGGGGTTGTCCCTACTTCGGCTGTAGCACTCCGTCCACGTACAGGTCGACCTTCTCGTTGTAGAAGCAGGCCAGACCGGCGATCTTCTGACTCTCCGGCAGCGGGGTCCGGTAGATCCACACCAGGTCCTCGTACGTGCGCCCGTTCACCTCCACCGACCAGTAGCTGGCGGTGCCCTTGTACGGGCAGTGGGTCTGGGTGTCGGACGGGCGCAACAGGTCCTGGCGCACGTCGGTGATGGGCAGGTAGTAGCGCGGCGGCAGGTAGGTCTCGTACAGGATGCGCGGCGAGCGGGACTCCGCCACGGTCACGCCGTCCAGCTCCACCCGGATGTGCCTGCTGCTGGCCAGAATGTCGACCCGCGTGTACGGGTTGCGCGGGTGGGTGTAGACCGGCTCGTCCTCCTCGAACCACTCCGTCATCGCGCCCCACTCCAGCCGTACCGCGTCACGCAGCTGCTCGAACGGCGACTCGGTGTAGCGGCGGGCAGCCTTCGCCGCAGTCCCGGCAGCGGTCACCACATCGAGCACCTCGGCCGTGCCGCGACTGGGCGAGTGGTCCGTCTCGCCGGTCGGCACGAGCCGCGCGCGCACGTCCGCGGTCTGGATGTAGTAGGCCGGATAGTGCGGGTTTTCCCAGACCAGCAGCGGCCGGATGGTATCGGCCACCAGTTCGCCGTTGAGGTACGTGCGGACCCGCTTGTGGCCCCGCTCGACGCGTACGCTGCCGCGCTCGGATGTCTCGCTCATACCCGCTGCAACCGGGAGGCGGCACATCATCTTCCCTCGATCGGAAAGCCTGCGTAGGCGCGGATACCGCTGCTAACGTCAGTCGTGACCGAACCGCCGACGGTGGCGTGCACCGGCGGCGGTGCTTCGTGACGTCGACAGTCGATGGAGCCTGCTGGGATGACCGACGCCGACACGAACATCTCGGCCCTGCGTACCGGCCACGACCGCCTCGCCGCGCTGGTGTCGCGGCTCACCGACGCCGACCTCGCCCGCCCCTCGGGAGCCTCCGAATGGGACATCTCGCAGGTGCTCGGCCACCTCGGCAGCGGAGCCGAGATCAACCGCGCCATCGTCCAGGCAGCGCTCGACGGCAAGCAGCCCCCGGACCGCGACTTCAACCGGACCGTCTGGGCGCGCTGGGACGCCATGTCCCGCAGGGAACGCGCCGACGGGTTCCTCCGGGCGAACCAGGTGCTCCTCGAGCAGTACGAGTCCATGGACGCCGGCACGCGCGCCAACCTGCGCATCAAGCTGAGCTTTCTGCCTGCTCCGGTCAATGTGGCGACGGCGACGCGGCTGCGGCTGAGCGAGTTCGCCTTGCACTCGTGGGACGTGCATGTCGGTTTCGACGAGCGCGCCACGCTCGCGCCGGAGGCCACCGGACCGCTCATGAAAGGCACCGGCGACCGGCTCGGCTGGCTCAGCAAGCCTGAGCGGCTGGGCGGCGCGCACGCGGTGATCCGGGTCACCACCACCGCGCCGGACATGGTCTTCGCGCTCCGCCTCGGCGATCGGATCACCGCCGACCCGGACGTCCCGGATGAGCCCGACGGCACGCTCAGCCTCCCCGCAGAGGCCTGGCTGCGCCTGGTGGCCGGCCGGCTGTCGCCTCGGCACACGCCGGAAGGCGTCAGCACGACCGGTGCCGCCGACCTCGACCTGCTCCGCCGGGTCTTTCCCGGCTACTGAGCCGAGATGTTGCCGCCTGGTGCGACTACGAGTGGTAAACGTCTGCGCGGTGGTCGATGCGCACCACATGCACGGTATTGGTCTTCTCGTCGATGCGGTACACGACGCGGTAGGCGCCGCGCCGAGCCGAGTGGTACGCGGCCAGCTCGTTGGTCAACGGCTTGCCTACGACGTAAGGCCGCGCCAGCAGCGGTCCAGTGATGAACTCGCCCACGGCAGCGGCCACCGCCATGGGCAGGCCGATCGGTGGCTGCTCGGTCAAGGCCCGTCGTGCGGCCGGCGCGAGCGACAGCTTGTAAGGCTCCTCGTCAGGCACGCTGCTCCCGCTTGGCGCGGGCGGCCAGCTGGCGGCGCAGTTCAGTGGCGTCGATCGCCTTGCCTGCGGCGATATCGGCCTCAGCCTCACGGATCTGCTCTAGCGCGCCAGGCGTGGACAGCAGATCCAGGGTCTCCTCCAGCGCCTGCAGGTCTGACACGGCCATCAGCACCGCCTCCGGCCGCCCGTTGCGGGTGATCACGACGCGTTCGTGGGTGTCACGGACCTCGTCGAGGACAGCGGACAGCCGCGCCTTCGCATCAGCCAACGGGATGGTTGTCATGACCAGGATTATAGTCATGTAGCGGCACCCCGGCAAACCGCTGCGAGCCGCCCGCCTACCGCCGTTCGAGGCCGTCGAGGCGCCATTCTCGGGTAACCCGGATAGGCGGATGAGCCGGCGACCGCGCCCGACCGTAGGCTGAGCGGCGGCACACGGAGCATAGGGGACGCATGCCAGCAGAGTTGATCCAGGTAACCGACCACGTCTGGCTGTGGCCTTCGCATCCGGATCCCGCCCGGGTCCAGGCCGCCGTCGGGATCGTGGTCGGCGACGACAGCAGCCTGCTCGTTGACGCCGGCCAGAGTCCCGACCTGGCGCGCAAGATCAAGGCCGCGATGGACGCCGAGGGCCTGCCGTCGCCGGCCGCCATCGTCTACACCCACTACCACTGGGACCACACCTGGGGCGCCTGTGCCTGGGACATCCCGGTGATCGCACATGACCTCTGTGGACAGTTCCTCGCCGCGGAGGCGGCGAAGCCGTGGAGCCACGACTACCTGCGGGCCGAGATGGAGCGCGACCACCTGCTCGTGCCAAGCTTCCAGGCCCGCGCCAGGGCCATTCGGAACTTCCAGGACTTCCACATCGTGCTGCCCGAGCAGACCTTCGTCACGACACGCACCCTCGACATCGGCGGTGCAACCGTCGAGCTGGAGCACGTAGGCGGCCGGCACAGTCCCGACTCCACTGTGGTCAGAGTGCCCGCGGCCGGAGTCATCTTCCTCGGCGATGCCTACTACCCTCCGCCGTACCACCTGCGTTCCCCGGCGGACGCGCCCGACCTCGACCTGGTCGCCAGCCTGGTGAGTGAAGACTACGACTGGTACGTCGAGAGCCACGACCGGCCGCACCGGCGGGCCGAGGTTCTCGACCTGCTGCGGGCGGCGACATGAGCCTCGAGCTGGCCGACTGGCGCAGGCGGGTCAGCGAGCTGTACGCCGCGGTCCGGGCCGCCAAGGATCCGGAGGGCGGGCACGCGCTGTGGCGGTCCGGCCGGGACGAGCTGTTCCGCCACCATCCCCAGAGCCCGCTGCCAGCCGGCGACCCGCTGCGCCAGACCGGCCTGCCGTACTGGCCGTACGACCCGAGCCTGCGGTTCGAACTGCCCGTCCAGCCGGCACCGAGCCCGCGGAGATCGAGCTGCCCACCGACCACCGAAGTGCCACAAGGCTCCGCCGGATCGGGCAGATCACGCTGCCGGAGCCCATCAACGAAACCGTCGACGTGTGGTGGCTCATCCAGTACGCCGGCGGGCTGTTCCTGCCGCTGCGCGACGGCACGGCGGGCGAGGCCAGCTACGGCGGTGGGCGCTACCTGTTGGACACGGCGAAGGGGGCGGACCTCGGCGGCCAGGCCGACCGGCTCGTCGTCGACCTCAACTTCCTGTACCACCCCTCGTGCCGCTACGACCCGGCCTGGCAGTGCCCGCTGGCGCCGCCCGGCAACCGGATCAGCGCGCCAATGCGGGCCGGCGAGCGGCTGCGAGCCACCGACTGACGGTCGGGACGACGGCGGCCGCGGCGACCCGATGCGCGGCGCCGCGACCCGATGCGCGGACGAGCGACCGCGGGCCGAGCCAGGCCGAGAAATTTCCCGCCGGAGAGAATGTCGAGGACGGCGGCCGTGCTCCGACCGGTGGGTGAGAGCGCCACATCGGGCGCGCCGACCGGAAAGGGTGAACGAGATGAAGTACCTCATGCTGATCTACGGCAACCAGGAGAAGTGGGACTCGATCCCGGCCGAGGACTGGCCGAAGGAGATCGCCAAGCAGGACGCCTGGAACAAGAAGTACCAGGAGACCGGTGAACTGCTCGGCGCGTACGGTCTGGCCGACGCGGCGGCCGCCCGGCTGGTCCGGCGCAAGGACGGTGCCCCGGCGGTGACCGACGGCCCGTACCTGGAGACCAAGGAGTACGTGGCGAGCCTCTACCTGGTGGACGTGGAGAGCGAGGCACGGGCGTACGAGATCGCGGCGGAGATGCCCTGGGCGGACAACGACCCGGTCGAGGTGTGGCCGATCCTGCACGAGGCCGCGGCGGACCTGTGATCGCGGCACCCGGAGTCGAGGACCTGCTGCGCGAGCTCGCGCCGCAGGTCCTCGCCGCCCTGGTCCGCCGGTACGGGCAGTTCGACATCGCCGAGGACGCGGTCCAGGAGGCCCTCATCGCGGCCGCGACCCGGTGGCCCGCCGACGGCGTACCGGACAACCCGCGCGGCTGGCTGGTCACCGTCGCCGCCCGGCGGCTGATGGACGAGCTGCGCAGCGAGCACGCCCGGCGCCGGCGCGAGGACGCCGCGCTGGCGGCGACACCGCAGTCGGGGCTGCTGGGCCGACCCGCGGACGCCGAGCCGGTGGCGGACCGGGACGACTCGCTGGCCCTGCTGTTCATGTGCTGCCACCCGGCGCTGTCGGCGCCGAGCCAGATCGCGCTGACCCTGCGCGCGGTCGGCGGGCTGACCACCGGGCAGATCGCGGCGGCCTTCCTGGTGCCGGAGGCCACGATGGCGCAGCGGATCAGCCGGGCCAAGCAGAGCATCAAGGCCAGCGGCGTGCCGCTGGCGATGCCGGATGCCAAGGACCGCGCCGCGCGCCTGCGCGCCGTCCTGCACGTGCTTTACCTGATCTTCAACGAGGGCTACACCGCCAGCACCGGCCCCGACCTGACCGCGCCGCACCTGTCGGACGAGGCGATCCGGCTCACCCGCTGGTTGCGCCGGCTGCTGCCGGAGGACCCCGAGGTGGCCGGCCTGCTGGCGCTGATGCTGCTCACCGATGCGCGCCGGCCGGCCCGGGCCCGGCCGGACGGCAGCCTGGTCCCGCTGGAGGAGCAGGACCGGAGCCTGTGGAACGCCGACCAGATCGCCGAGGGCATTGCGCTGGTCACCGAGGCGCTGCCGCGTGGGCCGGTCGGGCCGTATCAGCTGCAGGCGGCCATCGCCGCGGTCCACGCCGAGGCGGCGGACGTGGACAGCACCGACTGGCCGCAGATCCTCGCCCTGTACGAGCTGCTGGAACAGGTGGCGCCCAGCCCGGCGGTGACGCTCAACCGCGCGGTGGCGGTGGCCATGGTGCACGGGCCGGCCGCCGGCCTGGAGCTGCTCGCAGAGCTGGCTGCGGACCACCGGATGGCCGACCACCATCGGCTGCTGGCCACCCGTGCCCACCTGCTCGCCCAGGCCGGCGACCGGGCCGCCGCCGCGGCGAGCTACCGGGCCGCGGCGCGCCGGACCGCGAGCCTGCCCGAGCGCCGGCACCTTTCCAGGCGCGCGGCGGAGTTGTCCCGGGACTGAGGCACCGGTGGCTACGTTGGCCTCTACGTTGGCCTTATGCGTCCCGTGCGGCAGTTGGCGGACCGGACGCCGGCGTCCCGGGACCGGTACGTCGACCTGCTCCGCGCCCTGGCGCTGCTGCTGGTCGTCCTCGGGCACTGGCTGGTCAGTGTCATCCGGTACGACGAGCACGGGCGGCTGACCGGCCAGTCCGCGCTGGAGTCGATGCGGTGGGCGTACCCGCTGACCTGGCTGTTCCAGGTCCTGCCGGTGTTCTTCATGGTGGGCGGGTTCGCCAACGCGGCGTCGCTGACCTCGCGCCGGCGCCGCGGCGGTGACGCGGCCGCTTGGCTGCAGGACCGGGCGGACCGGCTGGTGCGGCCCACCACGGCGCTGCTGCTCGTCCTCACCGCTGCCGCGCTCATCGCCCGGCCGCTCGGCACCGATCCGGCCCTGATCCGCACGGCGGTGTGGACCGCGTCCATCCCGCTGTGGTTCCTCGCCGCTTACCTGGTCGTGGTCACGTTCACCCCGATCGCGTACGCCCTGCACCGGCGCTTCGGCGCGGCGGTGCCGCTGGTCCTGCTCGGGCTGGTGGGCCTGGGCGATCTCGCGCGCTTCCACGGGCACCCCGCCTGGGGAGACGGCAGTTACGTGTTCGGCTGGCTCGCCATCCACCAGGTTGGGTTCTTCTGGCGCGACGGCCGGCTGCCGACCGGCCGGCGGGCGCTGCCGCTGCTGGCCGGCGGCGTGCTCGCGCTGGTCCTGCTGACCGTGGTCGGCCCGTACCCGCTGACCATGATCGACGTCGCCGGCACCCGGATCAAGAACTCCTCGCCGCCGTCGCTGGCCCTGCTCGCCACGGCCGCCACCCAGCTGGGCCTGATCATGGTTTCGTACCACCGGGCCCAGGGCTGGCTGCGGCGGCGCCGGCCCTGGCTGGTCGTGGTGGCCACCAACTCGGTCCTGCTGACCATCTTCCTGTGGCACATGAGCGCGGTACTGGTGGTCGCAGGCACCCTGTCCGCGGCCGGCGTGCTGCCCACGCCCCGGGTCAACTCGACACCGTGGTGGTTGTGGCGGGTGCCGTGGTTGCTGATGTTGAGCGCCGTCCTCGCCGTGCTCGTCGCGATCTTCAGCCGGATAGAGCTGCGGCACCGTCGGCGCGCCGAGGGCACGGGCGCGCCCCGCCCAGCCGTGGTCCGGCTGTCGCTCACCATCGGTGGGCTCGTCGCCGTCGTGGTGGGGCTGCTGGTCAACAACCTGACCTCCCGCTTCGCCCACGAACGGTTCGGGATCCCGCTCGTCGCGCTGGTCGCGTACCTGGCCGGCGCCTCCCTTCTGCGGCTCATGCGTGCCGTGGGCGCCAAGGCGCGCAGCCCGGTCGGGTAGCTGCCGCTCACGCAGCCCGGTCGGATAGCTGGCGCTGCCGCGGCAGGGCTCCGGGGAGGGCTCGTCGGTCACCCCCGGTCAGGCAGCGATTTGAGCGCCATGTCAAAGGTTCTAGACATGAGGTCAAACATTTGCTACCTTGGCGGTGTCAAACATACTTGACATGGGGAGCCTGGCATGACCCACGAAGAGAAGCGCGCATGGATCCGGCTGGTGGTCAGCGTCCTGGCGTACTCGGCATATGTGGTGATCGTGCTGCGCCGCGCCGACGGCCGCCCGCTGACCGAGGTGCCGTACGCGGGCACTCTGCTGTGGACGGTCGGCGGGGCCATCGCGGCCTCGATCGCAATTGAGATCGCGATGGGCGTCCTCAACCCACGGGCCTCCCGTCTGCGGGACGTGCGGGACAAGCAGATCGGGCAGCTCGGCGACCAGACCGGCCAGGCGTTCGTGATCATCGGCGCGATGGCGGCGATGCTCATGGCGATGGCCGAGTGGGACCGGTTCTGGATCGCCAACGTGATCTACCTGTGCTTCGCGCTCTCGGCCGTCCTCGGGGGAGTCACCAAAGTCGTCGTCTACCGCAAAGGCGTACCCCAGTGGTAAAGCCGACCCGCGTCACCAACAACATCCGGTCGCTGCGGTTCGCGCACGGCGAGATGACCCAGGCCGAGCTCGCCGAGCGGATCGGCGTGACCCGGCAGACCATCATCGCCATCGAACAGGGCCGGTACTCGCCCTCCCTGGAGATGGCGTTCCGGATCGCCCGCGTGTTCGGCGTCCCGCTCGATGACGTTTTCCAATACCCAGACTCCGCAGAGGAGCAGCCATGAAGGCGATCGTTCAGGACGTGTACGGTTCGGCCGACGTACTCGAGTTGCGGGACGTCGATCCACCCCAGGCCGGAGATGACGAGGTGCTCGTGCAGGTGCGGGCGGCCGCGGTGGATCCCGGCGTGTGGATCCTGATGACCGGGCAGCCATACCTCGCGCGGCTGATGGGCTTCGGCGTGCGCAGGCCGAAGGTGGCTGTGCGCGGCCGGGATTTCGCGGGCGTAGTCATGGCGACCGGCGCCCGGGTGACCCGGGTCAAGCCCGGGGACGAGGTGTACGGCACCAGCGAGAGCGGCTCGTACGCCGAGTACGCGACCGCTCCGGAGCGGCAGGTGGCGGTGAAGCCGGGCAACCTGTCGTTCGAGCAGGCGGCAGCCGTGCCGGTGTCGGGGACCACCGCGCTGCAGGCTGTCCGCGACGGCGCCGGCGTCCAGGCCGGGCAGCGGGTGCTGGTGGTTGGCGCGGCGGGCGGCGTGGGGTCGTACGCCGTGCAGATCGCCAAGGCGTTCGGCGCTTCAGTGACCGGAGTCTGCAGCACCGACAAGGTGGACCTGGTGCGTTCTCTGGGCGCCGATGACGTCATCGACTACACCCGGGACGAGGTGGACCGCGACGGCCCCCGTTACGACGCTGTCATCGACATCGCCGGCAACCGTCCACTGTCGCTGCTGCGGCGTGCCCTCACTCCAAAGGGGACGCTGGTGCTGGTGGGCAACGGGCGGCAGTACGGTGGCGGGGTCACCGCCGGCTTCGGGCGGCAGATGCTGCGCGCGCCGCTGCTCTCGATCTTCGTCGGCCAGCGGCTGCGCAACCTGATCGCCAAGGAGCGGGCCGAAGACCTGGCGGAGCTGCGGCAGCTCATCGAATCCGGTGCCGTCACCCCGGTCATCGAACGGACCTACCCGCTCGGCGATGCGCCCGAAGCCATCCGGCACCTCGGCATCGGTCACACCGCCGGAAAGATCGTCGTCAGCATCCGCTGAAGGCCGGTCAGGGACCGGCATGGATGATGTGGGCGTCGCGAAGCAGGCGGATCCCGTCGTCGTAGCCTCCCACCACGAGGACCGTGCCATCACGCAGTGCCGTGGCGGTGGATGCCCACCGCCGCGCACCGGTGCCGGCCCGGACGGCACCGAAGCTCTTGCCGTCGCCCGCCAATACGTCGACCAGCGTCCCGCCCGCGATCACGACGCGCCCGGTCGTCGTGTGCGCGACCGCGTCCGAGAACTTGTACCTGGGCGTGCTCATCGCCGGGCCGGGGGCGAACGTGTTGGTGGCGAGGTCGAGGATCTCGGTGCTGGTCAGCAGCTGGGTGTCGTCGGTGGTGCCGCCCAGCACCAGGATCCGGCCACGGTCGAGCATGGTGATCGCGTGCTTGAACCGCGGCGTGCCCATCTGCGGGCCTGGCCGCGAAGCACCACTACGTGGGTCGTAGATGACCGTGGACGATAGCCCGTGCACGGACGCGTCCTGTCCGCCGGTGATCAGAATGTTGCCATCGGGCAGCACGATCGACGCCGATTGGCGTCGCTGCGGCATCGCCGGCCGGGGAGCCAGCGAGTTCGTGCCCGGGTCGAAGATGGCGGTCCGTTCGTCTTCGCCGCCGGTGATCAGCACCCGATCGTCCGGCAGCAGGATGGCACCGCCATGGAGGGTTCCGGCCGGCTGGAACGTGCCCGTGGCCGGATCGAACACCTCCGCCTCGGTGAGCGGCGCGGTGCCCTCTTTGGCCCACCCGCCCACGATCAGGACGCGGCCATCGGCCAGCAGCGTGGCGGTGTGGCTGCTCCGCGGGTGCACCATCGGCGGCCCCGCTACGAAGCCGCGGCCCGGAACGTAGAACTCACTGCTGGGCTCCACCTCCGCGGTGGTACAACCGTCGACGGCGCAGCCACCCGCGAGCAGCACGCGGCCGTCGGGCAGCAGCGTGGCGCTGTGCCCGGCCCGGGGCCGCAGCGGCTGTGCTGAGACCCGCGCCGGCTCGGTCGTGGGTGCGTGCGACGGCGAAGGACTGGTGCACCCACCGACCACCAGCACCAGGACGGCCGGCACGACGAGACGTCTCGCTCTCATGCCGACTCGATCCCCGGCCCGGCGATAAGGTTCCCCGCACCCGGCCTCACCCACCACGGCGTCGCCCAGCGCACCGCCCACGTCGGCATCGCCGAGCCCGCCGCCCACCTCAAGCCCGCCGGCCGGCGGCGGCTGTCGGGTGACCTACACGACCAACGCCTGGAACACCGGTCTGACCGCCAACATCATCATCGCGAACACCACTGGCGCCGCGGTCAACGGCTGGAGCCTGACCTTCACGCTCCCCAGTGGACAGACCATCACGTCGGGCTGGAATGCCACGTACAACCCGGCCAGCGGCCAGGTGACCGCGCGCAACCTCAGCTACAACGCGGTCATTCCGGCCAATGGGTCGGTCACCATCGGGTTCCAGGCCACGCACACCGGCAACACCGGCCGGCCCACGTCCTTCACGCTCAACGGCACCACCTGCACCATTGCCTAGCCGGTGAAGGTTCAGGCGCGGTTCGCGTGACTCACGCCAGGAGCCGGCGCAGCCGGTCGGGGTCGGCGATGATGTCGATGGCGCTGACCGTGCCGCCCGAGATGGCGAAGGCCATCAGCGCCACCGGCTGGCCATCGGTGGTACTGAGCAGCCCGGCGGCTCCGTTGACGAGTACCGGCTCCGAGGCGTACGCGAACCGGGCGAAGGTGATCGCCTGCTTGGCCACCGCCGCGGCGCCCCTGATCTTGGTCAACGTGGCGCCGCGGTCGGCCCGCAGCAGGACATCGGGGTGCAGCACGCCGACCAGCGCCTCGAAATCGCCGCGCCGGGCGGCGGCCAGGAACGCCTCGACGACGCGGCGCTGGCGGGGCAGGTCCCGTTCCGGCGCGGACGCCCTCGCCTGCACCCGGCGCCGGGCGCGGCTGGCCAGCTGCTTGGCCGCGGCCGGCGACCGCTCCAGGATCGCGGCGATGTCCTCGAACGGCACGCCGAAGCTGTCGTGCAGCACCAGCGCCAGCCGCTCGGCCGGGTTGAGCGACTCCAGCACCACCAGCAGCGCCAGCCCGACCGAGTCGGCCAGCAACGCCTCGGCCTCCGGGTCGAGCTGGCCGTCCCGGCTCACGACCGGGTCCGGCAGGCGCTCCTGCATCGGGTCCTCGCGGCGGGCGGCCCGGGAGCGCAGCATGTCCAGGCACACCCGGCCGACGACCGTGGTCAGCCAACCCGGCAGGTTCTGGACCTGCCGGGTGTCCGAGCGGCTGAGGCGGATCCATGTCTCCTGCACCGCATCGTCGGCCTCCGCCAGCGAGCCGAGCATCCGGTACGCCACGGCTCGGAGATGGGGCCGGTGCACCTCGAACTGTTCGGCCAACAGCTCCTGCGCCACCCTTGACACGGTAGGCGTCGACGGTTGCCCGGGCCCCGCCCCCCTCGTACCGCTCAGCTCTCCTGGTCGAGGAAGCTGAGCGTCACCGCGGCGAACAGCGGGGACATGAACAGGTTGTAGTGCGTCAGGCCAGGCAGGATGGCCAGCGCGTGGCCGCCCTTCGGCCGGCCCTCGCCCGCCCAGCCACCGTCGCGCAGCCCGCCGTCGAGCAGGTTGAAGACCTCCACGTAGTGGCTCGGCGGCGCCATGTCGGCGTCGGCGGCCACCACCAGCGTCGGCACCTGCAGGCCGCGAACCTCCTCGGTGTAGTCGAAGTCCTTCGCCATGGCCTCGCCGATTTTGTCGAGCAGGCGGGGGAAGTCCTCGGGGCGAGGCGCCACCCGCTGGTACAGCTCGTACATCGGGGTGTCCTTCATGAACTCCGCGGCGGCCCCGGTCACCTGGCCCTGCTGCTGGAGCATCTCGGGGTAGATCGCGTTCCGGCGGATGTTCGCCGATGCGGTGACCACCCGGCGAATCTTCGCCGGATACTTCACGGCGACCTGGAGCGCGACCCCGCCGCCGAGCGAGTAGCCGACCACGTCCGGCTCCTGCAGGCCAAGGTGGTCGATGAGCGCGGCCACGTCGTCGGCCATCAACGCCACATCCAGCGGCCGGTCGATGTCGGCGGTGCGGCCGTGGCCCTGCAGGTCGACCAGGATGACCTGGTGGTGGTCGGCCAGGGTGGGAAGGATCGGCAGGAACATCTCGCCCGAGCCGAGACCCCCGTGCAGCAGCACCATCGGGCGCCCGGTCCCGTGCGTCTCGTAGTACAGGCTGATGCCGTTGACGTCGGCGTACTGGCCCGAACCGGTCTCCACGGCGCTCTGCTGCGTACTGGTCATGCTGTGCTCCTCGTGCGTTCTCGTCGAGCTGACGCCCTTATGACCGGGCGGGTGCCGGGAACTCATCGCTGTCGGCGGCGTGACTTGTCAGACGGCTCGGCTAGGTTCGTTGGCGTGAGTGATGTGGCGACCAGCGCAGCGATCGAGTCACAGCTGGAGGCGCACCGGGCCGAGCTGACCGGCTACTGCTACCGGATGCTGGGGTCGGCGTTCGAGGCCGAAGACGCCGTGCAGGACACGTTTCTGCGCGCCTGGCGGGGTTTCGACCGATTCGAGGGGCGCTCGGCGCTGCGGTCCTGGCTGTACCGGATAGCGACCAACGTGTGCCTGACCATGCTCGGCAGCGCCCAACGGCGGGTCCGGCCGATGGATCTCGGCCCGGCCGGATCCGGTCGCGCCACCGACCCGGGCGAGCCCAGACCGGAGGAGACCTGGGTGGGTCCGGTGCCGGACAGCCGCGTACTGCCGGAAAGCGCCGACCCGGCCGACGTGGTGGCCGGGCGGGAGTCGATCCGGCTGGCGTTCGTCGCCGCCCTGCAGCACCTGCCGCCGCGGCAGCGGGCCGTGCTCATCCTGCGCGACGTGCTCGCCTGGTCGGCCCAGGAGGTGGCCGACCTGCTGGAAACGTCGGTGCCCAGCGTCAACAGCGCCCTCCAGCGGGCCCGGGCCACCCTCGCCGCCGCCAACCTCACCGCGACCGACGTCTACCGGCCCATGGACGAGGAGCAGACGGCGCTGCTCGCGCGGTACGTGCGCGCCTTCGAGGCGTACGACCTGGACGCGCTGACCAAGCTGCTGCACGAGGACGCCACGCTGTCCATGCCGCCGCTGCCGCTGTGGCTGCGCGGGCACGACGACATCATGGCCTGGATGAGCGGGACGGGTTGCGGCTGCCGCGGGTCCCGCCTGGTGCCGGTGGTGGCCAACGGCATGCCCGCCTTCGGGCAGTACCGGCCCAGTTCCACCGGCTCGGGACACGACCCGTGGTCACTCGTCGTGCTGGAGCTGTCGGACGGCCGGATCGCGGCGCTCAACCACTTCCTCGACACGGCCCGCCTGTTCCCCCTCTTCGGGCTGCCCGACCGACTCGGGTAGCACACCGGCCAGGCCGAGCAGCCCGATGAGCCGGCGCAGCTCGGGGCCGGCGCCGTCGACCGCCAGCCGCCAGCCCTGCCGCGCCGCCGCCAGCCGCAGCCGAGCCAGCGCCTCGACCATCACCACGTCGGCCTGGACCACTGCCGCCACGTCGCAGACCACCACGCCGGGGTCGCGGCCGCACAGCAGCTCGGCGAGGTCGGCGCAGAGCGCGGGGATGTCGGCGCGGGTGACCGTCGCGCGGACAGCGAAAGAGATCATGGAGGCAGTCACCTGGATAGGACCAGCCAGCATCGGAAAACTCATCCCGCTGGCGATGGGTCCGTGCCTCCGGACCGTCCGACCCGGAGGCACCCCGGCCTGTCCGGTATGGACGGTGGCGGCAAACTTGGTGTGGGACCGCTTCGACATCGGAGGCCACGAAGCCGGACCAACCGCCGGTGGGCCCGTGGGCCCAGGCCGATACCTGGCCGGTGGACAGATCATCTTGGGTCACGCCGCAGCGGGTGGTCGCCAGGCACCTCGACGAGCACGATGGGGACGCCGTCCGGGTCCGCTATCCACATCTCGACCAGCCCCCACGGCTCTCGCTGAGGTGCACGGGTAACCGTCACTCCCGCCGCCACGAGACGGTCATGCTCGGCCCGTACGTCACGGACCTGTAGCCAGATCCGCAGCGGGCCTGCCGGGGCTGGCTCGCCGTCGGAGGTGCCGGATACCTCAAGTAGTCCTTGGCCAAGGAAGAAGACCAGCCCCGGATTCTCCGGCGGCCCGAACTCGCGATAGACCGCGAGCCCGAGAATGTCCCGGTAGAAACGGCGACTGCGCTCCGGGTTGGACGGGCGTACCAGAATGCGGCTGCTAAGTACCTCCATGGCTCGATCATTCCCGGCGCAGCCGCCGAGTACCCGCCGATCCTACGTATCGCCTCGGCAAGCGGCCACGGCTGCCACGGCCCGAAACAGGGTCAACCGCGGGGCGGGAGTGGACTGCGTTGCCCGGCCAGTTCGGCCAGGTCCTCGGCGGTGAGGCGGATGCCGGCCGCAGTGATGTTCTCGACGAGGTGGTCGAGCGAGCTGGTGCCGGGGATGGCCAGGGTGACCGGGGATGTGGCGAGGAGCCAGGCTAGGGCGACCTGTGCTGCGGTCGCCCGGTGGCGGGCGGCGACGGTCGCCACCGGTGCCTGGTCGACCCGCGCCCGACCGCCGCCGAGGGGGAAGTACGGCACGTACGCGATGCCGCCCTGCTCACATTGCGCGAGGATCGGAAGGTCGTCCTGGTCGTGCACGCTGAAGCGGTTCTGCACAGCGGCGACCGGGGCGATCGACCGCGCTTCGGCGAGCTGGGTCGCGTCGACGTGGCTGACGCCGAGGTGCCGGATCAACCCTTCGCGGCGCAGCTCCGCCAAGGCTGCGAACCGCTCGCCGATGGACTCCCCGCCCGGCTTCCCCATCCCGCCTACGCGTAGGTACACCAGGTCGAGGTGGTCGCGGCCGAGGCGGCGCAAGTCCTGCTCGACAAGACGGCGCTGGGCGGTTGCCGGATCGGCGAATGCGCCACCGCCCTCCAGGAGCGGACCGACCTTGGTGGCGATCACGAGGTCATCGGGGTACGGGGAGAGCGCCTGCCGGATCATCTCGTGCGCGTGCAGGTCGCCGAATCCGTACGAGGCCGCGGTGTCGATGTGGCTCACGCCGAGCTCGACGGCGCGGCGCAAAATTGCCACGCCCGCCGCGGGTTCCCGCACCCGGCCACCGAGGGCGAGCCGCATCGCGCCGAAACCGAGCCGGCTGATCCGCAGGTCACCGCCGAGGAGGAAGTCGCCGGCCGCAGCGGCTGTGGTCGGGCTCTCGACGGCTGTGGTCGGGTTCTCGTTGGTTGTCACTGCGGGCACCGTCCTTGTCGTAAGCATCGTTGTCCGTTGATCAGGCGGAGGCGTTTCGGCACTATCCGGGTCTTCCGCGGATCAGCGGCTGCACTAGCCGCGGTCGCTTCACCTCTACAGGTACGAGACGTACCGTACCTTAATGGCTTCGAGTTCTCCACTGCACGCCCCTCCTCTGCGGTACGCTGCGTACCCGAGAGGAACCGGATGGCCGACAAAGCGCAACCCGACTCGACACCTCAGCGACCCGCGCCGAGCAGACGGCGGGGCGCCGCGCTGGAGCAGGCGATCCTGCGTGCGGCCATGGAAGAGCTCACCGAAACCGGCTATGCCGGGCTGACTATGGAACGGGTCGCCCGCCGGGCCGGCACCAACAAGAACGCCATCTACCGCCGCTGGCCCACCCGCGCCGCGCTCGGCGTCGCCGCTTACCGGCAGTTCGTCGTCACCAACACGCAGATCCCCGACACCGGCGACCTTCGTGGTGACGCGCTGGAAATGCTGCGCCGCGCCAACCGCACCTGGTCGTCACCCACCGGCGGCATCCTGCGCGCCCTGCTCGCCGGCGCCCGCGACGACCCCCAACTGCTGGCCCAACTGCAGGAGCGCACAGCCGATGCCGGAAGCGCCGCCTGGCTGACCATCCTTGCCCGCGCCGTATCCCGCGGCGAGATTGGACCCGAGGCCCTGCACCCTCGTGTCGCCACCGTCGCCGTCGTACTGCTCCGCGATGAGTTCATCACCCGCGGCTACCCCGAGGTGCCCGACAGCGTCCTGACCGACATCATCGACGAGGTCTACCTGCCACTACTGCGCGGACGCGGCACCGACAGCCCGAGCTCCTGACGACGAACGCGAAGATGGCGTCCAGTGCGATCAACTCGGTGAACAGCAGGCCCGGTCCGATCACCGCCCGGCGCGTACGGCACGATCCGGAGGCGAAACGCGAGCAGGGTCAACGCGGCACGACTGGCGCGTGCACTCGCTCGGCCGAGTACCGGCTACCTTCTACCCCTTGACGATCAGCGACGGCGCGATCGAGCAGCGACCAGCCGGTGGTGCAGGCAGAGTGAAGTCGACGCTGGTCGCCGTCCATGATAGACCGTCGAGGAGCGCTGGCAGGTATGGGTTCCATACGGCAAGTCATCTATGTAACTTGTCGACAGGGATGACTCGTATCGTGCAGGGTCTCCGACCGAGCGCCGACGCGAAGGGGGGAGGTATGCGAGCGCTCGCGGATGAACCATCGGTAGGTGCTCCTCGGGTGCGGCGGCGAGTTTGACTGACGGGGTGTGAAACGTGTCTCGTGTCCTCCGGACGGCGGGGTCTGTGCTTGTCGTATGCCTGCTGGTCGCCGCGTGCACCGGTAGCGATCCGGCACCCGTAGGTCACGATGAGACAAGCGAGGAGACAAGCGGGCCGCGGCTGCCGAGCCTCTCGGTGCACGGCGCCGGTGAGGGAACGATCTGGCTTCTCGCCGGCCCCGAACCGATATCCGCCAACGTCTTCCGGATCGCCGCCGGGACCGGGCAGGTCCGGCAGGTGACCAGTAACCCGAAGGGCCACGGCATCTCGTGGCTGTCCGCGTCCAAGGCTGGCGTGGTGGTGGCAGACGCCCGCACCGGCACAGACCGCGTTGGCATGCTGAGTCAAACCGGGCAGGTGACGCCCATTCACACCGGAGATCCGGACACAACCCGCGCCTTCACTCCTGCACTAGCTCCGGACGGCACGGTCGCGTTTGCGCGGGCGGTCTATCCCCGGGAATCCGGCGTGCCGATGGTGCCCGGCTCCTCCTCGGGATCTGTGGCACCGAGCCCGGGGCGGGTCGCCCCTGTCTGGGAGCTCGTGGTGGCTCCACCCGGATCGGGACCTGTCACCGTCGTGCATCGTGGCGACACCGACGTGGCGGCGCCGGCGTGGGGACCGGGTATGGCACTTGCCTTCGTCGAGTCGCCAGGCACCCATGATCCGGGCGTACGGCCACAGGTGCTGATCCAACGCGATAGGTCAGCTCCTGTCGTCAGGTTTGACGTCGCCTTGGACAAGGTTGGATCGCTTGCCTGGGGGCCGCACGAAGCGGTTCCCCTCGCCGTCACCGACGGCGAACGCGCCACTGTGCTGCTTGATCTCGAGACCCGGACGCAGCGGAGGCTGCCCGCTGGATGGGTCGGGCTGTGCTGGAGCCCACATGGAAGGCAGCTCCTCGTCGCACGCGGTGCCGACCTCGGCTTGGTCGCGGCCGATAAGCCAACGCAGGTCGTGGAGGTGGGGCGGCTGGACGTAGGGTCAGCCTTCGGCTGCGGTTGGGTCGGCGAGTAAGCCATAGTGCCTGAGAATCGGGGGCTTGCGATCGCCCGCGCCGATCGGATGCAACGGCGTGGCTGGCCAGCACCACATCACACACCTCGTCCTGATGGACTCGCGTGATGGGCCCGGGTACGGCCCCGCTTGGCTGCCGGACCGCTGCCTGGGCGAGGGCGAGTTGAGGCGGCGAGCCCTCGGATATCGATCAGCGGAAATCACATTTGCGCTAGCATTCGCAGCAGTCGAGTTTGCAGGAGATGTCGTGCGGCGAGGGCCTGGTATCCGAACACCTACCGTTCCCCGGCTCGCTCGATGAGCCCGACAGCACTAGCCCTCGTCGTTGCGGCCGCCTTCTGCCACGCCGGCTGGAACCTCGCGGCAAAGCGGGCAGGCAACGGTGGTCCCGCGCTGCTATGGCTGGCGACTCTCGCAACGAGCGTGCTGTACCTACCGGTCGTGCTCCTTTCCCGACCACGGGTGACCTGGCTGGTCGTCGGCGTGACCGTGGTCAGCGCAGTACTTCACCTCGGCTACTTCCTGCTCCTGCAACGCGGCTACGCCATCGGTGACCTGTCCGTCGTGTACCCGCTCGCTCGGGGCACCGGACCGCTACTGTCTGTCGCGGTGGCGGTACTGCTGCTCGGCGAACGGCCAGGATGGCTGGCGCTGACCGGGGCTGCGGCGGTCATCGGCGGCATCCTGATCGTCAGCGGCGGCGGGTTGGGTAGCGCTCAACGACACCACCGGAAGAGCCTGGCGTTCGGCATCGCGACCGGGGCGGCGATCGCCGCGTATACGGTCTTCGACGCGCACGCGGTCAGCGCTCTGGCCATCGCGCCAGTGCTGTTCGACTGGGGGAACAACACCGCCCGGATGCTGCTGCTCACGCCGTACGCGGTAAAGAACCTCGACCGGGTACGGCAGGTCTGGCGAGCGCATTGCGGCGAGGCGATCGTGATCGGGGTGCTGTCGCCGCTGGCGTACATCCTGGTGCTGTTCGCGTACACGATGGCACCGATCAGCCTGGTCGCACCGGCACGCGAGCTGTCCATTGTGGTGGGAAGCCTGTTCGGCTGGCTGCTGCTCCGCGAGCCCAACCCGGCCCGCCGGCTGCTCGGTGCCGTGGTCGTCCTCGGCGGCGTGGTGGCGTTGGCCAGCACCTGACGGAATCATTCCGCGAATGTGCTGAATTGTGCGCCGCAGCAACAATCTCACGCGACCGCCGCCGGATGAACGTCCCGGCTGGCCGATTGCATGGTGGCCGCTGCCCGCCGTGCGCAGCTGCCAGGATCTGCAAGCGGGCGAAGTGCAGGAGTCCGCGAACGTTGTCCCACCTGGCGCTGATCAGCATCGGACTGAGTGCCGTGGAGACAGTCGTTCGCCGATGGCCGACCTAACCGGCTCTGCTGGAGGGTGCTCTGCAAAGTCCAGCCGGCCCGATGCTGATCCAACCAGCACCAGATCAGACTTTCAATCAAGACCTGGTGTCAAGGATCGTGCGAGGCCGATCCGTCAAGCATCAGGTGGGACTAGGCACGCTGACCAGGATCATGCCTAGTCTCAGGATGCCCGTGACAGATCCGTCTCGGGACGTGGGTGACACGTCCGGCTAGACGATCTTCATGTGCACATAGGTTAGCTGATTGATTTCGCCCCGATGTCTTCGTGCGGCAGTGACTGTTCGTGATGCCGAAGCGCTGGTGGGCCGTGGCAGCTGGTAGCGTGCGCCTGCTTGCCGGATCGGGAGGGAGCGGCGTGTGGCCGAGGAGTCGGGATCGGTCTGGGTGTTTCTTGGGGATGAGGGCCGCTGGCCGTCGGGTGTGTTCAGTGCCCGGGGCCTTGGCGGGCGATGGATCGGTGAGAACGGCCTGACCGGGATGCTGACCGAGTATCCGCTCGACGTGGGCGTCTATGAATGGGCTGTGGCGAAGGGCTTCTTCCGCCCGGGCAAGCCCGGGCACGCCTCGGCGGCGTTCATCGCCGGCTTCACCACGGCACGCCAGGACCACGCGCACTTTACTGACGGGGTGGCTGACTGAGCGGTCTGCGGTCCTCGTGACTGCTGAGCTGAGTTGTGTCGCGGCTGGCCGGCTCGGTCTGGCGGCGAGGTGGTTCGGGTTTGCGGACCTTGAATCGGGCGATGGGTTCGGTGGTGGTGCGGGCGACCTCGGCGAGCAGGAGGTTGCCGCCTGCACGATCGGCAAGGTGGATCATGAAACTGCCGGCTGGAGCAACTGGCTTCACCTCAACCGCTAGTGACCCTGCCGCCAACCTCCGCGAATTCCTGGCCATCTGCTACCACGCCGCCCGGCGCACCCACGGCACCGTCACCACCATTAGCCCCGCCGGTCCCACATTGAACTTCCACCTGTCCTGATCGACTACCCCGACCAGCAGATCGCCGTCCTGCGCCACGGCCACCTACCTCTCGTCGCTCTCGCCACACCCCCACGACCCACCCACACCACCGTCCTGACCTTCGTCGACCACCCCGAACTCGCCTGTCCCGCGTCAAGATTTTGGCAGGATTTGATCTTTTAGAAATGTGGGGATGGTGGGGTCGGCCTGGCCGAGGTAGACCTCGACCGGCCGGTTGAACGCGATGCCCTCGTGCGGGCGCACGCGGTT